>Ga0214545_1009893_pt1 | contig 14206 bp, 10 predicted proteins | sample CNSS4metaG_FD_160064 | JGI IMG/M metagenome (GOLD analysis project Ga0214545, IMG submission 160064) | Root nodule microbial communities from cowpea collected in UCLA plant growth center, Los Angeles, California, USA - CNSS4 | ecosystem: Host-associated > Plants > Roots > Nodule | place: USA... | reverse complement strand
TTTGTTAAATTAAAGAATTAAAAAAAAAAAAAAAATCACTCAAGATAATCTGTTGGGAAAGTAAAAGAAAAAAAAAATAGATACAATTTCCCTGTGTATTTTTTTTAGTCTAATTTCTCTATCACAATTAAATTTTACTTAAAACTTGTGCAGACTATTTATATAAGCATTATGCAGAGTAACTTCAGAAGCCTCTGAGATATTGCATCTGTAACATGAAGTTCCTCTGTTCCTATTATTGGGAAATAACCAATTTGATTTCACTTGCTGCATAACTCACATCTTGATTCAACATCGACAAAAACACAGTACTCAATTTCTAGGAACAGTTGTGATCTAGAAAACCTACTGAAAACAACTTCAAGCATCGAGGATTTTATTTGGCAAAATAAAGGAACTGGATTGTTTATACATATTTCATTCAACAAGAACAAACTCAAAACCAGTCCTTTGTTTGGTGTTTTGTGATTGAACCAAATCAAAGACAACAAGATGACATGAAGAGCAAACATAAAATCTTTTCCATTTTCAGTTTACCAAATTCTTTAATCTCTGCATGTCATATTCAAGATAGTAAAATATTACTGATATCATCATCTTTCAGTGGAAGCCAGTTCCTTATCATTCTAAACCCCAAAAGTCACAGTCAACCTCATTTGAAGAGTCGTCAATTTAACTTATCACCAATTAAATCTGATAACTACCCTTTACCTGTTTCTTTTGAACACAAAACCAGAGCACAAAAAACTGTGATGTTCATACATTCATTGATGACAGCTATTGATTTTCTTCCACAAATTGTGAATGTTTCTCAAAAGTTCTGTTCAAAAAGTCAAACTGTTCACATTATACAGAACAAAACACAGACTTCAGAGTATATATAAATTTTATATATCAGTACAAAACAACTAGCTAGTGTGATTTCCAAGGATAACACTGTAGATTATTGCAAGATTGTGTCCATGTACTAGTGCAGGCACCTCCCACTCCATCACAGCACTTGCATACAACTCCTAGGGTTGCAAAAATCTTCGAGTACCCTGCAATTACATCACACACAAGAAAAATGAACACAAGAAAGATAACTTAATCCGAACATCCTGATACAAACACAATCACTTTTTATACTTCAAAATGAATGATTTAACATAAAATTGTACTAAAATTGAAGTCTTGGACAAATATATAAAGCACTGAATTGAGTAAACCTAAGATTCTGAATTACCTGGAGCAGATATTAAGGAAAGTGTCCTTCCTTCGACAATTGTTGTTGAAAGAACCATGATGATGAGCAGCATAAACACAGGAGGCTTGATGATACCCATATGAAATATTTGAGGCCCAAGAAGTCTTTTGTGCTTAGCTGAGAGCTTCTAAAACCTGGGAGGTTGAAGAGCCATGGATGATAAAAAAGTTGGAAGCTTTAAAGGGGAAAGGTTGGAAGAGGAGGAAGGGGAATTGCGTAGCAAGTGTATGAGAACATGATTGGTATTATTATTATAATAATAATAATAATAATAATAATAATAATAATAATAATAATAATAATTTGTAGAGTATGAAAAAGAGGAGCAATAATGGTGGATGTGACGTGCATATTGTTGTGAGGTTTAATTTATGCGTTGTGTGGAAGAAAAAGGGTGGCATTGGGTGTTGTTTTGTTGGGTTGAATGATGGGTTAGGAGCTTAATTCAGATGTTGAATTGGGTCCCATCGGAACCCAGAAGACGTATTCAAATCCTCCATCTTCTTCAACACTCACAACACTAATTTTCACACCATTCATTTAACTTTACTATAATTTTTTTTCTTACTATTTTACTCTTATGATATGTTCTCAAATGAATGTAACGTGTATCAAAATATTAAAATAACATACATTTCGGGTTTCTATAAAGACATACAACTGTATTAAGTAAGAAAAACAACCAAATTTAAAGTCACATGAAGGATACTTTAACAAGCAGAACAATTTTTTAAATTGTTTTTGTTTTTGTCTTTTCTAATATTTTCTCTTGTAATTCTTATAGATCGTATGTGAGTCTTAAAATATACAAATTTATATAAGTAACTTATTTTCTAATGTTGAGCTTCGTTTAAAATTTATTTTTTAATATAATATAAAAATCTATTTTAACGAGAGATTCGTTACATTTATATGGTATTATTCTATGAAACCTTTCTCAAATTGCATTTATATGGTATTTGATTTATTGAAGTTGAAAAGTTTATCCATAGACTACCATTAAGATGCTCCTAAAAGAAGTGTATTTACTAAGTCCAAACATATATTAATGTATTAAATGAATAAATGATATATTTTTATGATTTTTTTCATGCGAAACTTTTAAAAATAAAATTAACTTTGTAATTCTATACATAGATTAAAAGTAAAAATTTAGAAATCTTTACCCATTAATTTAATTGATGCATGACTTAATTTTTAATTAGAAAAGAGTAAAAGAAATTTTTTTTGTTAATTAAAATTGGCATGAAAAAAAAATGTTGGGAAGATGGAGAGATAAGGAGAAAAAAAGCAAAGAAAAGGATTTGAGATTGGAAGAAGAGAGAGAAAGGGAACAAATGACACGTTTTCCAGTTTGCTACGTCTCTTGTGGGGTCCACATTGAGAGAGAAGTTGGAAGGAAGGCACTTTCTTTTGTAATGTTTTCAGTTTTAGTCCACATTTAAGTCAACTATTTCTTTCTTTTCACTTTCAATACAATTGCAAGTGAATCTATAAAATAAAACCCAATGTTTTAGTTGTGAAAATATTTGGGATTATTTTACATTTAGTAGACCACTTCAAACAAAAAGGAACATTAGTTACGTTACTAACTTCAATTCTTCAATTTTTTATCTTTTCAATCTATGCATCAATCCAAAATTAAAATACCTTTACTAAATTAGATAAACGATACCACAAAAATAAAATAAGAACATCAACTTCTCTAATTGCTAATTAGCATTTTTTTTTCTACTCGATTTTATTCTAATTTTAACAAAAATAACATGTGCCGCGTTTTAGCATGTTATTTTCTTTTATTAAGTTCAAATTTAATATATTAGTTTGTGTATTGATTTTAAAATGTATTTATGTTGTTTTATTTAACTCTGACATATTATTTAAGAGATTCAAATTTAAGATCAAGTAAATTTGAAATAATAAACTAGAGAGAATAAATGAAATGTGAAAGAGTAGGACTTAAAAATAATAGAAACAAATAAAATTATATAAAATTATTTTTCTTTATGTTTTTATGTTCATATATTTTTAAAATTTTTAAAATTATTTAAATTAATATTAATTTTTATAATGAAAAAATATAAAAAACGAATTCATATTTTTTAATTTAGAAATAATTTAAGTCATGATTAAATATTATAATTAAAAATTCATAAGAAGATAATGTTTTTGAAATATACTTTAAATAGTTTTATCTATTCGTTTGATGTGACAGATATTAACATATAAAAATCGAATGGAATAATTACAGAAAAAAGAATAATACTTATGTATATGAAAGAAATAATTATATATAAAGATTATTTAAATAAAATTGTAGGTTTAAAGAATCGCATTACATATTATTGTATGGACTAAGACGAGGTTTTGATTTCTTTAAAATTTGTATAACTGCGTGAGTTAAATCTTTAATCAGTTTTTTTTTTCATTTTTAATTTTTAGTTTAAATCTATTTCATCATAATCAAATTGGAAAGGCATTCAAAATTAATACGGTTAACATATTTATGATTTTTTAGGTAAGTATTATTATTTATAGACATTATAATTTTTGTAATTATTATTATTCATGTAATTGTTCAATGATATTTATCGGTATTAGACCGAAAGACAGGCATATAATGTATTATTGAAAAATGGTTAGTAGTGGGCAATAATTCAAAGGAAACAAAACAAAAAATATATGAACAGTTTGGCCCAATAAAATAGGCCCAGGCCTCTAATCCGTACCCAAAATTACTTTAGCAACTAAATTCAATCTTCCTGCACCTCCAAGATTTATTTTCTGCATCTTCTAGCACTTTTCAAATTCCAAAAATATTTTTTTACCATTTGACCAAAGCAGCAGTAAAGTTTTAAAAAATTTAACCTCACCTCTCTTTCCTATTTAATGTCGACTTGAGGAAGGGTGTTTCGGATCTCGATTTTCGATATACAGGTTTTTGGGTTGAAGTTGCTTTTGGATGTAAATTTTTTATGAAGATTGTTCTGGACGTGGACATTTGGCGAAGGTTGTGAGACTTCCGGATGTTCGAAATCCGATGAAGGTCGGGGACTTTCAGATGTCAGCATTCAGTTATAATTGGTTTTGTGAATTTTATTTTTGGTTTTTAATTTTTAATTTTATTGTTTTTAAGATTTTTGAAATATTTTATTTATATATTTTATTTTAGTTGTTATGTTTTCTTTAATGTTTTTATGTTGTGTTGTAATTTTTAATTTTAAGTGTATTGTGTTTATGAATTTGTTTATTATAAATATGCAATGGCGGATCTTGACCAAAAATTTTGGAGGGACTAGAATAATATAACTTTTTGATCATTTGATTGGACCATTAGTATAACACTTTAAAAAATGACTCTTTTATAAAATAATTGGATCGTTAAATTGGATTATTAGTATAATGCTTTAAATACTTTAAAAGATGTGAAGAAATATAATTTAACTGATTTTCATCTTCACGTGTAGCTTCCCTTTTACTACTCCTACCAAATAAATTCATTATTTTATTCTTCATCGATATGCTTTTTTTTAAATATACTAAAAAATAATTTATCATAATGTAATAAAATATTGAGAGACATAAGTATTAGAAGAAAAATATATTATAATCAAGTCACAATTAAAAATCGGTTATAAAAAACATATAATACATGTTTTGTTTTCTTCTATTATCATAAAAAGTAAGTATACAAAAGGCTCATGAGATAAAAAATAATTTTAATAACTATTAAAATAATATTTCATCATCAAGTAAGACAAGAGAGAGTTACATTTTCTTTCTTCAAGAAATGAAGGAAACAGATGAGAAATGAGAGCAAACATAATGAGTACGTGTCTAACTTCATTTTTCTTCAAAAAAACATATGATAGTGAGAGATGAGTATAATTTTGTCAAAATTTTAAAAGGCAATGACAGAAGAAAATAAAATTATTTTAATAAATGTTTGATTTAATTACTCTTTTGGTTATTGTTTCCAAAAATGTAAGTTGATCTTTCTGTTCTTTTACTTTCAATTTAGTGGCAATTTGATATTTTTAGACTTTTACTTTCAATTTAGTGGCAATTTGATATTTTTAGACGAAAACAGATACTAGAAGACTAATTAAACCTAAATATTTTTTTTATTTTTTATTATTTATTAACATTAAATATTGTATTTTATAAAATAAATAAAGAGACACAATTTAATTATCATCAATTTTTAAAATATACTATTTATAATTTTAAAATTTTCAAAATTTTTAAAAATTAAAAAAATGGATATATAATTTTGAAAAAAATCAAAAATATTTGGGGGGGCCTAGGCCCCTCCCTGCTCCTATGAGGCTCCGCCTCTGTAGATATGGTCAGAATAAGAGGAACATTCACACATCGTGGTGAGAGTTCTACTCATGGTGAGGCTTTTGAGCAGCAACATCCTAGACTTAAGACTTATGGCATCTGCTAGTAGAAGGGGTCGGGGTCGTCATGGGGCAGCGACAACCTAGACTTATGTGTATAGTCTCTCTCTTTCACGTCTCATTTATAAAAGAAAAGAAATTTAAGATGAAACTAAAATTTACTTGTGATTTCATAAAACTTAAGAGAGATGTTTCATTCTAGATATAAATACTACTCTCACCACCTACAACATAACATAAGTATACAATATCGAGTTTTTTCAATAATGAGTAAAAACAAAAATGAAAAAAATTCATACAATAATCAAATAAGTTAAAAACAAATAAATTATAAACTGCAAAAGTTTTACTAGATCTTGACATTCAGAAATATGGGAATTTCATCTTTCTTCCGAAACTCAATTTACAGAAAACATTGTAAAAGCATTATTGGATCTTGACATCCAAAAATTATGTCATGTGACATTTGTGGTCATTGGATGTCAACATTCAAAAGACACTTATAAATATCGGATCTTGACATAAAAAAATATGGAAATTTCATGTTTCTTTCGAAATTCGGCATCCGAAAGACATATGTTAAAGCTTCTTCGAATCTCGACATTTGAAAGTGAAATTATCACAAACCGAAACAGTCATTTTCTTATTGGATCTCCAAATCCGGTAATGATTTCCATATCTAATTTAGGTTTTAAGTGGAATTCAATTTTTTTTTAAATATAATAAAAGATTAAATTTATTGGATTTACGCTTAAATTTGTAACTTCATTGTTTTATGTCTCAATTGTATATAAAAGTATTCTAATAGTTAATTGTAATTCTTAATTTTCATATTCCAAAAGCTATTCAATTTAATTCTCAAGAAAATAAGTAGAATAATCTTAATATGATTATAAAATAATCACTAAAATGAAAAAAAAATCAACTAAATTGGTATATACGAATGTATAAAAATAGTAAAATCTTCGTATAAAACAGTTAATTCATTGAAAATTTTGGAGATATTTCAAGAACTAAATAATATCTTTTTATAGAAAATTTTCGGACATTGAATTATTAAAAATTTCAAAATCAATAATAATCTAAAATAGAATAAGTACGAGTTAGATTTTCCTTTTAATATAATAGTAAAATTAATAATAATAGAAAAATAGAAAAATATATTTAAAATATTTATAAAGTCTATTATTTTGTTATTTATAATGATTTACCTATAAGAAATTATTATTTAGTTTTTTGAAAATATTGATAAGTGGCTATCTAAACATAGAATAGGAAAGAAAGAAGAAGTATTCTCTCTACATTGTAAAGTTTTCCTATCTTAAAAAAAGTTCAATATAAAATAAATTTAATTTTATTATTTAAATGTTTTGTCTTTTTCTTCATAGTTCTTATCTAAAACTTAAATTGCAGTTTTTTCACACCTTCAAAAATTAGCGTTTCTTAGTGTGTGTTTAATTATGCTTCAAATGATTTTTTAACTTAGAATCCATATATGTTTTGTTTCCAAAATCAAAGATAAAATTCACGATAAACAAAAACGCATAAACAAAAACACTCAATTTGATGACTTAAACTGAGCCACGAATGCACGATGCCGTCTTTAAATAAGTGAGAAACTGTATTTACACAGAACCTTCTTCTCGATAAAACAAAACAAAATAAGGAAGTAGGAGATAAGATGATTAATAATAATATAATGGAGAGAGATATATACATCAAATAGTTTAATAAGATGAATATAATATTTCAATTTAAGTTGCGCATTGAGTCCACCACAAATGTGTAAAACTATTGGTTCCCAACTGCATTTCCATTCTATAGCATCAAAGTCAACCTTAATATTATCACCTTTTCTCCACCAACCAATCGGCTGCCATTGCATCATCATTATCACTTTACTCTGCTGCCAAATCTTCCATTTTAAACAAATATTATATCCAAAAGGATAAGTATGTTTTTCATTCATGTATTAACATGCTAAATTAGAAATCGTTTCTCTGTTAAAGTTTATATAAAATTGATCCTTTTACTTTTATAATGAGTGAAAAGTATCCTCCATTTTAAACGGTGTTAAATATTTAATGACTTGGCAAACGACGTAGATGACATGATAACTTTTTACTTCAACAGCTGTTACTGCAATTAAAATATTTAAATTTTAATTGATTTTTTTAATTTACCGTTTTAAAGTAAATACTTTTAAATGTTATGTTTTAAAGTTATTAACTTTTTAGGTAAACTAAATATTTTAAAATATTACATTTTAAAGTTATTAACATTTTAGGTAAACCCTCGTGAGTGGAAAAAAAATACAAAGGGTCTCGTGAGTGGAAAAAAATGCGAAAGGGTCTCTGATTGTTGTGACGATGGTGTGCCATTGAGAGTGGTTTGTGAGTGTTGCGACACTGGTGTGCCATTGAGAGAGGAAAATCAGGTGCGTAGTCTACGAATTTTGATCAAGAACCCAATAGGGTTTTCGTGGTGTACTGCAACAGTGCGAGGAGTGCGAGAGTGAATCCTAGGGTTTTCGTCCGCGACAGTGAAGGTATGGTTTATAAGCTTTTGATTTTTGATTTTGATTTTCTTTCGCATATGATTTCATTGTTTTGAAACACATTGTAATTTGGGGTTATCTTTTTGAATCAGTGTTAGAAATTGAATGAAATAGGGGAAAGTAGGTTCAATTTAACAATTCACCACATGGGGAAATTTGTGAGGGCGAAAAAGAAGTTGGTTTACGTGGGTGGGGAGAAACATAGGATACATAATGTTGATCCTGATATGTGGTCATATTTTGAAGCTGTGAATATAGTCAAGGAATTTAAATATGTTGGTGAATTCAAGTTATGGTGGAAGCCTAGTAAGGGAAGCATAAATAGAGATTTGAAACTTCTTGTGTTGGACAAGGATGCCATGGAGTTATCCACTTATGCAGAGCAAAGTAGAGATGAAGTAGATATTTATGTGGAGCATACAATTATTGAAACACAAAATGTTGAGATTGTGAAGTTAATTGAAGGTTGTCCAAGTAGTGAGGTTGAATGTGAGGGTACTAATAAGGATGTTGGTGCTAAATTTCATGGAGAGGTTGGAGTTGGTAATGAAGGTCAGGGTTAGCAGCATAATGGAGAAGTTGGTGAGGGTCATGAGCATAATGGAGAGGTTGGTGAAGGTCGTGAGCATAATGGAGAGGTTGGTGAGGGTGAAGACCATAATGGAAAGGTTGGTGAGGGTGAAGACAATTTGCTGAAGGATTTAACCTAAGTTCTGAAACAGGGGCTGAACACGTTGGACCTGGCGGTTTTGAGGCAAATAAAAATGTTGAAGACCATGAAATAGATGAAGAATATAGCAGCGAAGATTTAGGCAGTGATGTTAAAGGGAATGACAACTTCTCAAAGTTCAAAAGTGATGATGTGTGTAAGAGCTTCAGGTTTAAGCTTGGAATGAAATTTTGTTCATTGAAAGAGGCCAAACAAGCAATTAGAGAGCATGCAATTTTGAATGGGAGGCAGGTTGAATTTGTGAAAATGGACAAAGTAAGAGTCAGAGCTGTCTGCAAAAAAAGATGTGGGTTTATAATTTTGGTAAGCAAAGTTGGCTCATGTCATAGCTTTAGAGTTAAAACATTAGTTTATGTACATCAATGTGCAAGAGTTTTTAACAACAAAAATGCCAATATAGAGTGGGTATCAAAAGTTGTTATGGATAAGTTTAGAAATGTTGGCAATATGTCAGCAAATGAAATTATGGATGACATTAAGAAATCACACAACATTGAAATTAGTCCATGGACAGCTTTGCAAGCTAAGCACAGAGCATTGGATGTACTAGAGGGGGATGCTACTAAACAATATTCATTGTTATTTGATTACATGGCAGAATTGAGGAGAGTTGGGAGTGGAACAACTTGTAAGATTAAATTCAGTGAACCTATTCCTAATTTCCAGCCAAGATTTGAAATTTTTTACATGTGCCTTGATGGTTGCAAGAAGGGTTTCTTAGGTGGTTGTAGGCCTTTTATTGTTGTTGATGGGTGTCATCTCAAGACTAAATATGGTGGCCAATTGTTGGTTGCTGTAGGCCGAGATCCTAATGATCAATATTTTCCCCTTGCTTTTGCTGTGGTTGAAAACGAATGTAAAGAAACTTGGAGGTGGTTTCTGACGCTCTTATTGGATGACATTGGTGATATGCAAACAAATAGATGGGTTTTCATATCCGGTCAACAAAAGGTATAACTTCTTATGTTTATTCTCTTCTTCGTTTAGTATATGTTTTATGTATGAATTGTAAATAATATGATTAAAATAACTGGCAGGGACTATTGCCATTTTTTGACGAGATATTGGAAGGTGTTGAGCATAGATTTTGTCTTCGTCATTTGTACAACAACTACCAAAAAAAGTTTGGAGGTAGGGTTTTAATTCGGGATTTGATGATGGCAGCTGCTAAAGCTACCTATTACCAAGCATGGGAGGCTAAAATGGAGGAACTGAAAAAGATTAATGAAGAAGCTCATAATTGGTTAGTAAAGATTCCCACTAAATGTTGGTGCAAACATGCATTTAGCTCTTATCCTAAGTGTGATGTAGTCATGAATAATCTATCTGAATCATTTAACATTACCATTTTATTAGCTAGAGACAAACCCATTTTAACCATGAATGAGTGGATTAGAACTTATTTGATGAGTAGATTTGCAAATTTAAGAGAAAAAGTATCAAAATACAAGGTGATGTCATGCCTAAACCGAGAAATAGATTGAATAGGGAAATTGAGAGGAGTGAAAATTGGATGGCTGTTTGGGCTGGTGGTGATAAGTTTGAGGTCACACAAGGTTTTACCATGGAGAATTTTGTAGTCGACTTAAAACAACTTTCATGTACATGCTGGTTTTGGGAGTTAGTTGGTATCCCTTGTAGACATGTTGTGACTGCTATATATTATAGACTAGAATAGCCAAAAAACTATGTTCACAGATTTTACAAAAAGGAAGCATACCAATGTTGTTATGGAGAACAAATTTCCCCAATTAATGGTCAACCTCTGTGACCAAAAACCAATTCACAACCAATTTTACCTCCATCATACAAGACACCTGCTGGAAGGCCAAGGAAATTAAGAAGGAGGGAAGTAGATGAAACACAAACTTTGTCAGTTAACCGAATAATTGCTCTTTAAACACATAATTACACCAAACATTAATGTCAAAATCCAAGCCACAACGAAAATATAAAATTGTATCTTCCCTGCTGTCATCTTTGCCTCTAATTTCAACTTGGTATTTTTCCTAATCAGTTGTATCACATATTTGTCGTTAACAGCAACTAATTCATCATCTTCTTCCTTTATTTCTGGTTTGTCTTCCATCATACTTTCTTCACCATCATGAACCCATTCAAAGTACTTACCGTTATCATCACTCTACACTTAAAATAAAAACACATTAACAAAACCAATCATAAATTATTTCTCTAACAAAAACAGAATTAAAAGAACTTACTCTCCAGTTCCTACATCTCCAAAAAAATCTTCCTTTGTTCTTCGTCGTGTTTGCGTGCAGAAGCACTACTCTTTCCCCACAACCACATAATTTGCCTCTTAGACCCGAGAACGAACTTGATGCACCAACACTCTTCGTTCCAGAACTTCTGCGAATGTATGCAGAACTCTCACCATGGGATTTCATCACCAACAACCTGTCTTTAACAAAAAAAAAGAACTTTACCCTATTCATTGTTTACGAACCCTACACGAACTCCAAATCGAAACCACTTACCCGTTCTTCAACGAAACCACACTCCAAGTTTAGATCGACTTTCGTAGATGATTTTCGACGTTGCTCTACGGCCTGAAGCTGGTGCGAGCCTTTCCTGGTGCAGATCGATCAATGGTGCGAGCCTTCCTAGTGCGAGCCTTCAACGAAACCACAACCCTAGAATGTCTCCCAATGGTAAATTAAAAAAATCAAGTAATTGCATTTTAAATATTTTAATTGCAGTAACAGCGGTTGAAGTACAAAAATGCCACGTCATCTATGCCGTTTGCCAAGTCATTAAATATTTAACACCGTTTAAAATGAAGGATACTTTTCACTCATTATAAAAGTAAAAGGATCATTTTTATATAAACTTTGACAGAGGGACAATTTCCAATTTAGCATGTTAGTACAGGGATGAAAAACATACTTATCCCTATCCAAAATTATTACTCATAGTATATTCTCAATTATATTTATAATCTTTATAATGTACGTTATTTTTTACTTTTAACGTCTGCAAAAATACTGACGTTATATTGAGTGATGTTAAAATTAATATCTAAAAGAAAAACTGTCATTACTTAACGTCAGAATATGGGTGACCGACGTCCCTTAGTCAGTTCAATCCCCATCCGATGTTCAACTCATGCTATTTAGATGGGAAAAACTGCTGAAATTGATGTCTGTCAGTGCAAGGACATACGTCAATTTTAACATTTTTTTTAAAGTTTTGTTGTATTTACAAATTCCCACCCCTGAAAAATAGAAAAGTCCCATAATAGTTCACATTATATTCCAGCAACGTGGTAATTTTAACTAATAGTTGTAAAGTTGTCTAAACTTTTATAATTACCACAAAACTAAAAGTTTCATCAAGAAATTGTTCTACAAAGTTTTTAAAATAAAATTTTAATGTTGTTCTAGGGCCTAACTTCATTGTTCCAATAAATATGTTGCATACTCTTGTCTTAGTGTCTGGAGAATGTAATCCGATAAAGGTGATGAATTCTTGAAGTGCTGAAAAGATAATACAAATTCATTATGCATGAATATCATTGTTTAAAGTTTGATATATTTATAGTATCTTAAACATATATTTTTACCTCTATCTAATCATTTTTAACTACAGCTCGAATGATTGTTCTTATCCAAGACATGACATAATACCCACGTTTCCATGAATCTTCTTGCTTGTTACACTAAAGATGACAAAGAAAATAATCACATATCAAGTTCATAAGTTGATATGTGAAAATTAACATGTTTTTCAAAGCATTGTCAAACTGTTCGATCAGACAATTCAATATTTAATACAAACAATTAAAAATTTAATCATTTGTACTAGATCTCAAACGGGAACTAAGATTCACTCAATATTGTGAACTAAAATTATAATAAATCTTCACATATCAAATAACAATGCAATACTTATATTAAAAAATTAAAAAAAGTTAGAATAATTTTAACATCCAACAAATCTAGCAGTAAATATAAATTTTATTCCAAATTTATCAACTATCATAAAATTTAAAATAAAAAAAATAAGCCAAAAAAATCAACAAAATACATTAAAATTATTTAAACATGCAACCCATCTAATAATAAATCTAAATTTTATTCAAAATTTATCAAAAATCATAATATTTCTAATAAAAAATATAAGCCAAAAAATTATAAAAAATAAACGCATATATGAACTAGAGGAAAATGAAAAACTAACCTCTTAGCAAAAACAAGGATGCAGATGGAGAAGGGTGGGCTACCGGCAAAGAAAGCTTCACAGTACAAAGGAGAAGAAAATCCTGCATTTATGTGTAATGGAGACCAAAACGAAATCTAATCAGTTCAAAATGCTTAAATCAGTGCACAAATCAAAACCTAACAAGTTTCGTGGTGGAAAACTCACATGCAGAGGTCAAGCTGGCTGGCAAAATGCGGAGGAGAGCTCGCGGGGAAGAGGAACAATGACGTTTGTGCGTTACAGATATGAAATTTAAGGCGTGGGAAGTTGGTTCTGCATATACCTGATGTTAAATGATGTCAGGTAAGTAAAATAACAGACGTCGAGTGACGTCAGGTAATTTATGGGTTGACGTTAAGTTGGATTGACGTTAGGGCGGGCAGAAACTGACGTTAAGTGACGTTAGTGCAGTGTTGGACATATGTCATTTTTGACACTTATTTAACAAATGCCACCAGTCATTTTTGACATTTGTGTTCTCTTTAGCATACGTTAACTGGGTGACGTTATAGCCACTTTTTGTATTAGTGCTGGTTATAAATTATATTTTTTTATATAATGTTTAGTATATTGATCAACTATTTCATTTCAACAATAAGTCTCACGGTAACTAAAAGAAATTTAATTTATAGTATACAAGTAAGTGTAAAACTTTATTTTATAAATAGATTTTTTTTAAATTAATTTAAGTTTAAAATTTACTTCTTAATATGATATTAGAGTCATAAGTTAAAATTCATTTTAGCAAAATTTATTAAATTAAAATCTATTTTAGCAAAATTTATTGTTTGTTAGGTTTATGGTTTCAGTCCTTGTTGAACCACCTATTAATGTTTAGTCCTAGCTCATAAACTTATAGATCTCGGACAGTTTTGTAAGATTGAATTAGACTTAAAATATACTCTTTAACAATAATACATGAAACTTAAACTCGCAACTTAAATTTTCAATAATATATATATATATATATATATATATATATATATATATATATATATATATATATATATATATATATATATATATAAAAATATATATATAAATATAAA
>Ga0214545_1009885_pt1 | contig 14216 bp, 7 predicted proteins | sample CNSS4metaG_FD_160064 | JGI IMG/M metagenome (GOLD analysis project Ga0214545, IMG submission 160064) | Root nodule microbial communities from cowpea collected in UCLA plant growth center, Los Angeles, California, USA - CNSS4 | ecosystem: Host-associated > Plants > Roots > Nodule | place: USA... | reverse complement strand
ATTACAGCGGACTAACAGTTTGAAAACACTTCCATATGATATAAGAATCAAGAAAAAAAAAAGTAATGATGTTTTAACATGTAAAAAAAAAAAGTTCCATTCATCTAATAGTACCTTTAACTGTCATTTACTTTTTTTCTTCCTTTACAAATATGGAAATTCACTTTTTATATTTATTTTTATAATATATTGTGAAATGAATATAACATTGGTCAAACTATTATTAAAAGAAAAATGAACCTAACGTGGTGGTTACAGAGGAATCAAAACTTTTTTGTTTTTGTATTATTTAGAATTGCCCTAGTCGGCTATTTATTACGCAGGGTTTGAATGAACTCCGCAAAAGACAGTGTTTTCGTGTAAGGAAAGAAAAAGCCAAAGGTATAATATTCCCTAACCTAAAAAGGGCAAAAACAAGAACAGATGCACTGATTCTAGCCTCACTACTGCTTTCGTTTTCCATTTTCCTTTATTGAAGAATCAACACACGCTTTTAATTCAGCTTTCTTAGGTCTCCTTCATCTCTCGCCATGCAATGAACCCTAAATCTCAAAATCAAATTCATTGCACATTTGAAAGCAACCCAGAAGATAAGTACCATTTCAAATTTCAAACTTTTCATGGGACCACACTTTGAAAACATTTATCACTGTTCTTTGCTTTATTTTCTCCTTAGTCAACTCAACTCAACCGATTTGTCTCGCACTTAGCCAGCACAGTCATGAGACGTATTAAATTCATTCCGACTCCATGCTAATTATAATTAGGATTAAATATTTTTGTAATTCTTACATTTGTACGGGAAATTTAAAATAAATGTTAGTTATGTTCTTTGATAGAGATATTATTACTTATATCTTCTTCTGCTTTCTCTTCTAACTGTTTCAGCCTTTTTGTTGTATCTATTTATGTTTGTGTATAAATCCTCTTTTGACTTTTCTTTTGTACAAGTTCATTCACTTCGATGATAAAATGATAATGAGATTTTTCTCTCTTAGTTATTTTGTCATACATTAACATGGTATCAGATTGAAATCCCCTTCTCTATTTCTCTCATAGTTTTAAACAATAATTTATCAAATCCAATAACACTCAAAGATCAAACATCCAAATAAATTCTCAACCAATCACAGCCTTTGTTTGAAAACCAAAATCTATTACTAAGCACCTTCACATCTTACAGTTCTATCAAAATGATCATAAATAGTTTTCTTTATATGCAATCTTTTATTCTAAAGAAATCTAACTCAAACATAAACTTACTCTACATTTAAACATAATATAATTTCATTACATGCAAAAACAAGTTGAGAATTAAAATAAGAGTCTTTAGATCCCATGCTTTAAAAAAATTGTTTACAATTGTAACTCTTTTTGAAGTATCCCAGTTGTGAAAACATTTCTAGATTGTTTTGCATATCAAAGTTTTATGATATTCATCTTCTCTATGGTTTCTTGTAATTTTTTTTACTTAAACTTGGATTTTTTTTTAACAAGGTTACATCATTATGATTTTGTATTTTATTTTATTTGATATTATCTTTGACCTACTTGTATGATTATGAACGATTTTTGTAGCGTTATTTCGAAAATTTACATATCTTTTGTCATGGTATCAAGGGAGTCGACAGAAAACTATGTATATGAGGTTTTGCTTTTCTTTTTTAGTAAAAAATACTATGGTCGAGAGGGGCTCTAATTTTCCATTGATAAAAGTATTTATGTTTGTTAGGAATAAATTCAAAGTTAGGAACGCTGGACAAATTTTTATAAGACACTTTGTTTATTCTTTTGAATTTATTTTTTTTTGTGTGTGAGAATGTGGATGATTGATATGGAGTAATTTAATGGAAAAATATGGAGGTTTGATTTAATACAGTGATTTTCAATCTGGGTAGAAAGTTTAGCAATATATGTGATTTATTTATCGAATTAATGAAGATGGGTAAATTGTCTTTTAGTATATTTTTTAAAGTATACATATTCTTTTTTGTAATAAAAGTTAGTTCAGGAAATAATATTTTTTTCTTAAAAAATATTATTTATTAACATTCAATAATAATTATATAAAAAATTAAAGAGAAACAAAATTGAATATGATAATAAATTATTAATTTACCAAAAAAAAAGTCATACCTATTCATTCATTTCTCTTCATTTCACACTTTACTTTCTCTTTTAAAACATTTATGAAAAATCATCACAAATCATTCAAATAAAATATACATCATTTTTACAAATCATCTCGACCAATAATAAATTATTTAAACAATGCATTATAAACATATTATATATTTATAAAAATTTCTCTCCAAAGTATTGAATATAACAGTTAATTGTTTTTTATTTTGGAAGTAAATTTGAGGAGATTTGGAAGTATAAATATAATTGTTTGGATTAAGAAAATTTTGATAAGAAACGAAAGAAAATAAGATAAAAATTTGTGAAAGTTAATAAGTTAATATGAAAAAATATGATCGAAAAACTTGAGTGATTCCAAATTTATCATTGATCATGAAAATAATGTCCACATGAAAAAATTGAGGTCAAAATGGTAATTTATTTTGACCGACATATGTTTTCTCTTCTCATTTCACAGAAGATTAATATTCTCTTCTTCTCGCAAATCAGTAATTGTATTTTTCTGCTATTCCCTTTATATAAACAAATGTCCGCGTGAAAATAAATAGAACATACAAGATAAAATCAAATCAACTTTTGATTGTTCTTGAATTTTATTTTAAATAAAAATAATATATTTTAACCAACTTTTTTCTTTACCCTTTTTAATTCACAATTTCAATCGTCATTAAATATTACATTATATTACTAAAAAAAATTAAAATAAATAATGTAATAGTGATTGAAATAATAATTAAAAGTGAATCACAAAAAATAAGTTAAAATATTATTATTCTTAAATAAAATTATTTAGAAAAAATTAAAACTTTAATAAATTTTGGATGGAAATTATTATCATGTAGAAACATTTATAGAAAAACGGGTTTTAAGATAAAAAGTGAAAGAAAAAGTATATTTACAAAAAAGAAGTAATGTTAACAATCCAAGTCCTTAATTTGATTAAATTACAATTTTATTTTTTCTTCTTATTTTATGTGCGATAAAATATGTTAATATATTATTTAAAAATTTCATAATTTGTATAAATATTTGTGTACAGAATACATATGAATCATCAAGGAAAAATGAAAAAAATTGTATAAGTTGATATGACAAATGAAAATATAATTTTAAATAAACAAAATTCCTATAAACCGTTAAAATCATGTTCATATTTTTTATCATTTAAAATTTACTCTGGAAGAAAAAAGTTATATTGAAAAGAATTTTATCTAAACAAAAAAGATATTGTTTCTATAGAGAACGCGTAGAAATATATTCTAAAATGCGATGTTTTTAAAAACTTAAACAAAGTTTCATAAGGGCATTCATTTATTTTTCATTAGAATCAGAATTTCATTCTAATAATCCATATTAAATTTTGCTAGCAGCCTTTTAAATTATGTGTCTGGAAAAATAAGATTTTAATGCTAATCGAATAATAGTTTTAATAGTACATTTGCATCTAATTTGTAAGTAAAAGAACAAAAAAAATCTAAAAACAATTAAAAAAAAAAACAGCTGATACGATGAAAGAAGATAGAGAAGAAAGTGGCTGGAAAACACGTGCCTAGTATTGTGTTTGAATAGGTAAGGCACATGCTTAGGTGGTTGGTTGGGTTGGTTTGGACTGGTATTAGAATGAGAGGGTGTATGTGGATGTACGGAGAATGTCCGGTTTCAGGGAATGATTCATTGCACTACACCAATTTGTACCAATTTTAAACTTCTTTGCACCTTCTTTTCTTTTCTACAATCTCCACCACACCTATCTTTCTTCTTTTTCCCTTTCAAAATCATTTCTTCACAACACGTATATATTACATTGCACACATCCCCCTCACAACACAAACACCATTCCCTGCATTGGATTCTCCCAAAGATTCTTCCTTCTTCACATTTCATCGTTTTTGCCCTGCGCTGTGGGGTTGCTGCTGCTCTCAAATGCTCTTGATCCTTTTCTTGGCCACTGTTCTTGTTGCTGCTGCTCTTCTTCTTTCTGGGTCTGCGGATTTTCAACTGCTCCCATTCCTGTTCTTGTGCCTGTGGATTTGCCTTCCCTACTCAGCATGCCCACCCTTGTCAATTATAGTGGTAAGTCTTGCAAGTTGCAATATGTGTACTCTTTGATCGTTTTGGTACTGTTTTGCAAGGCTTAATTTTCTTACATGTAATGTTTATTTGGCTCTTGGAAGTACTGTTTTTGATGGAATGTGTTTTACAGGTGATGATGAACTCTATTCTGGAGCTTCCTTTTATCAAAAAAATCTCATTGATTTGGGTCGCGTCTGTACTTTGGGTTCAAGTGTGGATGGGTACTACTGCAGCCCTAAGAAACGAGCTCGCATCAATGCCCCGGATGTTTTTGAAACTCCACGGCTCAGGAAAGATCAAAAGCCTACCATTGAAGTTCTTCCCAATGAATGTCTTTTTGAGATTTTCAGACGGCTCTCTAGTGGCAAAGAGAGGAGCTCTTGTTCCTGTGTATCTAAGCGGTGGCTCATGCTTATGAGCAGTATCTGCAGAGCTGAAATTTACAAGTCTGAGAATTTCACTGAGGGATCTGCTTCCTGTGATGTTGAAATGGCCTCGGTGGATGAGGATCTGGTTATCGAAGATGATGGGTTCTTGTCGCGGTGTTTGGAAGGGAAAAAGGCAACTGATGTGAGACTTGCAGCAATTGCAGTCGGAACTAGTGCCCGTGGAGGACTGGGAAAACTGTGTATCAGAGGAAGCAATTCTGCTCGCGGTGTCACAGATGTAGGTATCTCAGCAGTTGCTCATGGTTGCCCTTCTCTTAGATCATTGTCTCTGTGGAATGTTTCTTCTGTCGGGGATGAGGGTCTTTCCGAGATAGCAAAAGGGTGCCATATGTTGGAGAAGCTTGACATCTGCCAGGCTTCCTCCATTAGCAACAAAAGTCTAATTGCAATAGCTAAGGGCTGCCCCAATTTGACAACCTTAAATATCGAATCGTGTCCTGAGATTGGAAACGAGGGGTTGCAAGCTATAGCAAGGTCTTGCCCCAAGTTAAAGTGCATCTCTATCAAGGATTGTCCTCTTGTTGGGGATCATGGAGTATCAAGTCTATTATCATCAGCCAATAACCTTTCAAGGGTGAAGCTTCAGGATTTAAACATCACAGATTTCTCTCTGGCTGTCATTGGCCATTATGGAAAGGCAATTGTGAATTTAGTGCTCTCGAGTCTTCAAAATGTCAGTGAAAGGGGGTTTTGGGTCATGGGTGTTGCTCAAGGTCTGCAGAAGCTTATGTCACTTACAGTTTCTTCATGTCGAGGGGTAACAGATGCAAGCATCGAAGCCATAGGTAGAGGTTGCATCAACCTGAAGCAGATGTTTCTGCGCAGGTGTTGTTTAGTGTCTGATAATGGTTTGGTAGCATTTACCAAAGCTGCAAGGTCTCTTGAGAGCCTGCAGTTGGAGGAGTGTAACAGCATCACCCAGTTTGGGATTATTGGTGCTCTTTCAAACATCAAAACAACATTGAAGTATCTCACCCTTGTTAAGTGTAAGGGAATTAGAGACATAGATGTGGAAGTATCAATGTTTTCTCCCTGTGAGTCTCTCCAACATTTATCCATTCGTAATTGCCCAGGTGTTGGAAATGCTAGCCTCACTATGGTTGGGAAATTGTGTCCCAAACTTCAGCGCGTTGATCTGACTGGACTTTATGGTGTTACTGATGCTGGCCTTCTTCCTCTTCTGCATAATTCTGAGTCTGGGTTGGTCAAGGTGAACCTTGCTGGCTGCGGCAATTTGTCAGACAACATAGTTGCAGAATTGGCTAGGCTACACGGTGGAACACTTGAATTGCTAAATCTTGATGGATGCAGAAAGATTACCGATGCAAGCTTAGTTGCAATTGCAGATAACTGCGTTCTGCTTAAGGATCTAGACATGTCAAAGTGTGCAATCACTGATGCTGGAATAGCTGTTCTTTCTAATGCCAATCGCCTTACTCTGCAAGTGCTTTCTTTGTCAAACTGTTCTGGTGTAACATGCAAGAGTGGACCTTCCCTAACAAATTTAGGGCAGACCCTGGTTGGGTTGAATCTTCAGAATTGCAGTTCAATTGGCTGCAACACGGTTGAGCTGCTAGTGGAGAACTTGTGGAGATGTGACATTCTGGCTTAATCATGATCTGAACCAATTCATTTGTCATAGTTGTTTTCCAGGGAACTTTGGTAGACCCTTTCTTTTCAGCCCTTTTTTCAAGCATTTTCCGTGCAGAAATGCTTGTTACAACCCTTTTGGTCTTGCTACTAGAGGCCACTTCCTTTATGCTATGGTTCCCTGAGAATGCTTTCACTATGACCTAGTTGGTTGATGGCTGCCACTGGAAATAGATAGTGTACATTGTATATGTTAAACTCTATTTTTGTCTTGCTGGTTGTTTTGTACTAAGATGTTTTAGCTTAGATATATTCACATTTAAACCCACTTTATCATTACAATTTTTTAATTGAAAAAAATGATACTTGCTTTCCACTTATAATCCATGATTATATATTATGTTATTGAAAAAATTACTTTTCACTAGTTGTCAAGTAGTGCCCAGTTATCATAATATACTTTTTCGTACTTTGAATAATTTTAGAGTTAAATATATTGTTCAAACCACATATATATTCATTTTTCACTATCAATACAATAACAAAAAATTGACTTTGTACATTTTTGTTTGAGTTTTAATCACACCTTAATCGTCAATTATAGTTTACCAAACATTTAAGGGTTGAATATGTTTTTGGTCCCTCAAGTTTTAGTGAATTTTGGAATTAGTCCCTTTTCAAAACTTGATACAAATTTAGTCTTTCATCTTTAAAAATGTGTGGATTTAATCCTTCTTACCAAATTTTGTTAAGTTTATTTGACATTGTAAATGCATTTTATGATAATATTTAAGTTAACATTGAAGCAAAAGTGTGTCAAACGGTGTAAACAATTCAAATACTATCATGAAATGCGCTTGAAACGTCACATAAACTTAATAAAAATTGGTAATAAGAACTAAATTCACACATTTCTAAAAATGAAAGACTAATTTGGTATCAAGTTTCGAAGAGGGACTGATTCCAAAATTCATTAAAACTTGAGGAACCAAAAACATATTTAACCCAACATTTAACTAATTAGACAAAATTATACTTTGATATTAAGACTAATAGTTAGTTTTGCAATTGCACTAAAGACAAAATTGAGAATACCTATTTTATGGAAAGCATATAGGGTTTTTGTTCATGCACCCAATTTTTCTTCCTACACCCCCAACTTTTTTATAATTCCACTGCTACCCTTTTGGTTTGTAGTTACCGATTTTTAGGACACGGTGTTACTAGCTTTTAGAATCTGGTGTCACCGACTTTCAGAAACCGGTGTTATCGGCTTTCAGAATCCGATTTTATCGATTTTCAAGATAGGAACAGTGGCAAAACATGAATAAAAATTTTAGGGGTGCCAAATTTATTTATTTTTTATATAAATTAATTTTCTAGTTAAATAAAAACTTCTTCATTTTCTTTACTTAAACCATTTTTATATAGTGATTCACGTATGCACTTTTCAATTTCTAATATTTCTAAATCATTGAATTCACGCAACAGAGGTATTCTAATTTCTATTCCAAATCAAGGTTATCTAACTAATTCATTATGTGTAGCATAATTTGTAATGCAACCCAAGATATATCCATAAATTTTACCATCTCAGCAGAAAACACAACAACCTTTAAATTTCATAATTTAAGGTTGTACTAATTTGGGTAAAAATATAATTAAGGTTCATGCCAATTTGATAAAAAAAATTCCTAAAATCATAATTAGGGTTCATACTAATTTGGGTAAAACTTAATTTAAAAGAAACATCACAGGAAAATCATAAATTTAAGATACATAAACCATAATAATATTACAAAGATGTAGAGGGCCATCTAAAAAAGGGTAACGACTGCCTAACAAAATTCAAAAATATTTTCTAAAAAACCCTAATAATGAGGAAGTGGAAAAATATTCTTTACTCTCTACAAAATCTTTATAAAGTGCATTATCTCTCTTTACTAACTTTACTAATATAGTATATAATATAGTATAAAGATCAACTCATATAAGTCCAAGAAAATTTAGTATAATGAGCCCATTGATTTGTTGAAATATACGGAATTTTCAGAAATAAGAATAAAAAGCATTAACAACGGCTAGAATAATTAAAAAAAACACTTATCACCATGAAATACAAAATGTGAAACTAGAAAACAAAAATGCAACTAAACCAGAATTGGGTGATGAAGTGTGTAACAGTGAAAGGAAGGTGCAATGGAAATTGAAAATACAACCGTTAAGAAATAAAAACAAGTACTATGTAATCAACTTAATGAAATCATAATTGCAACGTAAAAACATAATTTAACCAAAAAGAGAAATGGGTAATAGAGAATAAAATAGGTACTACTTTCACTAAAATTGGGAAAGTGAAAATGCAAAGATTGGAATGTAAAGGGCAACACATATAAAATGAAATGCATTATCAAACTAAAGAGTAAAAGTAGATATAAAAAGAAAAACATCAACAAAGTGCTCCAACCCACTGCTCAAAAACAGTGTAGAGTCGGTGGATGAAATAGTAGTTCAGAAAAGCAAAGATTAACATTGGATTGGAGTTTATTGTGCAAAGTTTACAAATCTATCCAAAATCTAAAGTATAATTAAGTTTTTTTTATTAATTGATATTATATTAAATGACCATTTGATACCAAAATAATATATTATAAATAATAGGTTTGAATTTTGTTTAATATAATCCATTTATATTAAGTAATAATTTGAGAATAGAATATTTATAGATAAATACATTTAAACTCCATTGATTTAAATTTAAATCAAATTATTTAGTTATAGATAAATACATTTAGTAAAGGTGATTAAGTATTACTAGCGTAAATACAAACACTATCACGTCTGTGTGTATGCACATTTTTTATATATGTATGATATTATAGTAGTAAGTGATGATATTATAATGTTATTGAATTAATATATAAAATAAAATTATATTTATTAAAAATAAAATGAGATATATTAAAAAAGATGAGAGAATAATGATTGATAAATAGAAAAAAAAGAAAAGAAGAGAGATAGAAGATTTTATAAAAATATTGATAAAAATACAATCAATTTTCAAAAATTTAACAAAAAATTATATTTTAAAAAATAAAATTAAAATTTTGAGATGTAAACAAAAAAAAAAATATCTTTATATCGTGTTATATATATATATATATATATATATATATATATATATATATATATATATATATATTTAAAAAAGATTGTAGATTTGGAATTGAGGTGGAAAACAAAAGACACATGTGCAAGACTTTCGTATACATACGTATCGGCTACAGTATTTGCCTTTACCTTTGCTTTTCGCATTTAACTTTTACACAGTTGCCGATTCAGCCACTCTCATGGCCTCTGAACAAATAACGGCGTCGGCGCCTGAGGAGAGAGGCGTCGGAGGAAAGCTCCGAAAACCAGCAACGAGAAAGTCGCTTCCCAGCCCTTACGCACGTCCGCCGGAGGCCACGCGCCAACGTTGGATTTCGAAGCTCGTCGATCCTGCCTTGCGCCTAATCGCCGGCGGAGCCACTCGTCTTCTCCCTTCCATATTTTCCGCCGCGCCTTCTCCTTCTCCTGTCCTTTGCCCAACCTCTGCGGCTGAAGATCAAGGTTACATTCCTTTTTTTTTTCTGTATTTCTTTCCTTTGATCTTTTGTTCTGTTTTGTTATTTGTTTTACATTCTTGATTGATTTGTTTCTGTATTAGCATGTGGCAACATGCATAACTATTTGAATATGGTTATGTTTCTTTGCCAATAGTTTAAAATTAATCAAAGAACGAAGTGTAAGCATGGACGTTCGTAGTGATTATAGTCGATTTAAATGGTAGGTTTGGTTTGCTCCAGAGTTGTTGCGTATATATGTTACGGTTACTAGAAGCTGCAAATTCTGCTATTCTTTACCTCGACAGATAGACGTTGTTTGATGTCGAATGATAGAGTTTGAATTTAGAATTGTTAATTTGTTAGTCGTATTGTAGTTCTATCTCTCCATTGTTCAACCCTTAAAACTATATCGGTCTTGTTTTAGTTTTAGTTGCAAAAAGGGTACGAAACACACTTAAATCATTTAAAAAGCTATACTAGTTAATAAACTCAAGGAGCAGTCGCCCCAAAATAGTTGTAGGGGAATGCTAAAAAATAAAGAAAAATTCCTATTATTAAAAGCATATTCATTATGAAAAACAAACAGAGAGAAGAAAGAGAGACGGGTCTTTTAACTCACTGAAGATTGGTTGGGAAACTCACTGGAAAATGGTGGATTAGCACCAGAGAATGAAGAACCAACTTGTGGATATGTGAAACCTCACTGGAAAGTCGTCTGTGAGCAGCTGTAACAAGACAAGAACAGAACACACCGAGTTGCAGGTGCTAGGGCAAGGAAAACAGAGGGACGAGAAGCGAGCAAGAATGAACACTAAATGCGTTAGATTTATAGGCTGGGAGCTCTACAAGTTTGCCCCGTAAAAACCTCCTGACTGATCATACTGGTTTTAGGTACAAACTTAACTTCAAGCATTTTCTTGCTGTAGTTACTCTGATTTTGGCTGCAGTGTGTGCTGCATCAAAGCCGTCAACTGCCCTTGGAGGAGTGGTTGGTGTCTCTCCTATGAACTCTGACATTGCAAAGCTATAGTTCTCATCTAATAACCATGCTTAAAGTAAAGTGTAAGATGGTTGAGTTAATAAGAGAATTGAATGTTTAATGTTTATCTCTATTGTTTTCACCAAAAGGATTGTTGAGTTGTGAGTTGCGAGTTGCTTTATTCACAATACAACATTTTAAGAAAATGTGTGTGTGTGTATGTGTGTGTGTGTGTGTGTGTGTGTGTATATATATATATATTGCAAGTGTTGCTTTAATTTTATTATTGTATTATTGTGTAGAGAGGTGGGTGAAAGAATTAAAACACTGGCAAGTGCCCTATAGTGGCCTCAATGCAGCAAACGGAATGCACTCTTCTTACTATACATGGGACTGTTTGGTTCTGTTCATAGGAGGGAGGTGGTAGGGGTTTTAACAATTGATATACTTTTTTATACTTATAACTTTAAATTCCAAAGCATTGATGGTTATATTTTAGTCATTATACTTGAATTGTTTCAAATATCCTTCCCCTCTCCTCCAAATCCCTCAATATTGGAGGAGAGCAGAAATTAGACTAGGAGGAATTTTGCTAATTTCTGCTTTCCTCCTAAAAATTAAACTATCCAACTGTCCTGCCTTCGATTTCCCTTTAACCAATTACTGTGTAAGTGTCGATATCTGCGAAGCTACTAAGCTACTTAAAGTGTACTTTCTCATTTCGTCCAAACATTTTTTTTTTATTGGAGTGACATTTATTGGAGCTCAATATTTATTATTAGAGGTACATTGTTGTTTTTGCTAATCTCAGTTACTTAATGTTTAGTAAATGTTTAAAGTTCTGGAGATTGGTGAGTGGGTATCTATTATCTCATTCATCTTTTGGACATGTTAATGACAAAGTAAAATCTGGTGTTTGTATTTTAGCAACAGGAAGGGCTTTGTTTGAGCATTTAAAATGCTTGGAAAAGAACTTAATGGATTAAGGGTGTCAAAGAGGACATAGGTTGCATATTTCTTTCCAGATGGCCTTTGGATGATTCAAGATTGTGAGTAGTTAGGAGCATGATAAGACTTGCGTTTTTTAATCTTAAGATTGTGGATTCTGTGTTCCTTTTTTAGTTAGTTATTTTACAAGAGTTTTAGATATGCAGAAAATTACCACCATTTTGTACTACAGTTAATTTTGTTTTAGTATTTTTTGTAGTTCCCTGTATAGCTGTAAAGGCTTTCTCCTCTGATTGTAAAATCAGAGAAGATTGACTAATGGTCACAAATTTTTCCTCTCATGTATTCTATACTATACTTTTCTCTTTTCTCCTTTTCATAACTTCGTATTTGAAATTTGACAATTGAGTAATAATATCTTGAAAGAAATTATTCTCTAGTTCCCGTGAACCTTCTAAATTTTCAATTTCCCAAGCATATTATCCTTCATTATGTTTATGTCTATATTTAGGTTCTATCTTATACTTGGTCACTGTAAATCATCTTATACTTGACAAGTGTTGAATATTTATTTGCTTCTCCTTGTGCTTTCAGCTTGTCGACACAATGAGTCCTTTTAATGGGAATTAATTCTTCTGCCTATTCTTATCTGTTTCATATATAATTTTCTGATTAATCTAGAATATGGGATTCACTTAACTTTCTGATAAACTTTTTTCACTGTCAATAGGTATATGGAAAACTGGTGACAGTCATGGAGATGGTTCACACAGAAGTGATATACATGTAAGAAACGTTTACACGCTTCTCTGAAACTAGGAAAAATATGCTTCTAATTTTTAGGAGATTTACCCGGTCTGTCTAGAAATTTTATGAAGTTCAGCCAGAAAAAATTACTAACCAAAACTATATACTTTGTTGCTTAGATATTTTTTAAATCCTAATACTATATAAAGCTAAAGAAGTTTAAGTTATTACATGAAAAGTTCTAAAATACTATATAACCTTTGGTTTCTGTAAACAAGCAAAAGGAACTGAAACCAAATTGTAATTCAAAAACTCATCTTTACCATTTATAATCTGTGTTCATTTTAAATACTCTTTTTTATATGTCCTTGTATGTAGGTAATCATTTTTCTTTTTCTCTACATCATAGACCTTAGATTTGTTTATATGAATCTCTTTTCAATTAAAATGATTAAACAATTTTGTTCGTCTCAACTATTTCTGAACTGAGTGCCACTGCTCATAATGTTGGTTTTGTATCTTAAATATCCATCTTGTAGTAGTCATTTGCCTTGCGCAAATTTATTTTCTGCATATTGCTTAGCTGCATTCTCCAACCCTTTTCTTGTTCTGTATAATCTAGTGGAGTAGGGTGTTACTGCATTTTATTCCTTTTTATCACCTCCATATTTTTATTGTTGATTATGGTTATTCTTTTGAAGCTTTTGGCATCCAAATCATCTGAAATGGTCAGTTCTGATGACAACAGTGGTAAACTGAAAAGCAATTTAGATTTGACTGTTTCCAGACAACATGAAAAAGTAGAGAAATCTGATAAAGATGGGTTTTCTGATATTGAGCAGTTGGTCAAAGGGAAGAAATTCTCTAGGTACATTAGTTTAATTTTAAAAATTAAATTTCTTTTTCATTGCTTGAATTACTCACTCCTTATTTCTACTGTGAAAGTTATTCATGTTGCACTTCAAATTATTTGTCCCAATATCCTGGACCTTTATTTTCATCATTCTTCAACAGTAATAAGTGTTTTTGTTTGGCTGTTGAAGTAAAAAACTTTCATCATTACCATTTTTTAGTTAATTAATTAATTTATATTTCTCTTTACATTTGATATGGGAAAGTCAGAGAGAACCAAAACATGCCACATTTGGATACTGTTAGGATGCATTGGTATGTTATTAGCAAACATGTCTCCTATTTGGTGAAGCTAGGGATTATTAAGCATTTTGGGCCGATGAGTTAGGATTAAAATTGTTACTAAAATTCTCTCATAAATATAAATATATATATATATATATATATATATATATATATATATATATATATATATATATATATATGTATTATTTTGCTTAAAGGTAATATAATTAGACAAAAAATTCTTTGTTTTTCTTTTTCACTTCTTGGTTACTAGTAGAAGTGGAGGTTTAATTTGCACTTTTTAATTGAGCAGAGACTGTAGAATATTGTAAAATGCTTATAAATAGTAATAAACATTAATTAGAAGGTTACATGGTAATCTTTCATTCTATCCTAGTTTTTTTCTAAACAAAAGAATATTTAATTAAAAAAAAGGGAAATTTACCCTTGCATCCTTTCCCTTCCAAGCTTACCCTTAGTGAAGAAAGTTTTTTTTTTTTTTTTTTTTTTTTTTTTTTTTTTTTTTATTTTTTTTTTTTTTTT
>Ga0214545_1009880_pt1 | contig 14220 bp, 4 predicted proteins | sample CNSS4metaG_FD_160064 | JGI IMG/M metagenome (GOLD analysis project Ga0214545, IMG submission 160064) | Root nodule microbial communities from cowpea collected in UCLA plant growth center, Los Angeles, California, USA - CNSS4 | ecosystem: Host-associated > Plants > Roots > Nodule | place: USA... | reverse complement strand
CAACCTTGAAGATGAGTGGATGTGTGCCGCCACTTGCTATGCAAGATAAGGCTTAAAAGTATTCACTCCCAAGGGAGGAAACTCTCACAAATGGTTGAGACACAAGAGTGTTTTACTTCAAAATCTTCAACCCCTTTTACATGTCTAGGAGCACCCCTTATATAGAAGAGTTTAGGGGCCTCTAAGCAAATAAAAGATACCTAAGGATGTCTCTACAAAAACCTAACCCTAGCTTCTAGAAACTAGGTCAAATAAGGTTACAAAAATGAGAGACAAAAGAGCTAACTATGGTGTGTGCAAGGCTAATTTCGTTCTAGCATAAAAGGAGACAAAGAATGTGTCTCATATGTCTCCAAAAAGTGGTCAAAGTGTGCTAAAAACAAAGGAGACCAAAGGTACATAGGTACACTTACTTCATGCCTTTTACTTTATGCTTTATGCATTTGCTTTACTCTCTCCTCCACATCATTTATGCTCCCCAATCACCATGCGCCACCTAGCATTGCTTTTTTACTCCTAATTAACCTACAAAGCAAATAAACATAGATTAGCATGTTGACTTAAGTCAAGTCAACTATAGTCAACAAGTCAAACCTAGTCAAAGGTCAAAAAGTCAACTAAAGTTAATTCAACTAAGTCAACTTAGGGAATCAAAAATAACAAACACAAATGAAAGGGATGAAGGATTAGTGAACTTGCTTTCTAAACATGCTTAGTCTTCTTAAGCATGTGCCTTCTTCCTTGGTTTGGGTCAATCCTTCATCAATATGAATTATAAATAATATTATTATATGTGATATTACTATAAGTATTATTATTAGAAATGTTAGTAATATTTTTATAATTATCAGTAATAATATTATTATAAATTTTATTAAAAATAATATTACAACTATTATTATTATTATTAGATATTACTATTATAATAATAATAATAATTATATGTATTATTGGTATTATTACTATTATAAATTATTAGTATATAATATATTATTATTATTATTATTATTATATATCTTTATTGTTATTATTAAATTTACAATATTAAAAGTAATATTATTATTGTTAGCATTATTTGTAATATTAACGTATAATATATTAACTAGAAAAATTATTATTATTATTATTATGTATAATATATTTAGTATTTTATAAGTATTATTATTTATAATCATTAGTATTAGTATAAATATTATTATTATTATTATATGTATTATTAGTGGTAAAATTATTAATAATATCATTATTATATATTACTATTATATAATATATTATTATTATTATTGTTATTATTAATATATCAATATTATTAGTAGTATGAGTATTATTATCATTGTTAAATTATTATTAATATTAATATGTAATATATTAGTTTTATTATGTACTAATCTGGGTTGGCTTTCGCTATTACTACTCCTACCCAATTAGGGTCTTTGGTGTCTTTATTATAATACACTACTTGTCTAGATCCTATACATTAAACCTCTAACTATTTATAAAATAACTTGTACATCGGAAAACCCGTGAATTTGGCCCACTAGTGGAATAATAACTCGTTTATTCTTATGTCAACTTCCTCTTGTGAAAGTGGAGGCAAGGGAATATATAAGGTAAATGTGTCTAAGCTATATAATAATAGCCATAAAGCATGAATTAATTCTTATATATTGTTTGAACAACTGATAGAAATTATCTTTGATGTGTCTGACGCACATTTTTGTGAATTTCCTTTCTCCAATTCATGTTTGTGCAGTCTGGTGAAAAATTACATTGTTATAATGAACTATATATAACCACGACAATATGTATGAGTAATTTAATAAGATTACTAGCTCAATAAAGGGAGGGTTCGTTGCAATTTTGGAGAACATAATTTCTGACTTGCTCTAATAATACATCATTTAACTCAACATTTTTTTTTCATGCAGTGGTTTTCCATGTTTGAAAACATGTTTTAGCTTATAATTCTTAATTTCTTCCATATATATTTAATATTGTCCTAAACTCCAAGAAAATATTTCGAATGAAAGTGCACACAATCTTGTGCAATATAAGATTCAACAATACATCGTTCTGCACCAATATTACTTCTTACAACTGACTTGATCTATGAAGTTAGCTTTCCATTGGATACATCCAACGGTATTGCACTTAGCTTGCAATCTTCACTTCATGTACTAAGTAAGAACGTAAATGGACCATTATGTCATAAAAGAAATGAGGGAATAGTTTCTCCAACTTACTCAAGCTTAAAACTACCTATTTTTCTAACAAGTGCAGACTTTCTAAAGACAATGTTTTAGAACATAACTATCTAAAATAAAATCTTAGTTGAATTAGGGTCTCATAAGCTCCTTTCGAAAAATACCACAAAATTAACAAGGAAACAATCTATGTAGAAATACATGACAACCGTTACATTTCATCCCATATATTTCTCCACCTTCCCCACTTTGGATATTTGTCTATACGTCGAGAAGTATTGGATAAGAAATCGTTTGGAAGATCTAAAACGAATAGAATTTCATAATGCATGTTTTTTTTGTGAGACAAGGCATAACATGCATACGAAAATGAGTACTTTACATTGTTTTAATCATGGTCACTTTATGCTTTGGAAATATGCCATCAGAGTGGCGCAGCGGAAGCGTGGTGGGCCCATAACCCACAGGTCCCAGGATCGAAACCTGGCTCTGATAAGGAGTGGCTTCCGGTTACTTTTTTATTTTTTTTCAAATGACGTTGTCATTTGTCTTATATTCAAGATCGATGAAAAATAATAATAAATAGGACGTCTTATTTTTTTAATTTATTCAATTAAAATATTTGATATCTCATATTAGGTTAATTTGTATGTTTTTTCATTTGATGAAGTTATCTAATAAATATATGTTTTGTAGATAAATTTTTGTTTTACAAAACATAAAGAAATAAAAAATTATGTTGTTTTATCTTTCAAATAATTAGATTTAAATTAACATTTAGAAAACATTTTATTGTTTATTTCAAAGTATCAAATCGAAAATAAATCTAACTAAATGAGATAAAGTAATTGTAAGGCCCACCTTTATTTTGCCCTAATTTTAAAAGAGTTGCCCAAATTGGGCCTAAGGCTGGCCCATAGGGAGCCAAAGACCCTAATCTGCCATAACCTCACTCATTCGTCTCCTTTTCGGAAAAAATAGTTCCCTTATTCCCTCCTAGAGCAGTTGTGAACTCTCTGCAAAAATATTGTTCCTTGAGCTGTGGTGCTCTACTGTTGGTGTCGAGGCCTTGCACAGCTCATTCCAGGTAAGGGAAGCTAGGGTTCGTTGCTTTTTGTCATATGTTGGTTGTTTCACTTATGTTTTATGATTTTTGTGCTTGGAAAATGCTTGTCTTGAAATAATAATGAACTGGTTATCATTGGGAATGTGTGTGTGTCTTTGTCATGTGAAACAGGAGATGGCGAACTGATTTTCTCGCCCAGGCGAGAGTTGTAGAAACTCGCCCAGGAGTATTGCGTGAGTACTTGCTTAGGTGAGTGAACTGATTTTTTTGAGCGAAAAACCATCTCGCTCAAGTGAGATGGCCTCGCCTAAGCAAGCGCCCGCAAACTCTCCTAGGGCCACTGTCGTAGTCTCGCCTAAGCGAGAGTTTGTAGCTTGAGCGAGGGTACTCCTCTCGCCTAAGCGAGGACGTCTGGCTTGAGCGAGATTCGCTGCAGGTCACGCTGTTTTCCTTCGCTTGGTAGTTATGGACTGTTTGATTAATGGATCTACTTGATTTAAAATATGAGGCTTGGAAAATGCATGGAAATCTGTGGTTATGAAATTAGATTGATGTGTTGGTGTGATTTTGGCACTAAATTGATTGGATTATTGAATAATGTCATGAAAGGGATAAATATGCATGAGTGGGAGGGTGTATGGGTTATGAATGACGATCTGGATAAATTCTTGGCATATAACGAACAAGAGATGGTTGGCTATGAAAGTAGCATGGTAATGAGATGAGCTAAAATTCTATATTCATGGATGGAGTATGAGAAGTTAGTATGGGTTTGACCTGGAATATAAAAGAGGTTGATTATAAAGGTTAACATGGGATATATATGCGTGATGAATACATTACTTGCTTGCCTGATTATGATTGGTCCATGGTCAGTGCGTAATTCCTTGAAATCTCTAGGTGGGGTATCAAGGTCGTGCTTCAGTGGTCGGGACATAATTTCATGGCCCCTGTTAGTGGGTGTCCATGGTAGTATCCCATCTATATAACTTGGTAAGGATTCAAGGTAAGGATTGCATCCTGATACTCTAAGGAGTTAGTTAGTCTCACTTAGAGCGAACTGACTCTTGTGGTGAGAGTAGTAGGAGGCCTGAAACTCATTAAGGGCTAACCTTGTGTGTGAGGGAATTGTTTTATTGTAACACTTGTAACACATAGCTCGGGGGTGAGCATCTCGGGGGTGAGCAGAGGTATCCACCACAAGTGCAAGCATCCGCTGAATCCGACCAGGTTATATGTATCCGGATGAGTCGAGTCGAGTCTTAGTGTATTGTTTGAGAAGTCATAATATGCTTGGTTGATATGTGTATATTGGATTGTGAAAATGTACCTGATTGTATTGATGAAATCTTTTGGCTCTAGCTTACCCTTTCTTGTTTGAATGCCTTGTATGTTATCCTTCTACTCTTGCGATGATCATCAATTTATTGATGGGAGCAGAGGCGAGAGGTACTCGTGGTCAACAGAGGAGAGAGGATTTCGCTGCATAGTCCACCTGGGCTGGACTTGATGTTTTCTTTTGATGGGCTTTTCTTAGGGCTACGACCCATGTATCAGTTTGACATATGACCTCTTTATGTTAAATTTTAATTTTATAACTGGTTTTCCTGTGGCACCATGGTCTGCCTTATGTTGTAAGGAGTTGGGTTTAAAACTCCAGGACTACGCTATTATGCTACCTCGTGTGACGTTTCCATTAATTATGTCTGTTAATTTAATGGGACGTTAAAGTAATAGTGTTCATCTTCAATCCTTTAACCCAATACTTGAAGGATAAAGTCAGTCACCAACTTTGACAAATAATTTTTGCTAAATAAATACACACAATTCATTTAAATTTTCAACATTAAACACAATAAACATTAATCATAACATGTTTAAATTAATATACAAAATACTCAATTATCCGTAGTTGTCATAAATCATTTCCATAGATATCATAGCATTTCCATTGGTTGAGCATTGAGTTAAGTCATTTCTATCCAATGAAAACCCATACTCTTTATCTCACGCATTAGATATAAACGAGATTGAGTTAATGTCCTTATCATCTTCACACAACTCATTTTATAGATTCGTCTTGCACAATGTACTAATGTGGCTTGGCTTTCGCTATTACTACTCCTACCCTATTAGGGTCTTTGGTGTCTTTATTATAATACACTACTTGTCTAGATCCTATACATTAAACCTCCAACCATTTATAAAATAACTTGTACATCGGAAAACCTGTGAATTTGGCCCACTAGTGGAATAATAACTCATTTATTCTTATGTCACCTTCCCCTTGTAAAAGTGGAGGCAAGGGAATATATAAGGTAAATGTGTCTAAGATATATAATAATAGCCATAAAGCATGAATTAATTCTTACATATTGTTTGAACAACTGATAGAAATTATCTTTGATATGTCTGACGCACATTTTTTTAAATTTCCCTTCTCCAATTCATGTTTGTGCAGTGTGGTGAAAAATTACATTGTTACAATGAACTATATATAACCACGACAATATATATGAGTAATTTAATAAGATTACAAGCTAAATCAAGGGAGGGTTCGTTGCAATTTTGGAGAACATAATTTCCAACTTGCTCTAATAATACATCATTTAACTAAATTTTTTTTTTCATGTAGTGGTTTTCCATGTTTGAAAACATGTTTTAGCTTATAATTCATAACTTCTTCCACATATATTTACTATTGTCCTAAACTCCATGAAAATATTTCGAATGAAAGTGCATACAATCTTGTGCAATATAAGATTCAACAATACATCGTTCTGCAACAATATTACTTCTTACAACTGACTTGATCTATGAAGTTAGCTTTCCATTGGATACATCCAACGGTATTTCACTTAAGTTGCCATCTTCGCTTCATGTACTAAGTGAGAATGTAAATGGACCATTATGTCGTAAAAGAAATGAAGGAATAGTTTCTCCAACCTACTCAAGCTTAAAACTACCTATTTTTTTAACAAGTGCAGACTTTCTAAAGACAATGTTTTAGAACATAACTATCTAAAATAAAATCTTAGTTGAATTAGGGTCTCATAAGCTCCTTTCGAAGAATACCACAAAATTAACAAGGAAACAATCTATGTAGAAATACATGGCAACTGTTACATTTCATCCCATATATTTCTCCACCTTCCCCACTTTGGAGATTTGTCTATACATCGAGAAGTATTGGATAAGAAATCGTTTGGAAGGTCTAAAACAAATAGAATTTCATAATGCAAGTTTTTTGTGAGACAAGGCATAACATGCATACGAAAATGTGTAGTTTCTATTGTTTTAATCATGGTCACTTTATGCTTTGGAAATATACCATCAGAGTGGCGCAGCGGAAGCGTGGTGGGCCCATAACCCACAGGTCCCAGGATCGAAACCTGGCTCTGATAAGGAGTGGCTTTCGGTTAATTTTTTATTTTTTTTCAAATGACGTTATCATTTGTCTTATATTCAAGATCGATGAAAAATAATAATAAATAGGACGTCTTATTTTTTTAATTTATTCAATTAAAACATTTGATATCTCATATTAGGTTAATTTGTATGTTTTTTCATTTGATGAAGTTATCTAATAAATATATGTTTTGTAGATAAATTTTTGTTTTACAAAACATAAAGAAATAAAAAATTATGTTGTTTTATCTTTCAAATAATTAGATTTAAATTAACATTTAGAAAACATTTTATTGTTTATTTCAAAGTATCAAATCCAAAATAAATCTAACTAAATGAGATAAAGTAATAGTGTTCATCTTCAAACCTTTAACCCAATACTTGAAGGATAAACTCAGTCACCAACTTTGACAAATAATTTTTGCTAAATAAATACACACAATTCATTTATATTTTCAACATTAAAGACAATAAGCATTAATCATAACATGTTTAAATTAATATACAACATACTCAATTATCCGTAGTTCTCATAAATCATTTCCATAGATATCATACATTTCCATTGGTTGAGCATTGAGCTAAGTCATTTCTATCCAATGAAAACCTATACTCTTTATCTCACGCATTAGATATAAACGAGATTGAGTTAATGTCCTTGTCATCTTCACACAACTCATTTTATAGATTCGTCTTGCATAATGTACTAATGTGGCTTGGCTTTCGCTATTACTACTCCTACCCTATTAGGGTCTTTGGTTTCTTTATTATAATACACTACATGTCTAGATCCTATACATTAAACCTCTAACCATTTATAAAATAACTTGTACGTTGAGAAACCAGTGAATTTGGCCCACTAGTGGAATAATAACTCATTTATTCTTATGTCACCTTCCCCTTGTAAAAGTGGAGGCAAGGGAATATATAAGGTAAATGTGTCTAAGCTATATAATAATAGACATAAAGCATGAATTAATTCTTACATATTGTTTTAACAACTGATAGAAATTATCTTTGATGTGTCTGACGCACATTTTTGTGAATTTCCTTTCTCCAATTCATGTTTGTGCAGTCTGGTGAAAAATTACATTGTTATAATGAACTATATTTAACCACGACAATATGTATGAGTAATTTAATAAAATTACTAGCTCAATAAAGGGAGGGTTCGTTGTATTTTTGGAGAACATAATTTCTGACTTGCTCTAATAATACATCATTTAACTCAACATTTTGTTTTCATGCAGTGGTTATCCGTGTTTGAAAACATATTTTAGCTTATAATTCATAATTTCTTCCATATATATATTTAATATTTTCCTAAACTCCATGAAAATATTTCGAATGAAAGTGCACACAGTCTTGTGCAATATAAGATTCAACAATACATCTGCATCACACCTAGCCAAACTCGACTAAATAAGTAAACAATACATATACCAAGGCAGTCAAGTATTCAGCCTAGGCCGAGTCAGCCTAAGTTTTACCAGTTCTAACCTAAACATCTAGAGGAACAACCTGCACCTCATATAACCAACATAAGCCGTCAAGTTAAGTAGTCGGCCTAGACCGACTACTCCAGCAGACCCGGTAAGATTAAAGCCTAGGCCGACCACTCCAATAAACTCAGTAAAATGAAAATCCCCCAGCGTTCAATAAGTCCTAAGGGCCTGGGCTAGGGTCCAGGCCCACTTACAGCCAAAGCCCAAGCCAAGGCCCGGCCCATAGAATAACCAGACATAATTAATGCTCTATAAATAGACGTGGACCCCAGTAATTAAAGGTACGCATTCATTAATCACAAATTTGACCTTTTTTAGAGTTTTGACTCACTTGAGCTTCGGAGTCCCTTCTGCAAGTAACCACCTCTGGGTCCAAGCCGACATGTATCAAACAGGAAGAAGCAAATTGAGGAGATAACGGACTACATGGGTAAGGTGACTCTTGTGCCTAACTTATCTTGTTTGTTCTTCGCAGGAACAACATCGTTCTGCAACAATATTATTTCTTACAACTGACTTGATATATGAAGTTAGCTTTCCATTAGATACATCCAACGGTATTGCACTTAAGTTGCAATCTTCGCTTCATGTAATAAGTAAGAACGTAAATGGACCATTATGTCATAAAAGAAATGAGGGAATAGTTTCTCCAACTTACTCAAGCTTAAAACTACCTATTTTTCTAACAACTGCAGACTTTCTAAAGACAATGTTTTAGAACATAACTATCTAAAATAAAATCTTAGTTGACTTAAGGTCTCATAAGCTCCTTTCGAAGAATACCACAAAATTAACAAGGAAACAATCTATGTAGAAATACATGGCAACCGTTACATTTCATCCCATATATTTCTTCACCTTCCCCACTTTGGATATTTGTCTATAAATCGAGAAGTATTGGATAAGAAATCGTTTGGAAGGTCTAAAACGAATAGAATTTCATTATGCAAGTTTTTTGTGAGACAAGGCATAACATGCATACGAAAATGTGTAGTTTCTATTGTTTTAATCATGGTCACTTTATGCTTTGGAAATATACCATCAGAGTGGCACAGCGGAAGCGTGGTGGGCCCATAACCCACAGGTCCTAGGATCGAAACCTGGCTCTGATAAGGAGTGGCTTTTGGTTAATTTTTTATTTTTTTTCGAATGACGTTATCATTTGTCTTATATTCAAGATCGATGAAAAATAATAATAAATAGGACGTCTTATTTTTTTAATTTATTCAATTAAAACATTTGATATCTCATATTAGGTTAATTTGTATGTTTTTTCATTTGATGAAGTTATCTAATAAATATATGTTTTGTAGATAAATTTTTGTTTTACAAAACATAAAGAAATAAAAAATTATGTTGTTTTATCTTTCAAATAATTAGATTTAAATTAACATTTAGAAAACATTTTATTGTTTATTTCAAAGTATCAAATCCAAAATAAATCTAACTAAATGAGATAAAGTAATAGTGTTCATCTTCAAACCTTTAACCCAATACTTGAAGGATAAACTCAGTCACCAACTTTGACAAATAATTTTTGCTAAATAAATACACACAATTCATTTATATTTTCAACATTAAAGACAATAAGCATTAATCATAACATGTTTAAATTAATATACAACATACTCAATTATCCGTAGTTCTCATAAATCATTTCCATAGATATCATACATTTCCATTGGTTGAGCATTGAGCTAAGTCATTTCTATCCAATGAAAACCTATACTCTTTATCTCACGCATTAGATATAAACGAGATTGAGTTAATGTCCTTGTCATCTTCACACAACTCATTTTATAGATTCGTCTTGCATAATGTACTAATGTGGCTTGGCTTTCGCTATTACTCTTACTACTACCCGATTACCATAGGTTGATCTTAATATAGTTCTAGGAGGGCCATGACACTGCCAAAATTTTTAAACTTTTTTTAATATATATGTAAATTTTTTTAATTTTCTTAAATATATTTTTAAATAGATTTTTATTTATAAATTATAATACTTAATATTAATAAATTATAAAATATAAAATTTGATATAAGAGAGAAAAGTAAAATTTATTGAGATATTTTTATTGTTCTCCGTCATTGTTTTATTGTATTCATCTTTTACTCTTGCATATCTTCTTTAGTTTTTGAAAAATAAATAAATAATAGAAAGTTAAACACAAATTCATTTTCTTTACTCTCATCTCTTATAGTTTTGTTCTATTTTTAAAGATACAAAAGGTAACTCTCTCCAATATCTTAATAGTGAAATATTAGTTTGATATTTAGTATTTTTTTCATCTCATGAGTTTTTTTGTATACTTTTATACGAATATAGAAGGAAAAGTTATGTACTATATATTTTTTCATAAATATTTTTTAGATGTGATTCGATTATCATAGATTTTTCTTTTAATAATAATTACATTTCTCAATTTTCGAATAAATTTTGATAAATTATTTTTTTTTTTGTCTTATTTTTTTTTTAAATAGGTACATTATGAAGGATAAAATAATATATTCATTTCTTTTAGAGTAATATAAGGAAAGATACGGTGAAGATGAAAGCAATACAAATTTACTTCTTCACATATTTTCAAACATGATACTAAGGATGCAATGGTTGAAGAACCATTTCTTAAGATTCAAAGAATTACAAGAAGTTAGAAGTTTCATATGAATCCTTTAGAACTTATCCCATATTCCAAGGAAACGTTCTCAAATATGGGAATATTCAATGAGTGAAAGAGATGAAATTAGAAAGCTTATTTAAAATGGGCTTCATATCAAATACAACTTCAAAATAATCATTTTTCTAAGGAGAAACATATACTTTTGTTACATTAGTCATAATGATTCAATATATAAATTTTGAGTATATTATTTTGGCCCTTTCAAAATTTTTGATCAAGATTCACCACTGCCAATTAGGGTCTTTGGAATCTTTAATATAGTACACTACTTGTCTGGATCCTGTACTTTAAACCTCCAACCATTTATCAAATAACTTGTACATCGAAAAACCTGTGAATTTAGACTACGAGTGGAATAATGACTCACTTATTCTTATGTCACCTTCCCTTTTGAAGAGTGGAAGCCAAGGAAAAGTATAAGGTAAATGTGTCTAAGCTATATAATAATTTCGATAAAGAATGAATTAATTCTTACATATTGTTTGAACAACAGATAGAAATTCTCTTTGATGTCGTTGTTGCACATTTTTGTGAATTTTCTTTCTCTAATTTATGTTTATGTAGTTTGATGATAAATTACATTGTTATATCGACTTGTATATAACCATAATAATATGCATGTGTAATTTAATAAAATTACTAGCTCAATAAAGGTTAAGTTCGTTGCAATTTTGGAGAGCATAATTTCTTACTTGGTCTAATTCTACATCATTTAACTCAACATTTTTTTCTTGCAACATTTTTCTAAGTTTGAAAACATGTTTTAGCTTTGAATTCATAATTTCCTCCATATATATTTAATATTGTTTCAACTCCATGCAAATATTCCGAATAAAAGTGCACACACTCTTGTGCAATAAGATTATACAATACATGAATCTGGAACAATATTATTTCTTACATTTGATTTGATTTGTGAAGGTAGCTTTCAATTGGATACATCCAATGATATTGCACTTAAGTTGCAATCTTAAAAGAAATGACTGAATAGTTTCTCTAACTTTCTCAAGCTTAAAACTACATATTTTTCTAACAAGTGTAAAGTTTTTAAACAGAATGTTTTAGATTATAACTATAGAAAATAAAAACTTAGTTCAGTTAGAGCCTCACAAACTTCTTTTTAAAGAACGCCACAAATTTAAGAAGAAAAACTAATGTAGAAACACATAACAATCACTACATTTCATCACGTATATTTCTCCATCTTTCGCTCCCTTAACGTTTGTCTATACATCAAGAAATATTGGATAAACAATCATATAGAATTTTGAAAAAATTATAGAAGTGCTAACTGTTGTATAATCTGGCAAGAACAAGAATAATTAATGGTTTCTTGAGGCGTGTAAATCACTGTCGTTAAGGATTTATCCGCAATGTATGTGTAAACCCCCCAAGGTACAACAGGAACATCTCAAATATATCATGAGGATAACAAAAACTAGGAATATAAACTCTTTAAAAGAGTATGAATAACCCAAGATAGTAGAAGAAAGATATAAAAGGAGAACATAGCACACTAAACCCAAGAGAGAAAGAGATGTGAGTTAGATTGTGTGTTTTTTGGAGAGCACCAGGCCACTTTTTTTATAGGTGTGAATGAGGAAGGATGATGGCTTAAAATTCTATGGCTCATGATGAATAATCTTATAACAGCTCAACAACGATCATATTTGTTGTAATGATCAAATCAAAATTGTTGTATCAATAATGACCAAAACAAAAACTACTTTAGCTATAATGACCGAATTGCAACTACATATTTTGCAATAAACAAATTTTACAATACTAACTATATAAAATATATACAAAAATTAAAAGAAAAAAAATATTTATATTATAATTTACATATATAAAATAAAAATAAAAATAAATGGACCGGAGCAAAGTCCCTATCAATCTTCTAAGCTTGGCCACTTTTTGCCATGTTATGAGAACGTTTGTTTTTGGTATGCGGGTGATGGCTTTCTTCTTTTATTTTGGTGCAGTTTTATCAACTGGGTCACACGATTTAAGGATACAATCAATTGGTTGATATGTTCAATAATGGCTATGATGGATGAAAGAAAGCATAGTTTAATTCTTTTCTTGAATGTATATTTTCTCAACTTTTTTGTTTTCCTGACAAAAAAAATATGGGGCCTTTTGTGTGCAACGTTATTAGGATTAAGATATATGTTTGACTTGGAGATGACTGATAAGTTCATAAACACAATCTATGGTCTTATTTGATAGGATTGTTAAAAATGAGTTTTTTTTTTCCTAATTAAATGTACATATTTATTTGTAGGCTTAAATACTTTTTTCGTCCTCATTTTCGTAGTGTTTGTTATCGATGGTCCTTATTTTGACAGAATGTTTAAAATGGTCCTCATTTTGATCGAATGTTTAAAATGGTCATCAATTTTGCAATTCGTGTTTTATTTGGTCCTTTTCTGTAATGCCGTTTAAATCAGTAACATAGCATTGTACAGGTGGCACTGATTGTATTACGTTGCATTGGGGTGTGTTACGTGTATTGTACAGGTGTGGTAATTTAGAAACCATCACCAGTGCAGGAAGGGGCTTTGGCAGCGGTTGTTTTTAATATTTTGCACCGGTTCGGGAACTGAAGCATATTGGGGCGAGGCCAAAAGAGCATAGCTTTTGGCCTCGATTAAATGGAACCAGAGGCCATAGAGCCCAGCCTTTTGGCCTCGATTTTGGTTCCACCCGAGGCCATATGGGCTTTTTTTTTAAATTCGATACCCTTTGGCCTCGGTTTTCGCTGCACCCGAGGCCATATGGGCTTTTTTTTTTTTAAATTCGATACCCTTTTGGCCTCGGTTTTGGTTGCACCCGAGGCCAAAAGTGCGCTTTTTGCTTGGGTTCATACCAGAACCGAGGCCTAATATGCTGTTTTTTTTAATGCAGTTTTTGTTTTGGTGTTATTCCCACATTTAAACCTGCAAATTTTGTTTAGCACCCAGCACAGACCAGAATAGACCAGAACAGAATATTTTATAACACATCCACAATTCAAATTCATTTAAAAGACAATTACAAATCATTTACAATCAAGATACATGTTCTAATCAATAGTATTGTACATTTCAATTATATATTTGGCACATGCTATCCTACCAAACTTGATGGACTTTGCGGGAATTGTTGCAGGACTCTTGAATGTCTACAAAATAATAGATTAAGTTAAGTTAGTATATAAAAAGGAAATATTGCAAAGTATTCGTTTTAATTCAAATATATATTACCGTTTCCCAATTTGTTGTAATACGAGCACGCATAGTGGTTGTCATCCATTGCATTATATAGTAACCGCACTCATATGAGCCGGTTTGTCTATTACACTACATTAT
>Ga0214545_1009875_pt1 | contig 14225 bp, 11 predicted proteins | sample CNSS4metaG_FD_160064 | JGI IMG/M metagenome (GOLD analysis project Ga0214545, IMG submission 160064) | Root nodule microbial communities from cowpea collected in UCLA plant growth center, Los Angeles, California, USA - CNSS4 | ecosystem: Host-associated > Plants > Roots > Nodule | place: USA... | reverse complement strand
CCTTCCATACCATAGCTCCACTTCTACTCTTCATCTTCACCAAAAACCTCCATTGCCTAGAGCTCTTCTTGCTCTTATCTTCATTTCCGCTGCATTTCATCTTCTTTTTGGTGTCTTCCATGGACCTCCTTCCTCTCCTACACTAAGGACGTCCATCACTACACATGTGATGTATACATCTTCGGTTTATCATGTGTAGGAACTTTTATTTTTTATACTTCCAAGGGTTCTTCATCGTGATAGTTAGTTTTTTTTTTCTTCAGAATGGTCATTATAAAGCAATTCTAGGTCGATTCTTAATGCCATGTACTATATGTATGGGTTGGTTGCATAATAGGTGAATAATTCATGATTCAACCACATTCATAATGTGGTAGTGTCGTGGTGGCATGTTTTGTTTAATGGAGTTATTCAGTAGTGTGGTTTGCAAAATCATTATATTGTTATCATGGTGATTTAACATGTATAAATATGCATGCATGGTTGCCTACATTTATTCAAATTTCAACCACATTCATTCATATACCACATTCTTAACATCTATATATGTATAGATCTAGTGGGTTACATGCCTCACTTATTTCTGTTATACGTAGTTGATCAAATAAGCTGAAAAAGATATATAAAACTTAGAAAATTTTGTTGCAATAAAAGCATGGGTTTACAGCGTCAATTTTATCTTTTTTCCCACAACAGAAGTCATATCAAAATGAGGAGACTTCATTACACAACGAAGTTGGACCATAATAATGTGACTTATTCATTTTAGAAGCATTACTGAAGTCGTTCCATTTTGGCACGACTTTACTTTGTTTTGTAATTAATTTTTAATTAAAGTCGTGTGACCATTTGACGACAACAAGTTATACACTAAAGTCTCAACGTTTTGGCACGACTTTAACTCAATTTAAGTGAAGTCATGTGTGATTGGCATGAATTCTTCATAATGAAGTCGTTCCAGCTTTGAATGACTTGCCTTAGATGGAAATTTTTTCAAAATTTGCCCCACTTTCGTAATATCCGAAAGGAATTGAACCATGCTATTAAAGTCACAATTTTTTATGTGTCACTAGTTTTATTTATATACCCAAAGGTATTAGGTGATTCTAATTGATACATATTTTAATTATCATTATTGTTATGATATGATTAACATCATTATGTTTGTGTATTAATGGATCTCCCAAAGGAGAACGATAGTATACATAAAATGGTTATTTATGTTTGAATCTGTATTTATGTTTAGTTTTATTAATCAAAGCTTTACTATTTGGCATGTGTGAATTGTAGTCTCTGATCTAGTATCTTTACATTCGCTTGCTACGTTTGTTTTAGTCTTTAATGAGTTGAATTTCCTTGACTAGAGTGAGCAAGTCCAATTTCACTTATCTTGTGTTTGAATGAAACATTTCAACAATGCTAAGAAATTGAAATGCATTGTATTTGAATTGCTTGCAATTAAATTCCCTTCATTTTCTAAATAACTTGTTTGGATAAAGAAATTAAAATACCTTACATTTCAATTTCTTGTTTGGATAAAAAACTGAATTTCTTATGAGATAAAATTTCATTTTAACAATATTTATTTTAAGCTTAATTATGTTTTGAATTCATGATAAATTTGGAAACAAGCTCGAAGACTCAAATGGGGCAGGCCAACTCGACTACCAAGCCGAGCTGGTCTGACTTAACGACCCAAACGGGCTAGGTCGGTCGGGAAACCCCGACAAGCTGGGTCAGCCTAAAGATCCAAACAAGCCTAACTAGCCCGACGACCCATACGGGCAAGTCATGGCTGTCAAGTTCGTCTGTCTGGTCAGGTTTGTTGGGTTGGTCACACGTGTCAATGTTGTTGGGTCGGTCAGGTCATACAGATCTTTGGGCCTACCTAATACATTTAGGTCTTCGAGCTCGGTCGACATTCATGGGTCGCACGACCCGTGAGGGTTGTCAAACCCGGTTGATCTATTTTGGTCATCGAGCTTGTTTGGGATGTCGGGTTCTCCCAACCCATTTGTGTTGTCAAGTAGCCTAGTACGTTCGGATCGTGGGGCCCGCCCGACATGTATAGGTCATCGAGCCCGCCTGACGTTTTTTGGTCATCAGGCCCATCCGACCTATTTGTGTTGTCGGGCTTATCCGACCAATCTTGGTCATCAGGCCCTTTCGGTCCATCTTGGTCATCAGGTCGTCTGATCAGTCTTTGTCATCGATCTCGTTTGATTCGTTTTGGTCGTTGGGCCTATCTAATCCGTCTTGGTCGTTGAGCCCTTCCTGCCCGTCTTTATCATCGAGTCTGCACGACCCATATGATTCATCGGGCTTGACCGACATGTGTGGGTCGTTAGGCTCACGCAAGCTGTTTGGGTTGTCGGACCCGCCCAACCTGTTTGGGTTATCGGGTCTGTTCGACCTGTCATAATCGTTAGGCCCGTCCGATAGCTTTTGGTTGCAAGGCCCGTTTGGCTCGTCTTGGTCGTTCGGGCACGTCCGCCCTGTCTTGGTCGTCAGGCCGGTTTGACCTGTCTTAGTCTTTTGGTTCGTCTTGCATGTTTTGGTCTTCAGACCCGTCCAGTTCGTCTTGGTCGTTTGTTCCTTCTTGCCCGTCTTTGTCATCGAGTCTACACGACTCGACCGAAACGTGTGGGTCGTTAGGCCCACCGAACCTGTTTGGGTTATCGAGCCTATCTAACTCGTTTGATTGTCAGGCCCGTCCAACTCATCTTGATCGTTGGCATGTCCAACAGGTTTTGGTCGTTGGGTTCATCTAGACTATCTTGGTCTTCGGGCCCATCCAATTCTTCTTGGTTATCGGGCATGTCTGGTCGGTCTTGGTCATCGAGCTTGTCTAGCCCATCTTGATCGTCGGGAACGTCTGTCTCGTCTTAGTCGTAGAGCCTGTCTGACCCGTCTTGGTTGTCGGGTTCGTCTTATTTAGATCTCTAAGGTATTTTTTATCTTATCATACCCTTAATTATACATTTGTTTTTCTTTGGGCGATTTCTTTCAATAGTCTCTCAAATTGTTTCTAAGACACATATTTGTTAATTTTTTAATATTTTAATTTTTTGTTTATTTTCATCGTGTGTAGAATACTATTTCGATATATTTTATCTAATTATTTTTTATTTTCTAACTCATTATTAATCATACTGTAATTGTTTCATTATAAATAACTTTTATTTACTACAACATAAAACTTTAATGTAATTACCATGAATATTTTTTTATCACCATCCAACCTATATTGGAGATCAAAAGATACAAGATCTATGTCAAAATTTAATTATTATGTTTATTATTTGTTCTTTGCGTCATATTGATCAAGTGATGTATTTTAAATTTTATTGGTGCATAGAAAAGAGATTCATTAGAATTTAAAAAATTGAAATAAACAAACATTTAAAATATATTTTAATTTGAATATTTGTATTCCTTTTATATTTTTTTAAAAATATTTTTAAATTTTATCAACAAGGTTTCATTAATGTTTGTCAATTTAATAAATGTTTTGGTTCTCATGAAATTGTATTTGGTATTCTAATCTTAAATGTAAACAATTATAATTTATTTCAAAGTATTTGATATCAAAGAAAAACCATCCTCTTAATATTGAATATTTGATAATATTATGTTTCCTTTACCATAATTTTTTTTTATTTTATAAAAATTAATTAAGATTGTAATTGAAGTAGTAAGAAAATGGGTACGAGTGTGGGTACGAGATTATACCTGTTACCCAATAGGGATGGGGATGAGACAAAAGTTTGATACTCGTTAAATTTGGATATGGGGATGAGGATGAATTTTTTCTACGAGGATGGGTATGGGATAGCGAAACTTGTCCTTGCTCTGCCCTGTTGTCATTCCTATCTACTAGGGCTTGTAGAAGCAATATCTTCTTCCTCTCTATATCTCCTTCTTTTTTCATATTCCATTTTGTAAGCTTGAGCTCTCAATGATAATGGAAAACTAAATTCTCTTTTATTTAGCAAATCCTTTGAATATATATATATATAAGTCTCTTCCATTAAATACTAGTATTATTGTTTCTTTACTTAAAGCTTGCTTTGATTTGGCCATCTATACCTTGATACTTGGTTCATTAGGTATTGAAAAACATCTTTTGAAACCTAGACTTAGAACAAGATACCTAATGGAGCTTGTATCTAGGAACGGAGCTTAACCTATTAGATATCTTAAACCTAGAGTTCTTAAAATGATTTATAACCCGCGAGCCAACCCAGTGCACCATAGGTTCAGGTCAAGTTAGGTTGAAAAATTTGTAAGTTTCAGTACGGGCCAAAAATGGACCAGACCCACTAAGAACCCGACTTACCAAATTTTAAATATTAAAGTATATGAAAATATGAAAACCCTAAATACTCTTATTGTAACATCCCAATTTAGGATGTCACGAACAGTTGTGAAACATACATAAATAAAACTTCAATAATATTTCAAACATGTAATTCAAAATTAAGTTGTCCATGAGTCTTAAAATATTAACAGTAAATAAAAAAATTACATCATTTTTCTCATTTAACTTAAAATCAAACAAGAAAATAAATATCGAAATCTTTTCACACTTGCGTCAATCTACTCTTAGTCAGAAACACCTGCATTATTACTTGCTCTCGTATAACACACACAAAACAGGGCGAGTTAATCGCAAACAATTGTTATATATAAGGATTTAACAAAAAAAAGACAAATTATATACACATCATTACATCAAACCAACAAGATATTCCGAACTGGTAATCACTACCACTCTCCAGTTACCGTCACCTGCCACCAAAACTCATTCCCTATAACCATTTGATATGAGTCATCTTGCCCTCGCGGCAAGAACCCATTCCCTTGTTCCTCAAGGACTTACGAGTAAAAACTTCGGTGAATCGCTCACCCAGTACTATATTCAGTTACGAGCCGTAACTAAGGGCAAAACATCTTTCCCCTCTCCATTGCCTCACACAAGAGAGAGAGTACATCACTCAAACCTATCCTCTACCACTGCCTCGCGCAGGCGAAAGAGTCACTACTGATGTCTAGGTGAGACGAGAAAACCTTTACCACAAGTTGTTCCATATTTCTTTCTTCTCAAACTCAACCAAACATTCAACGCACACCGATAACTCTGAAACCAAACGAAACTAGAGAACACTCGAAATTATATTTTTTTATATACAAATAATTATACATATTTATTGTTTATTTTAATCTCTATCTTTTTTTTAACACCACGATACAACACTACACTACAACTTCGTAAAACATAAAAAAAAAACTGCCATGCCGCCAAACTAGAATTTATTATACTTTTCTATGTAAAGTAAGATAACAATCCTCGTTACTTTCGAAAAAAGAAAAACTATAGTAATAAAAAAAGAAATTTATATGTTAAGTGAAACCATATGCCATCCACTACAAAGTCAAAACTAAAACCAAAATTTGACAACCTATTCATTAGGCATACCTAGAATATAGTAAAAGAAAATCCCCAAAGTATGATTTAGTTCTAACGGTAACTTTATCACCATCAGAAAAATAATTATATATTATAAACTTATATTTAACGCTTCCCAAACAATTAGTAACAGTTAAACTAAAATAAACCTTAATATTTTTATGTGCCTTATATATTATAACAATATCATAACCCTAACTAAAACAAAACATAACTACAAGTAGGTTAACTCTTATATATCTAGCAGTAGAATTTTACAACTCCAACACCTACCAATTTACTAAATCCCGAAAGAAAAAGTTGTTACACCCTTCTATGTTTTTCTATTATCGTCCTAAAAAGAATAATCATGTCGTGGGTCCCAGCCCTACTCTCCTCATGTACCAAAAAGTGAAAAGTCTTGTATACCTTTGTATAACTTCTCTCTCCTATAAATGAACCTGACACATTCTCTGAAAAGGCCAAAGAGAATTTATTGTAAAGGTGCACTCAAAATAGCATGAAGAATGAAAACTCAGGCTACATGCAATGGCCCCATGGTCTCCTAGCAATCCCAACAAAACGTAAGGTAAGAAAAAGGAAGGCCCTAACAGTTGCCCAAGCACGTACACTGCCTCCTAACAAAAATCATGGATGCACCATGACTAACAAACCAAACCTGTATAACATAGATTTTGAAACCTATAAAATTGTCCAACCAGGTTAAAGTTCTTAAGAATCCTAACTCTGAACGCTACCCACCTCTACAGTGGAACCAACTACACAATGAAAAATACCCCATGCACCACCAACTGTTAAAGGTTCATGAAGGAGAAAACTATGGCCTCTAGAACGGAATGAAACTCACACACTTTCATGACAGTGTGAGAATAAAAAGAACAAGGTTTACCAACATCAAAGCAAGTTCAAAAACCAGAAACTAACAAAGGTAGGATACCATTCATCGTCATTACATTAACACATTCAAAACATTCCAATTCTCACGCATAAGATCTTAATGAACAAGGAGAAAGGACAAGAGTAGCACCCACATACCTGGTGGTTCAACAGTTCCTCTTTCTGAGCCTTTGTCCCTCACTCTCCTCGCGTCCTTCTCTTCTTTGGCCGTTTGCTTATATTTTTTTTTTCTTACTCCCGAACTCCTAAAACTTATAACCACCTAAAGGGTCCTTAACCTAACATCCACTTAGAATTATTTCCTTCCCTTTTATGTGGTTACTCATATTAACTACGGAATCTACAATTGAAATAACAAAACCTGACCATAAACCAATCCATATACCACCTAGTTCGAACCCATGCCCCAAAGCACCCAACTCACACCACTAACCACTAAGCTACAACCTTTCACATGATACAAGGTGCACTACCAAATTATAAACATATAAATGTCGCATGCTATACATAATTATATATATATATATATATATATATATATATATATATAATCAAATAAGCAAAAATTCCCTACCTAGAAAGCATTCCCACTTTCAACTTCACATGAACTTTCTAATTTTTTCCCAAGGTCTTACGCTCATCTCGCTAATTCCCTTTATAAATTAAAATATGAAAACCCTAAATACTTTCACCAAATTTATATAGATATTTAGAACAAATACAATTGTGTAAAGTATATAAAATAAAAATTCAAAAAGTAAAATGATACATCGAAGTCATAGTTATCAACTTAATGCCACTTTCCTTTTGGTTTTTAGTACCTTTTCTTTTAGTTGAACGTAGCTTTTGTGAACCTATAATATGCATCAACTTTATTTATATTTTAATCAAAACTATAATTTAGTTTTCTTTTAGGATTGTAGAAAACAAATTGTAATTTTTTTAATTGAGTAAACCCATTTAACCCACCAACTCATGGTGGGCCAGGTCAGGTTCAAAATTTTTAGGCTTGCTAATAAGTGAGCCCGGTTGGATTGGCTTACTTATTAACCAACCCGTGGTGGGTCAGGTCAGGTAAGGCCGAGTGACCCATTTTGACAGCTCTACTTAAACCCTAGTTCAAAAGGTAGGTTTGTTTATTTGGGGTTCAAGGGATAAACTCGTAATAAGGAAACCTAGGCTGATTGTACTAAGGGATTAGGTTTGAGTATACTTGTGGGTTGACATTAGTATATTAACGAAGAGGGTGTGAGTTTTCATATGCATGAGAGTGAAGTCGGTCAAATCTAACTCCAACAATATGATTCCATATCATTTATTATTTTTCACATCGTCTAAGCGTTTTAACTTCCAAAGTTCATCTTTATCATTTATGCATCAATTTACTTTCTTACACATAATCTGAAAGTATGGAACTATTTTTTAGTCTAGATTAGTTATTAACTGCGTGATTATTTAGTATTGCACGAGTCTCTTGGGAAACGATATCCAATCTTATTGGTTACTACTTGCATGATTCGATACGCCTTCCAAAGATTGAAAAAGCCTCCTTGCCGAGAAGACAAGAGCAAGTATCAATTTTTCAAAGATTTGGTATCACTCCTCGACAGGTTGTAACATTTGACTTGTAAAGTAGACCGAATATTGTTGTTGACCTTCATCTTGAACAAGTTCTCAGTTGATGGGGTACAACAAGGTGCATTTTGAGGGTTGCATGGAGACGAGGGCTAACGAGTACAAATAAAGATGTTATATCTCTCTTTATCTCTTGCAATATGTTCTAATAATTTTCATTGTAATGAAATTTCATGATGCCCTTTAACAATCTAAGAAAAGGTTTGGCTTTCTCCATAAGACGTGGTAGGAACTTGGAAAGTGTCGCGAGTTTTCCATTCAAATGTTGGACCTCTTTGAGGTTGCAGAGGCTCCTCATTGTGAGAAAGGCTTCACTTTTGTTAATGTTTACTTCAATGCCCTTATGTCTTAACATAAAGCCAAAGAGCTTGCTGCCCTTGACGTTGAAGAAGCACTTTTCTGCATTTAGGCGAATGTTATTATCCACACTTTCTAAAAAGAACATCTCTAAATGAGATTGATGCTCCTTTCCTGTGATTGCTTTGATGATCATGTCATTGACATAGAATTCCACTATATAGCTGATTAAGTTTGAGAAGACTTTATCCATTCAACATTGATATGTGGCTCCAACATTTTTAGGGCCAAAAGGCATGACTTTGTAACAAAAAAAAAAAGATCTATCAATCATGAATGTCATTTTTTCTTCACCTAGAGGATACATCAAAGATACATCCTTATTTGGTTGTATCATGAATATGCATCAAGAAAGTTAAGCATCTCAAAGGACATTGTGTTATCAACCAAGCAGTCTATGCTTAACAATGGATAGATATCTTTAGGACATGCTTTGTTTAGATCAATGCACATTCACTGCTTACCATTTGCTTTCTTGACCATTACAAAGTTTGATAACCATTTGGTGTATATAATTTCTCTTATGACTTTGGCTTTCACAAGCTTCTATACTTCTTGATCAATAGCCATACTCCTTTCTACCCTGAGCTTGCGCTTTCTTTAGGAGATGGGCTTGGCCTAAAAAAGAATAACAAGCTTGTGACACATGAATTTTAGATCGATGTCAGCTAGAGTCTAAATAAATAGATCAACATTCACTTTAAGCACATGTTCAATTTTGCTCTTTAGGTATTATGGCGCCAATCTTTATACACATACTGCATTGTTGTCGGAGCTGGAAATCGGTCATCAACTCGTAAAACGTAGGTTGATTTTCTTCAAACTTGACTTTTAGGTCGAGATCCAACTCTTTATTAAGATTATTGATTCAACATCAATACATTATGGTGGAGGTATGTATTTTATATCTAAAAAATGCTCACTTTTTCTTTATGTTTTTTCTTTATTTCATCGGGTAATTATAGCTTTTCATTTGTACCAACAACACTAATTGAAGTGAAGGACTTCAAAACGTAAGAAGCGACGTAGCAATCTTGGGTTGCTTCGGAATTTACTTTCCTTGTGATGACGTTGTCATTCTCATCTGGAAATTTCATGATCGTGTGATGGGTAAAGTCGATAACTCCAAGTGTAACATATCGCTAGCGCGTTATGTGTTTCCATTGTTCTAAAAATTCGTAGAAAGGTCAATATACCCCTGAGTATGCACCCTTGCGAATCCAATTAGTTAATCCAAGTAAGATTAGATGTAGATGGTAAGGACATCAAGTTTTTGAAAGGTCAACCTATACAAAACATTGGTTGAGCTTCCTTGATAGATGAGGACTTTATCAAACTTTATTTGGCTATGGTAGTTGTAACGATGACTAGATCATCTTAGACAAGATCATGAATACAAAAGTCTTCATTAGAAAAATATATTGTCTGCATTGATCATGGTGGGAATTGGCCTATTGAATTAATGCTTTGTCGGTAACATTTTCGTGACGAGCTTATACCACCTCCATTATCACATCTTCTGGTGATAGTATTTATACTTCATTGGACATCAGCTGGGTTTTGTTGAGGTACACCTTAACGTGGCTTAGGTTGAGGTGGTGGTTCTTGTGGTTGTTGAGATCAACCTATTCCTTGTCCACCACAAAATCTGTAAGACCCATGGAATTTAATTAATTTATTAAATAATTAATTAATAAATGCGGGTAGTGTAAGCCTTTATGGCATTTAATATTGATTAATGTGATGAGGAAAAGTACTAGCTCAAACAGTTCAGAGTACTTTGATTGTGTGAAAGGACTTGGGTTCGAGTCCTATGTGTGCCAATTATGTGTTGTTTGATTTATTATTATTTTTAATAATATGATTGATCATGTGGAGTGATAATGTAACCCTATATTTATAGGAATTATCACAAAAATGGATTTTCTGAATTGGTTAGGCACTAGATTTGATATTGGAGGGTAAGGGTTCGAACCTTGGTGAATCCAAATTTAACTCTATTTTTGCTAAAAAAATAGTATGGCAGGAATATGAAAGGGTAGAGAAAACCCTAGCAGAAGGGGTTGCCAAGAAGGGCTGAAAAACAACTAATAATGGCCTTGAATAGCAATTAACCTCACCATTAAAACTCATTTTTCGTTTTAGCACATTAACCTAGCATTAAAGCCCTTTAAAAGGCAAATTGTGAGAGACAAGAGGGCTTTTGGAGGCGATTTTCTGAGAGCTCTGTAAGGTGTGCAAAAATTTAGAGTGAGTTGGGAGAATTATGGCAATTGAGAGTTGATTGAAGGGGAGGTGTTAGGCTGCCTAGTGATCAAGGACGGATTCTAAAAAATCTGCATTTTTCTAAGCAAAGGCATCTAGATTAGGGGAGCTGAACCTAATTTTCTGTTGTTGTTTTAAGCGCATGATTAAATGATTATATGCCATGAAATTTGTGTTGTACATGATGTGAATTAGGGGTTTGGGCGTTTTGATCTTGTTTTAGTGAGATTCTTAATCAATTCTATGAATATAAGGGGTTTCTTCATTGTACATGTTTATGGTTCAACTTGGATTTTGGGGACGACATTGGGTCTAAATTATGTCCATAAGCTTTGTGCACTACTTTTAATTGCTTGGTATTGTTTTGGGATGTGATTTGTGCATGTTGTTGGTGTTTGCATGCATAAACAGTGCAAAAGGGTGCTAATCTCGCTCAAGCGAGCCAAAGTCGCCTAGGTGAAAGTAGCAGAGATACGAACTCGGATTCTACTCGAGCGTCTCGCTCAAGTGGAGAGTTTTTGGTCTTGGGCAACAGGCCATCTTGCTTAGACGAGTGTGCCTCGCCTAAGCGAGAACTCGAGACTGTTGGGAGCTTTTGCTTGAGTATCTCGCTCAGGCGTGAACCCCTATCTTGGGCGAAAGCGCATTTCGCTCAGGCGAGAGACCATCGCCTAAGTGAGAATTTGATGGATGATGGGTTTTGTTTAAACTCGCCGCCTAGGCTAGGAACTTTAGTTCTGGGCGAAGGATGGACTTGCCCAAGCGAGAAGGAGCTCGCTCAAGTGAGAGTTCGTGGATTGCTGTTGTGCAACGTGCTCGCTTAGGCGAGTGGGCCTAGCTTAAGCGAGATAGACTTGGGTGTTTAGACAAAGGCTTTTAGCCTAAGCAAAGAAGATTACAATGGTGTATTTCAAGGCAATCGATAATGTTGTTTCAGATTGGTTTGTGTTTGATTAGTGATGCATGGTCTACAAGGCTTCTAAGATATCTCAAAGGTAGGCTTGCTGATATTCCTTGAGTTATGGCTTGGAACGTATCCCTTAAGTTATGGCTTGGGATAGGGGTTAAGCACGTGGCATTCTCTGAGTTATGGCTTGGAATGACGTCCCTTGAGTTGTGGCTCAAGATAGCGGATGAATACGGGGAACTCTTGAGTTGTGGCTCGGGTTGGCGAGTGTTACCGGTGTGAGTGTGCTGGTTGTGGCCAGTACGGATGGGTCTAGATAGATTGCCCTCCTCAGTAAATAGCTGAGGATTTTGGTAGTCTTGGGACATTACAGACTATGTTCGTATTGGGAACTCCACATGGCATTACGGTGTGTGATCCGTAGCTTGGTTTCCTGCACGTGCTCTATCGGTTGTGGCCGATAGGTATGGCAACAAGACATCTTGGGGAACTCACAAGAAGATGTAGAACACGGTCAGCAAGGTTGTGGCTGATGAGTCATTATTTTTTCCATTCCACTAGCCTTTGTGTACCCATTAGACAGTTGTTCAGTGCTTAATTGTTCATCTTTAGAGTGTTTTTCATTTGTTGGGCTTTATTGGGCCACTGTTCCGAATTTGGACTAATTTCACATTATTTGGCCTAATTTTTGTTTTTAATTATTTTTAGGTATTTGGGTGAAGAAACTTTAGAGCTTGGATATCAATATTTAGTTGAAAAGAGTCGCCACATCATCAATATTCAGTTGGGAGACGACTTGGTTCACTTTCACATATTGCATTTGGTGGGGTACGACCTCTATCAGTGGCCATGTGGAAGGAAAGGATGAGGTTCCTTTGATGTTTCTAGATATCAAATCATGGTTGTGATATCAAAACATGTGGAGTTCCCTTTGATGTGCTTATGATGTAAAAAGGGGGATTTCCTTTGATGTGCTTATGATATCAAAACATGGTTGTGGCCATGAGGGATGAAGTAAGGAATTTTCTTTGGTATAATTAATTGGATATATAATTGTTTTATATTCATATGATTGTGTGATATTAGCTCACCCTATCTGCTTGTGTTTGGCGATGATCGCGGTACACGGGAGTAGATGATATTACAGGTGGTGTCGGTGAGGCATAGGCTCGAAGCGTGTGCTAGCTTAGGAAATTATCAAAGTTTTAATATGTTTTTGAATCAGTTGTAATCTATTAAATTACCAGACTTAAGTTTTGTAATTGGAGTAATAATTATGGTTTTTTTTTGTAATAAATTCGGAGATATTAAATGTTTTAAATTTCCTGCATTTTTGGGAAATGATGTTTTATTAAATGAAAATTATTTATATTTTCTTTATGATATTAATTAAATTCGTAATATCTGGTCGGGATGTTACAAAATTCTTTTGCATTGAGTTTGACGACCTCCTCTTCAAGGACAACATCATGTTTGTGCATTGTAAACAAAGTGAGCTAGTGGCCTTGATTAGATGAGTTCTTTTATCAGTTGCCTTACTTTAGAACAATGTTTGGTAGCGTGTCCTTAATTCTGGTGGTAGCTACATCACTTGGTAAGATTGACCATATGAGGAGTTACTGGAGGTTGAGGAAGTTGTATAAGCTCGAGATTACATGTTTCTTATAACATGACCTCCTGATTGGATTTCAGGAGAAGTGTAGGAGTCATATTTGTTTATAGGCCTGTTTTGAAGCTCTATAGGAGCACTTCTCAAGTTTACTTCTATTTTCTTCAATACGATATAACGAGTTGAGCACATTTTGAGATTATCCATGTTTTTCGGAATCTTAGCCAAAACTAAATCCTAAAATGGGCTTGGCGGGAGTCTGCATAACAAGGTATGCATTGTGATTGTTGGGTGTAAGTTGGTTACTTTTATCGTAACTACGATAAATCGGTCCATGAATTAGTGTAATGATTCATGCTCTTTTTGACTAATGTGCTTAAGTGATATCAAGGAGGTTTGCACCTATTTTTGTTAAAGTGAATCTTGTTGCAAGCATAGCACATAGGGTGTTGAATGATCATATACTCTGGATTCGCTTGGTATAGAAGGTTGTATGCCTCTAGTATGCCCTTGTAAGGCTTTTCCCTAATTAGCTCTCGCCGCTGTTCGGAATACACCAGAGTCACGATGTCATCAAGTATCTCGATTGATTGTCATTGATGGATTCTCATTAGACACTGGATTTTTCTTTTTGTTGGAAGTTAGTATCCCCTTGCCAAGGATGATACATGACTTTTAATGACCCATTCACATCTTTTGGTTAGGCGATCAAATTTCCACTACTTAACTTTAGCAACTTCAGTATTGCCAAGTTAGTAGTGAACAAAATAGTTAGGGTTAAGATAACCCTGAGTCGTCTCACAACGAATACGGAATTGATCTCAAATATTTGATTCTTAAAAATGCAATTAAAACTAGCAACTATAAAAATAGGGGGTTTTGATATGCAAAGAAAATGACATGGAAGATTGTAAACACAGTAATAGTAAATAGGTCAATTCCACTGCTTTTTCTAAACAAGATTCTTCATTGGTTATCTAGAGATTATTGTTAAATTAATTATTGTTGTTGATTTACAAATCAATCAATGTAAAGACTCAATTCATTTGTTGGCATCCTCACTTTTAATCAAAGTACAGTCTCAA
>Ga0214545_1009871_pt1 | contig 14233 bp, 12 predicted proteins | sample CNSS4metaG_FD_160064 | JGI IMG/M metagenome (GOLD analysis project Ga0214545, IMG submission 160064) | Root nodule microbial communities from cowpea collected in UCLA plant growth center, Los Angeles, California, USA - CNSS4 | ecosystem: Host-associated > Plants > Roots > Nodule | place: USA... | reverse complement strand
ATTCTCTGTCGGATCTTCTCTCAACTCTATTTTGAATATGCAACAAAGAGAGGTCAAACCTATACAACTCTAAGATGGCAGCATTAGCTATTAATAACAAGTAAGCAACTAATCATGATAAATCATTTAATCTTTTGTCATGTTTATTTTTCTCAATTCAATAAATATATTCTTAAGTTGTATAGATTAAAAAATTTAAGTACATTGATATATTTTAAGAGTTCACTATATTTTTAGCCTCTGAATTTTAATACAAAATTGAAATTCATCTTTGTTCAAAATTTGATACATTTTTTATTATCAAACTTGAACAATGAATGAATATCATCATTTTAACCCAATTATGTAGACGTGTCAAATGCGTTTCATATTAGCATTTGAATTGTTTATTCTGGATTCATTGTCTATTTTAAGAGTTAACTATGTTTTTAGTCTCTGAACTTTAACACAAAATTGAAATTCATCTTTGTTCAAAATTTGATATATTTTTTATTATCAAACTTTAACAATGAACGAATACCATCATGTTAACCTAATTATGTAGACGTATCAAATGTGTTTCATGCTACCATTTGAATTGTTTATTCTCGATTCATTGTCTATTGCAAAATACATTTGAAACGTCAAAAAGTTTTTAAGTAATTGAGTTAGAAAGACTATATCTATTCATCTTTAAAATTTGAAGACCAAAATATATCAAAATTTCACGCAAAGATGAATTTCAATTTCGCATAATGACTGAAAACATATTTAATCCATATTTTTTAATAACAAAAATGTGAAAAGAATGTTGGCTTTTAGAAAATTGGATCCATGTAACTGTGTTTACAAATATAGTTATTGACGTGAAAAATATATTTCTTAAGAGAGATTAAAAAGTTAGAATTTGTTTTAGTTTATGTGTTAATATTTTGTTAATGATGCAAACTGTAATAAAAGGTTAATTTAAATGTATGTTATTAACCGTTTACATAAGAGAAATATTATCTGAATATAATATAAATTCTTTCATTGCATGATTTTATTTTAGCAAAAATACAGGCGTTTTTCACGTTTGTGTTTCCATACTTTCAAACAATTTTAAAAATAATTTGATTCATTATTTAAATATTGTAATTAAAGTTATATAAAATATTTATTTTAAAAGACATACTTAATTGTTTCACCAATTTGTTTGATGTAAGAGATACTAAAAAATAAAAAGTAAATGAAAAAATTGTAGAAAAATGAACTATTAAACAGATTATGTGTAGAGGAAATAGTTATACTTAAATTGTAATTTTAAAAGTATTCTACTTAATTAATTATATATTTTAATTTTTTTTCTATATGATCATTCGTAAGAAATAAAATTTAATGGAGAAATGGTAAGAAAGTTATGGATTGTGTAAAGAAAAAAATAATTGTATTTAAATTATGTGAGGATCTAGTTGATTGTTTAAGAGTAGAAGTGTTATAATTAAGACAAAGTATGAATATTTTGTTATTTAAGCATAAAACATATAAATAAAACAATTATGCAAACTTTATTTCAGAAAAAATTATCTCACTCTTTAGAATACATTTTTTTTACTTTCTCTACTTTTCTCTTTACATCTATGCAATACTTGTTCATCCTTTTGTATATTAGAGCCCACCTTAGGGTTCTTGGTGTAAAATAGAATAAGTTTGCCTAATCAGAATTTGTTTTAGAAAAGTCTCATGACGTCTTTTTTTATCAATTTTTTTATTATAGGTTCAACTTTCATGTGTGATAGGAGGAGATTGGAACTTGACTTTAAAATGTCAACAAGCTTTAAAGAGTAAGGAATAAAGTTCTTTATGTTGTAATAGTACCATATCATAAAACATAGCATAAAGTATCTAGATGTGAAGGTGACTTGGTCACCATGATATGCAAATGTTTAAACCATTAGTGCAAATTTCACATTTTAACTCGCCTTATATGTCTCGGTTGTCCAGGAACCGAAGCATATATGGTGCGGTGACATTTTTGCAATTTCAGACAACTTTTATGTCTCGGTTCAGAAAAAATCGAAGCAAAACATAGTTATAGGCTTTGGTTCGCTCAAAATCAGTGTCAAAAGTTATTATATGCTTCGGTTCCAAAGACCCGAAGTCAAAAACGAGGATGCATTTTTCAAAAATGTCACTAGTCGTTAGGTGTTTGGCCTCAGGTGGCACTCAACCGATGTCAAATACCCTTATATGTCTCGGTTTTTAATTGAGAGATTTTTCTATAATACTTTGGATTAAATATCATTGTTGAGATATTGAGAAGGGGAATAACAAACTTTGTATTTTTAAGTTATGAATTGTTAAAGTGGGTTTCGAATATTTTTTTTTTAAAATGAATAATTAATTTTCTCATTCTTTAAGTATAAAATGAGAGTGTATGTTATATTTCAGAAAATTTAAGTCATGTTGTATTTTATGTAATTTTATTATATAAAATTATTATTCTTCATTTTGTTATTATTATGGATTAACATTAATCAATAAATTATATTATTTGTTAGTATCAATTATATTGCACATGATTATTTATTTTATGGATTATACATGAGTTTTTGGTGAACAATCCGTGATAAATTAGACTATTCAGTGAACGGTCTATGATATTATTCAGTACATGTTGAGAGGTCCCTAATCTTTGCTGGTAAAGATATAAAACTGATATCCCATTAATTAGTTTTAATATAAAGAGATAAGACATTATATACATGCTTTTTGTTTTTGAGCATTCAGTATTTTGGGTATACCCTGTCAGGATCGGTCTGTGATGGGTTGAATTGTTCAGTGAATTGTTTTTGATACTAAAACTATTCAGTAATATATTGAGAGGTCCTTAGTTCCTGTTGGTAAGGATATAAGACTGATACCCATTAGTCAAGTTTGTGATGACGAAAAATTACCAGGAAGAGAGCAATATCGTGTCACACACACTTCTTTCTGGAAAGATTCTGGGTGTTCTACGAGTACCAATCTTTCATCTACTTTCTCAATGAAGAGGTAATATAATTTCATAGGATTGTGATCTCATTTATGGTGGGTATAGTCGTATGAAATATTGTGTGGATGAAATAATTCATTTTAATTATTTCATAAATAAAATTTAATTTTTTTTATGTTTTTTCCGGTAGCATGTTTATATTTGAATTAAATTTTTTACCTATTAAATTTTTTACCCTTATATGTAAATGTTTACATATTTTATGGTTATTTGAGGGGTTGTTCATGTATAATATAATTTTATCATATTTTGTTAAGCAGAAGCAATATAATTTTATATGATTGTGAACTCACCTATCGTGGATATAGTTGTATGAAATTTTGTGTGAATGAGATAATTTAATTATCTCATTAATTACTTTTATGTTACATTGATGTCAACCTTGCATTGTTGATATGTCTTGTTAATGTATTTTATTTCTTGATACAATGTACTTTGAATTTTATCTTATGTCAATTATTTTTCCCTGTACCCTATCGATATTAGATTTCTTTATGACATGAGTTGTGCATTATATTTTATTTCTTCATTATATTTCTTATTTATTATGATTCGGGACCCTTAGGTGAGATCATAGTAGATGAGAAATTTAGTATTATAGGCATGGATATTTGACTATGTATTCAGAAACATTATATTTTATTCCACAATAATTGTGCATATTAGTTGTTTCTCTATCGTTTTGATTTTGGCTTCTTTGGCTATGCAATTGACTTCGGTCAAAACTTTGAATGAGACAAATTTTGAGGATGGGAAAGAATCTTTAGACTTGTATATGGCAATTACAAATATGGAGTTTTCTTTAAGAGAGGAAGAGCCTCCAACTCTTACTCCTAAGTCCACTACTATCCACATAGCTTCTCGTAAGAAATGGGAAAACTCAAACAGAGTGGGTTTGTTGAAATATACCATGAGGAAGTCTATATGGTTCAACCTGATGACTTTTGCTAAAATAAGTCAAAGAGCATTTGGTTTGTAGGTTGAAGAAGTCTATTTATGGGCTGAGAAATGTTTCTACACAATGATATTTGAAATTTGATCAGGTGGTCAATTCTTTTGGCTTCAAGGAAAATGGCTCAGATTTCGTTATTATTGTTTTATATGTTGGTTACATTCTTCTTGCTACAAGCAGTGTTGAACTTTAGACTAAGACAAAATTTATGTTAAATAGCCACTTATGATGGATCTTGGTGATGCCTCTCTTGTTTTAGACATTTAGATTTTTCGTGACAGGTCATATGGCATTCTTACTCCTCATTTGTAGCATCTGTTCAAAAGCTGAAAGCTCTCTATATCTCAATGTCCTCAAAATGATAAGTAATGATAGAGTTGAAATAAAAAAAGTTCCATATGTTTTCGCTGTTGTTAGTTTAATGTATGGTCAAGTTTGTATTCGTCCCAATATTGCTTTTGTTATTAATGCTTTAGGGAGATACTTGAGCGACCCAAGTTTGAGTCACTAGAAAGCTGTTAAAAGGTATTTTGATATTTGTAGGAAACCAAGGATCACATGATGACCTATAAGAAGTCTGATAACTTTAGGTCATTGGTTATTCTGATTCTGATTTTGTTGGTTGCCCTGACAACTGAAAATCTACTTACAACTTTGGTTTAATGATTATAGGAGAAGCTACTTTTTGGAAGAGTGTTAAACAACTCTTACTACTACTTCTACCATGGAGGTAGTATGTTGCTTCTTATGAAGCTTTTATCAAGCTATGTGGCTTAAAATTTGATTTATGACTTTCAAATTGTTGAAAGTATTTCTAGGCCACTTGTAATATATTGTGATAAGACTATTGTTGGGCATTTCTCTAAAAACAACTAAAGCTCTACTTGCACAAAATATCTTTTATATAAAATTTTTGTTTATTAAAGAGAAAGTTCTGGATTTTGAAACTCAAATTGAGCATACTACTACAGTAAATATGCTAGCATATCCACTAACTAAAGACTTAACTACCGGAGGTTTTCAAAATCATGTAACTCATATGGTTATGGTTAAGTCTTTTGACGCACTAGGTTAGTAGGAGTCTGAAATTTATAATTTATATTATTATAGTCTTCATGAGATGTAAATTTATTAATGACGTCATTTTTCTTACATCTCTTCTAGCATATAAAAATGTATGAACTCTTTTGGGATCATATGTATTTTATGTATCTTTTTATTTTATTTATTATCCATTATTTAAGAAATCTAAGCATATGGTATATTACAATTGATATAATTAATTTATTAATGTTATCTAAGTGGGAGACGATTGTTTTTTATAAATTTATTATACAAAATTATCATTCTCTAGTTTGTTATTATTATGGAATAACATTAGTCAATAAATTATACTATTTGTTATGATCAATTATATTGCACATGATTATTTATTTTATGGATAATACATAATTTTGGGTTTCTGATGAACGGTCTGTGATGGATTGGAATATTCAATGAACGATCTGTGATATTGGTGAGGATATAAAATTGATACACAATAGTCAGTTTTATTATGACGAAAAATTATAGTTAAGAATAACCTACAAGAAAGAAAGCAATATTGTCTCATACACACTTTTTAGAAAGATTGCTCCTTCATTAATTCTGAGTGTTCTAGAGGTACCAATCTTTCCGCATTGAGCTATTTTGGGTAGTGAGACTGCTATTAATATATTGAGGATAATTTATAGTACGATAGGATTTGATATGCTCTTTATGATCAGGTTGTTTTGATTATAATCTAACACTTTCAAATTAAATTGTTATATTAAATTGAAAATAATCTAGTTTCCAGTAAGAAGTTGATTTTTTGGTATTTTCACTGAACCAAAAATAGAGTAGGAATTTGCTCTTAGTCTTGTTTTCACTAAAGTAAACAAATTCTGTTGAAAGATAAATGAAGTAGAAAATTAACCCAGGTCTTGGCCCTATTCTCGTTACGAAAACAGAAAAAATAGTGTTGTATAAAATTTTGTGATTGTGTGCAATTTTCTTTAAAAAGAGAAAGTTTATTTTAAAAATCCTTAAAATGTAATGAAAATATTGTCTACATACTTTTCTTTTTTCTAATGTAATAATTAGTTAAATGTTACAGAAGTAATTCTAGACAAAATTTACACTGAATAATTATATATTATTACAAGAAATACAATCATTATGTATATGTGTCCACTTTGTTATTATAACAAAAAAACACAATAAAAATAAATAATCAATAATTTTAGCGTGGATAGCTAACTGAGTTAATAGAAATAGTTACAAAATTAAATAATAAAATAATAAGAATTTCTAAACAAAAAGATAGTTAGGGAAAGGAGAATAAATTTACTAATAGAGAAGAGTTTGTTGTGACCATTAAGCATTCATAGAGTAAATTTGTTTTAAGAAAATTTACTATATTTTATTTTTCGTATAATTTTGTTGTGGATCTTTTTTTGCAAAAACATTTTCTCAAGATATTTATTGCAGTAAATTCCACAGAAAATCCTTTTAGGAAATATGAGAATCAATTTCGAGAAATATAAAATATTTTAGTAATATATACGTAATTCACTTGCAGGCATTGGTAAATGTTTCCAAATCTCCGTCCTTATGATTGATGACAAGTTAAGATTTATTTTGTTTATATAAAATATTTTCTTAATTTAATTATATTTTTTTCATCTAAATATATAATTTTTTTTATTCTTTTAAAGAATACAATTTTTTTTCTCTCTATTTTTTTAATTTGTTTTTAATTTTTCTATTTCATATCTAATGATATTTCCTGTATGTCTTTCATGGCATTAAGTTTGCGCCTTTTCCCTTTTTCTGTTTTTAATTAGTCAGATACTGTTAGCATTAGACCCGTGCGTCGGGTCGATTTTTTTTTTTTAACTTGTATTAAAAATTAAATATAATTATTTTTATATTTAAATAATTAATTTATTTATGTAATTATTTAATTGCTATAATTATATATAGTTATAAATAAAAATTTTAATCAATAATTTGAAAACAGTTATTAATTATAAATTAAATATTTTTATTTTTATTTTTATCTTAAAATAAAAAGTACAACAAATAATATCAAGAATAATAATAATAATAATAGATTATATTAATTATAATAATAACAATAAAAAGTAATATTTGGATATAAATTTTTTTGTTTTAAATTATAAAATCAATACCATTGTAAAACCTTCTTTTTCTGTCCTAAAATTTAAAGGGGCCTAGCCCTATTTGTTGGGCCTAAGGACTGACCCATAGGGTGTTCAAAGCCCCGAAGGTAGCCTAACCCCTCTCATTTCTACATTCTTGCGAAAACAGTACCTTACTCTCTCCCTTTCCTTATCAACAGAAGCTCTACTAGGGTTTGGTTCCCTCTTGTTCGTGCTAACTCAAAAGCTCACCTCGTCTCACGTAAGTTGGCCCTTGAACTGTACTCCCTCCTTTCTAAGTTTGTTTTTGTGGTTTTTGTTAGAGTTCAACGTGGTAACCCTGTTATTCTCTCTGTGTCACTGTTCGAGTTTGTAACCCTGCTCTTGGAGCTACTGGGTTCATTGGCTTAATGTCACAGTCTGTTATTAGCCTCTCCCCAGGTAAGGGAAGCTAGGGTTCACTTGTTTATTTCGACTTGTTGCTCGTTTTGCTTCCGTTTCATGATGGCATGATTTGATTGATGATTTTAATTGATTGGAACCTGTTTGAATATTATTTGACTTGAATGCTTGTTTATTGCGCACGAGAACAGTGGTGGGCACTGATTTTCTCGCCCAGGCGAGATTAACAGAGGCTTGCCCAAGATCTACTACTCGAACTGTCGCATAGGCGACGAGTTTTTATTTTGACCAAGGAGTGGTCTCGCCTAAGTGAGAAGGGACTCGCCTGAGCGAGACCTCGTAGAGTCCACTGTTTCCCTATTCGAGCCCTCGCCTAGGCGAGAAGAGTCTCGCCTGAGCGAGAGGATCTCCCTCGCCTGAGCGAGACCTTTTAGCTTGAGCGAGACTAGGGGCAGGTTTTGGCACTATTGTTGAATAGTTCATTGAGGTGTTGCTTGTTTATCTGATCTAAATGCTTTACTAGAAGGGTTGAGGGATGATGCCATGATTATTGTATGAGGTTGAGATGGAGATAAGATATTGCTTTATTGTGTATGAATTGGGAACTGCGAGTGGTTTGATTGGTTGTTTATATACATATACATGTGAACATGATATTAGTATTTATGGGAAATCTCTGATTGATTGGTGAAACATATATATGAAGTTCGAGTAGGACGTAATTCCATGACTCTTGTAGTGAGAGTTCATGGTGGTGCCTCACTTAATGGACGTAATCCCATGGACCTTCCTATTGGGAGTCCCTAGTGGTGCCCCATCTAATGGACTTAATTCCATGAACCTCAGGGTGAGAGTGCATGTTGAGTGTCATGATATAAGAATCTCTTTCACTAGCTTACCTTTTTGTTTGTTTGATTGTTATGTGTGTGGTTTTTTCATTTGCGATGATCATCAATTTTTATTGATGTGAGCAGATGTGAGAGCCCTTGGCAGTAGTAATGGTAATAGGGACGCTGCAGCTTGATGGGTATGGACCTGTATTGGGCTCTCTATGGAGTCCTCCGCTGAAGATATGCTATTAGTTAGATTTCTCTCGTCCTGGATAAGAGTTGTGCTACTTTTAATGTATTGTAGTTACGTTAGGCCGAGTGATGCCTATTTTCTTTTGTTACGAACATGTTTGGGGTATTGTGTACCATCAGATCCCATTTTCTGTACTCCCTGGATATTTATGTATGTGGCGTTTTATTAAATTGGATTTATCTATTTAATTGGGACGTTACAATCATAATTGGTTAATAATATGTAGTAAAAAAAATATTATTACAGGATTAAAATTTACAATTAGTTTATTGAGTTATATATTTTATTGAAATAATATATATATATATATATATATATATATATATATTATATATATATTATATATATATATATATATATATTAAAAATAAAATAAATATATATTATGCAATAAAATTTTGTACAAAATAATTACAACAATGTTAAAATTTTTTGGCTTAATTACCATTTTGGTCCCCTAATTTGTTGGTTTGGTTCATTTGGTCCAGTTATTATTTTTTAGTTTAATTTGGTCCTCTAATTCTTTAAATATGTTCAATTTGGTCTCTGTCGTTAAGTTGACGTTAACCCCTTTTTCTTTTTCTTCTTCCCCGCACTCTCCATTTCTCTCTCCTCTCTCCTTGCAACTTGCACCTCCACCGTCCCTATAACCTTGTCTCCGCTGCACCGTCCCCCACTGTGCCCTCTATTGTACCTCCATATCCAACCTAGACCAAAGCTTACCGCCTTCGTTGTAGCTAGCTAAAGACACCGTTGACGACACCAAGGGCACTCGATCTTCGCTCCCCTTCTTCTCAATCACGACACGAACGACCTTTGTGCGAGCACCCAAGGCCACTACTGATGAAGTTGATCAACCCCGAGTCGCGCTCGGACCATCGCGACCAAAATCGCCATAGCCAAAACCGCCACAGTAGCACCGTCCTACGTAATGTTTTCATTTAATTATGCTTATTTATTAAATGGGACGTTACATTTATGGTATCAGAGCAGTTCGTCCTTAGGATGACTTGAGGGTTGGGGGTTTGTCATGTCTAACAGGCTTAAGTAGTCAAGTCTAGTCGAGTTTATTTGTGGAATCGGAAGCATTAAGAACAGAAAACGCCTTGATAAAGTAATGAGGGTGCACACTCATGACTAGATCAAAGGTTGTTTTCCTTTCTTAATTCTAATGGTTTGGGGGAAGAAAGGTTACATACAAAAGGTTTGGTTGTCTGTAGATGATGGAGTGTTGCTTTGTATGTCTCTGAGACAACTTCTTGCCTCAAAGATAGGAAGTTGAGGTATGATGTATATCGTTAAGCAAGGAAAGCTAAGTTTTGGGTTAATAGATCGGAGAAGATGCTAGAGTTCATAAAACAACGTTTGGTCAGAGGGAGCTTCAAGGATAGGTTTTTGGAAACATATACTACAATTTTTCTAAAAGGAGTTAAATCCAAAGGTTAGAACAATGAAAGGTATCAATGCATGCAAGTGTAACATCGTTTGAGGAAATCAACTTGGTTATACATCACGACAATGTTGAGGTTCAGAGTTATGCAGATGCATACAGTGTTAGGAGAAGTGTCATTGGATATAGCCATATGGTCATATCTCGTGCTTTCATGAATTGGTGGAAGAGGAAATTGGCAATTCCTAGGTTGTAGAAAGTGGTGAGATTGCTTAGTATTGAGAAAGCTAAGAAATGAGAAGACCGTGAAGTGTAAAAAGACGGAAAACCTCTAGTGGGAGGCTGAGATGGATGAGAGTTCACATATCAATAAGGAAAGATGATGTTTCCCAAGTAGGGGGAACAACAATTGGTGGATGGGAAAGAAGTGGCATAAAGGTTTCATACTAGGTTCAATAGTCAAAAGATGATGAATGGTCTTTTCAAATTGTTAGTAGGATGTTTCAAGGAAAAGTAGTTCCCATGAATAGAACATTTGACCTTGGATATAAGGTGGAAGGTTTCGTGTACTAGAAGAAGAGACACATCTTTAAGGGTTATTCTTGTATGGAAGGACAACTCAATTGATGTCAGGGTGAAATGATGCAGGAAATGAAAAGAAAAGTTTTTGAGTTTTTGACATGGTGTCTACGATGGGTGATGCTAAGGTGGTTAGCAAGGATAATCTCATTGAATGATGCAGATTTCGAATATAATGCTTGGACTAAGGGTCGATTATTCTTAGCATCGCCAGTATGGTGAACGAGTCAGGGTCATATACAAGAGGGAGTAAGAATTTAGATAGTGGCTTCACAATAGTTATAATCAAGTGAAGGTTGCTCAAGTCTGTGGTTTGCCATGTGGTGATCAAAGGATTCAAATTCAAGTCGATTTGAATTGTTCTCTTGGTAATGTGGGATATAAAATCAAGGATGAATTGGTTATTTTTCCAAATCTCATTCCTATTGGATGTGATACCCAGCGAAGTGATGACCTTCGATTCAAGGAGACTAGTCAGTGGTTTTGTATCAAGTGAGGGACAAGTTGAAAGGTGGAGACATAATGTCATGTGAATAAGAGGATATTAACAAAGGCAAGGGAAGATTAGACACAAAGGATCTCAGTTATGGAAAAATTTCTAAATGTGGCTTCGAAACAGGTATTTGAATTTCCACCAAGGAAGGAGTGGTGTTCACTAATGCGTCGGTGTTTGAAGCAGAACCAATGCCAATATTTCCCAATTAGATATTCATGCTCAGAGTGCAAAGTCAAAGGAGTAGGTGAAAGGTTGTTAAGGATGTAGTAGTATGAACTCAGTAGGATAACCTGAATAACTACAAGTTTGGTAGATCTTGGAGGAGAGGTAGTGGTAGGATAGATTTTTCAAGGGAGAATGTTGGATAAGGGAGGATTGGCTCTTCAAGCCTATGGTTTCATGGAATGGAAACATGATGAAGGCAAGAAATTTCAAACAGGTTGATGGTATCACCAAAGTTTAGCGGCAAGTTCCCAAGTGCGAAGAGAGTCTTCAGAAGGTTCAAGAAGAGTATGGACTAAGGTTAGAGTCACTAGTAGGACATATGGTTTTACAAAGGGTGAATACGATGTTGAGCAAATGGGATGCTAAGACTATAAAAAGGGGAGTTTAAAGAGTTTTGCAAGTTTTATAGAGGTTTTGAGGAAGGTTTCTCGACGACGATTGCTTCCTGGTAATGACAGACATGAAAAGATCAACATTTTGAGTAAACAAACAAGTGACCTTGTGTATAGATCAGAGTAGCACAACGGGATGGTGACAAATGATGCTTATGAATGGTAAGAGGTGTGTGAGAAGAACTATCTTGCTCATGACCTAATGGTTACTACGAAGACCAGTTCTTTAAGAACATTAAAGGTTTCGTTTTTGTGATTATCAGCTAAGAGTGTTCAATGATCATTCAAAGTTGGAAGTGTAGAGTTGCACAAAGGAAGTTGGACAAGAGAAATAGGACATGGTTAGGTTATGGTTTCAAGTTAGGGTGTCAACCTAGAAGTAAGAAAGTAAGAGTAGGTGCTTAGCCAAAGAAGGGAACTCCAGATTTGGGCTTGACAAGGTAAGAGTAAGAGTTGGTGGAGAAGTATAAATGTTTGAGTTGGGAAGAGAAGGTGTGAGGTGATTTCATTAGTCTAGTCACTTGACGCGGACGAGTGAGTTTCTCAAAAAGGTTCAGAAAAAGGCAAATCGAACAATCTTAGTTTGAGGTGTATCGTAGAGTTGATTGGTACAGACCAAACTAGAGATTTGAAGTCAAGGAAAGTTATGGTTTAAAGGTTTTTGCGGAATGATGGTTACAAGTTAAGGGATCAAAAATGAAGATAGGATGCCAAAATGAATATGGTGGTTGATACAGTTGAAAGTTTTAAATTGGAAATGGAATAACTTGGTAGTGAACTTTGTCACCTTGGTTGAAGCCGATAAAGGAAGCAAGATGTTATGAGTGTGGTTATGCATAAAAGTGGTCAAGAGCGTTGATGGTGGAGCAATAGGCCAGAAGTCAAGTGTGATCAAGTCAGTAGAGTGATGCTTAAAGGAAAGAACAAGGTGATATGAAGTGATAACTAACATGTTTTAATTTGAGACCTAAGGTTATGAAGGAGCCACACGACCATACATTATGTATGCCACAAGTCTTCTATCAAGATTTATGCAAAAGTCAGGTCAAATTCATTATGGAGTACGAAAAATAATTTTAAGATATCTACAAGGCACAAAGAAGTTTGTATATGGTACAAAACCATGACTAATTCAAGGATGATTGGCTACACTGATAGTGATTGGGCAGGATCAATGGATGACATGGAGAGTACGTCTAAATACACTTTCTTGCTTGGATCAAGAATATTCTCTTGGGTGTCAAAAAGGCAAGCCACGATTGCACAATTAATAGTTGAAGCAAAATATGTGGTTGTTGATTAAGCAACGAGTCAAGCTATATGGCTTTGGAAGATACTTAAAGATATGGAAGAAAAACAAAATGGACCTACTATAATCAATTGTGACAATAAATCAACTATTGTAATGATAAAGAACTCAGTGCATCACACTAGAACAAAACACATAGAAATTAAATATCATTTCATCACTGAAACAGAGACAAATATGAAGATTCAACTAGAGTATTGGCAGAAAGAAGATGAAATGGCAAATATTTTCACAAAGGCATTATCAAGACCAAGGTTTGAACTACTGTGCACTATTCTTGAAGTTATCGAATTTCCATCTAGGAGGAGTATTAAAGTATAATGCAAATTCTAGAACAATATAAAAAAGTCTAAGATAGAATTATTGAAATGAAATCCAAATTATAGAATATTGTAAAAAAGCCGAAGATAGAAGGAAAAAATCAAGAACATTCTGAATACACTACAAGGAAACTATCAAATAGTGACCAATTTTATGACAAAAAAATATGTCTAGAAACCAATTTAGAAACCAATTTCCTAATTCAAGACTAATTTAGAAACTAACTCTTCTGGTAACCAAAACTTTGGTAGCTAATGTTAATGACCAAGTTAAACACCAATTCATGATATAAACTATTTTAGTTACCGAATTAGAAACCAATTATAATTTTTTGAGACTATTTTAGTTATCAGTAATTTTTTAGTTTATAAATTAGTATTTTAAATTAGTCTCTAAAATTAATTATTAATAAAAAAATTTTATAATAATAAGTAAAAATCTATACCATTCCACTTAAGAATAATTTTTCAAATTTCAATGCACGATAATAAATTGCCACACATTAAAGAGAAAAACCACTACTTTGTAAAAAAGTCCATCCCATTCCTAGGGCAAAAGCTTTCTACGTGTTAGTTTATCCAAAGAAAACGAGTCTTAATTTTCTACCCTATTCCTTGGGCAGAAAAAATGTAGGCAGAAAAAATGTATTTTCCCGTGGTAGTGACCTTTATTGCTTAGACAATCCTATTGGTCAAATGAAAAGTAATCTGCTTTTTACCTAACATATTAGCATTTGATAATGATTAAGATTTTACTTTTATTTTATCATTCAAAATCTTTATGCAAATTCAATCTCCTGCCTCCGTAAGCAATTCCGTCAGCATTTTTATAAGTTTTCAAAGTGCTTCTAAAACCTCTGCTGAAACCAATCTAAAACTAATGAAAA
>Ga0214545_1009870_pt1 | contig 14234 bp, 6 predicted proteins | sample CNSS4metaG_FD_160064 | JGI IMG/M metagenome (GOLD analysis project Ga0214545, IMG submission 160064) | Root nodule microbial communities from cowpea collected in UCLA plant growth center, Los Angeles, California, USA - CNSS4 | ecosystem: Host-associated > Plants > Roots > Nodule | place: USA... | reverse complement strand
AAAATTTTATAAAAAAAAAAAAAAAAAAAAAAAAAAAAAAAAAAAAAAAAAAAAATAAAAATAAAAATAAAAAATTAAAAAATAAAATAAAAAATAAAAATTTTTTTTTTTTTTTTTTGTTTTAAATGTAAAGACTAACATAATAAGGAAATAAAAAGATCAGGGTGGCATATCAGGAATTAAAGGTAGAGCAAAATTGTAATTTTTATTTTGCACACATTTAAAAAAAACAAAAATTGTTTTGTAATTATAAAAAAACAGTTTTTTATCTAGATAGCCCCTACTTTTGCACTCAGAATTTCCTGGGCATCAATGATGCAACAGCCACACATTAAAGGCAATCCACAAAGTTAAGGAGGAATGGGCCATTTATCATTGAATCGAGGAACAAAAACTATGTGGTTCTTCTTTGAATCGTACATTCATGTGGTCCAACACTTGATATGCCAATTTGGATTAATATGGACTATGCAGATTTACAACCAACAGCAAAGGGAAGGAAAACTGCAGAATGAATTTACGAAGAACCAATCAAAAATGAAAAGGAAAAAAGAAAGAAGGAAAGAAGAAAAGAATCTAATTTACCTGCTTGAGTTGCAAAAGTAAAAGCTACAGAGAGAAGTTTTTCTTTTAGTTCTTGTTTCCATAAAGAACTTTATGTTTACCAACCAATCTCAAAATTAACCATACTTTTCATAATTATTTATTTATTTAACACATTATAATTAAAAATATTGTTAAAAGTATGAATGACCAATTGCATTACCCCTTTTTTTCAAATATTTTATCTTGTAATCTTGTATAGTACCACAAGTAAAAAATAAAAACATATCAGTTTATCCAAAGCATAATTCTTGCAATTCTCCCCACTATAACTTCATATCAACATGAAAATCTCCTTTTTTTCTTTATATTATAATAGTGATTGATTGGCCCATATGGAATTTTCTAGATTGAAATTTTCCATTTCAATTTAAGCTTTTACAATAAGAGGAGAGAGAAGATGATTTCTTTGTACAAAAAATACATGGGATGGATGGATTATTTAGCCTCCTCTACTTCTAGAACGTTGTCAGAAGATGCAGTTTTCTAAGCTTTAAAATTCTGAAGAGAAGCTAGCCAGTGTTCCACGTAGTTTTGGCCTGCTGCAAATTCAAACAGTGTTCCAAACACCAATTTAGAATGGTTCCATAATCTCTTCAAAAGGCAGATACACAAATATTATAATACACATGAATATATCAAGTGATACTGTATTATTAATCAGTAATGGAAATGAATGTTTTCACTCCATTGAAAGCACTTCTATATTAATTCCAAGACAACTTTCCTTAGTTTTCATATGTACAAAGAGCTCAATTGAAAGTGGTGAATAGTTATTTTAACACAATAGTATGCAACTCTTACAAATTCAATCAATTTCATCCGTGAGTCCTATAGATACTACAAGATGATATAGGTATAAATGTACATTCAACCATAAAGATCTAAAAGCCAGGACCACTTTCCATGGACAAAAAAGGAACAATTCTGAGATAAAAAGGAAAGTAGCTGTTCTGTTAACATATCTTATTAGCATATCATATATTATACTATACGCTATCTTTTTAATTCTACATATTATCGAAGAAAAAATGCAGGGTAGAACATGAGAGAAAAATGTCAAGTCATTTGGCTGTGGTAAAAAGGCAGTGATCAATTTGACTGTCCCTTGTACAGTGTGAAGTTTATGACCTTAAATCAGATTGTGATGGTGAAGCTACTTCATCAGTTTCATGAACGAGACTTTTTATCTCTCATGAACACAACCAAGTAAAAGTGATTTACCACCGGAACAAAAATTTCAAGCTAACACTTTACATTCAAAATAAGAATTTGATAAAAGAGAAAAAAGCACATGACAGAAGCATAAGGAAACCTCCTGGAATAGGTAAGATACAAACAAAGAAAATTACCTCATAAATCTAGGCTACTTTGCAGATCAGACATTAAACCGTTAGAATATAAAAGAGGAACAAAAACTCGCATAGGATAGAACAAGAAACCCCAACAATATACACACACCAAGAAAAATGCAAAAATATAATAAATAAATAAAAACAAAGGCCGCGCAGATCAATGCATTTGAAGATAATTCTAAGGAAAAGGCAAAACTACCTGGTCTATATCATGTAGTATGTATTAGCCTATTTGGATTTAGCGAGTTTGAAGCCCCAATTACCATTGCACTCATAATTACTAAACAGTGCATAGTATTTGATAATGACTGACACATTTCTTCATTAGCATCAGAATCCTCAACAAGGCCAAACCATATAGAAAACTGTTGATTACAAAATAATATAAAAGCTTAAAAATACATAAACAAGAACAAGGATCGTTTGACTTTAAAGAACCAGCACAAAAAAAGGTTAATCAAGTAAGTAAAAGTTAAACAGTGCTAGGAGTTGAGAAAGAACAAAATAACTCAAATGAAAACAAAATCAAACATTTCAAAAAAGTCCTGAATCTCACCAGGAGAAAATTCATTTGGAAGGTTCTTGATGGCACTCAAAAGCTCCTTGCTTGAACTCTCCACCTCTTTGCTATAGCAAGGAACCAGCACAGCAAAACTATTATCCATATCGTCATCACTCTGAAGAAATTCAGAACCATGTGGCTCCAACCACCCAATGGACCAATCTGAGTCATCAGATTCAGAGTCTGACCAACAACCATCACCATCAGATGACACCAGCACAACATCGTACTCTCTATCAAGTCTCCTCTCTTCCCTGCTCTGCCATTTCTTTTTACCCTTCCTGTGAGAAGGAGCTATTTTTGTTCCCTTAACAGAAGGAAACTTCAGAGTCTCTCTCTCCTTAAAACCCCATTCAGAAGATGACTTCAGCTGAGAGCCGCTGGAAACTGGCTCTTTCTCTTTGCCACCCCACAACCACCACGACAAACGAGTTAAAGAGACAGCCATACTTCCAATTCCAGTGGTAAGTCAAACCTAAAGGGTCACAATGAGTGAAGCTCTTTTGGTGACCAAAGATTTGTGAAAGAATGAGACCAAAAAATTTGAGAAACCGAAGGGCCAGTGGTTCCTGCCTGTTGCAGTGACCACACTATATTAGGATATGATCCATTCATCAACAAAAGAAAATCAATTGGAAAATGGGGAAGGCCACAAGAATAAATTCAACCCAACAAACCTATTAATATCAATAACAATCAATTAAAAACCAAAACTTTGTTATTAAAAAAAAAAAAAAAAAACACAAGCACGGATGAAACATAAGTTATAAATTCACCAAGGTTTTCTTAAATATCAAACCCAGTTTAGAAAGTTGAAGAACTTGACCTAGAATTACTGACCCATTTCCAATAATGAACTGTTAGCAAAACTTATTTCAGACGTTTTACACTCCCATAAAAGCATAAAATAATATCTAAAATAACTATCCAAATATCAAAGGAATAATTTTTCTTGTTTCTTATTTATCCAAAAATACCAACACAAATCAAGCACAATGACAGTCATGTTCGGTCTATCCACTGCAAAAATGGAAAAAGAACACGAAACCCAGAGAATATTTTGAGTAAAGACCTTTGCTCTAGGTCAAAATCGAGAATTCCCCTAAACTCAATTCTCCAAAGAATCACCGGAAAATCCCATACTCCTCGCCGGAAAAACAGAACCTTTCAAACTGCTATGCTACTGGAAAGAAAAACAGGGGAGATCGGACCAAGAGTTTCCTCCGGCGAGAGAAAAAACCGATGACACAATGCATAGGCTCAGTGAGACAACTCGAAACCCTAACTCGCAAATTAACCCTCTCTCTCTTTTATCTTACTAACTGTCTTCCCCCTTCTGCTTCTGTTTCTGGGTACGCTGGGAAGCAAACCCAATCGCTCGCTCAAAGCGTCGTCTTCATCTGAATTTATAGAGCTATTTTTTCACCTTTTCTTTTCTCATCAACGGTCAAGATTGCACCAGTTACTCTGATTTACGGCCAGATAGAGGATCTTTCTTCTCTTACTCTGATTCTCACTCATCTTATAATAATTCATTCCTAGCCTATAGAGTAAGGTAGTTAACAATATAGCATGAATATATGTTTTTTAATCAGAAAATATTTGACGTTGATTCAGCGATAGAAGAGATAATAACCGTCCAAACTAGCTGACGTGGATGACCATTACCCAATCATGGTATGCATGTGCAGTCCAACTTGTGGACATGTGTCAATAATGTCAACCAAAATAAGTAATATAAGATTATAATTTATAAGGAATAACTTATGATAAAGTTAAATTTATAAAAAAAAAATATTTTAACATTATTTTAATGCCGATATCTTTTTCGTTTTGTTATACATATATATTTTTCTAAAAGTATGCTTGTATAGTACTAACATACTTTTAGAAATAAATTTTCTGTGGGATATATAGTTGCCTACAAACAAAATCTTATTTCGTTGTTTATATTCTGAAAAATACTTATAGTTTTAATTTTAAAAATCAAATATAAATAAATATATGAAAGGTATACTTTTTTTATTTGAACAAATTTAAGGGTGAATTATTTAAATATAATGTTTCGACTTGATTGGGATGTAGGTGATGAAAGATAAATTTCTAATTCAGTTGAATAAATTCGAGTTGAAATTATTTTTTTTCTAATAAGTTAATCCAATATAATATTTTCTTAATGAAAGATGGAATATAAACAAGACAAATAAAATATAATGAAAAAAGAATACAAAAATTTCATCTAATCGATTTAAGTATAAACATACTTAATTAATATAGTAGATGGTTGATTGGCTCCTGCCAAACTTGGAATTTTGTTTTTTTTTTTTTTAAATATCAATATAAGTTTGATTGGTTTTATTTCTTTTGTCGTAAAAGAAAAATCATTAGGACTTATAGTGGTTTCTATATTTAAAAAACAAAATAAATAATTAAAGTTGTCATGAATCAACGATTTCAATTTTTTGATATACAAAAATTGATAAAAGTCCTGACGATTTTACTTTTACTAAAAAATAAAAGAAATTGATTACAAACATGACAACTTCAGACTAGATGTCATCATGAGTCCTAACAACTTCATCTTATTTTAAAACAAAAATTCAAATGACTCTATTTTACAATTACAAGTTAAAAAGAACCATGTTTTACAAAAAAACCTCAAATTTGCTTCTATTAAATCAAACATGATGGCAAATAATTAATTTTGGTGTATACAAACAAAAGTATTAATTTAAATATACATATGATTTGGTTTTCTCTACAAACGAAATTATGTCTATAACACAATCATCTAAAAGTTTCATACGAAAGTCTTTACATATTGTATGTAATACTATGTGGGATGAGTAAAGTTATTCTTCATTTAAATAGTTTTAAAAGTTACTTAGGATTTGCACAAAGAAAGAAAGATAAAGTCTAGTGTTGCATCTTACTTCAATCATACACCTTTCTACCAACTTTAAATAAATTGATTTATCTTACGAGAGATCAAGTTGTGTCAAATACATCAAAAGATATTTATTACATTTAATGATGCTCTCTTTCTAAATAAGGTTCTACATGAAAATGTGGATGTAAACTTAAGAAATATTTGTGTTAATTATCTTTTTCTGCAATTACTTATGTTAAGTTTGAACAGATGTTAAGCTAGTTTATCTATTTTGTTTCTTTGGATAACTAATCTATGGGAAATTTATAATTTATTAGAAATAATGATGAATTTAGGAAGCTAATTATAGTATAATCAATTTCTTTATGTTAGGTTGCACTAGAACAGATTACATAAGATTTCCACCTAAAAACTCATACTATTTTTGTGTAAGTTTTGATTTATGTTTTCGTGCTTCCAATTACTTATCCACTTTTATTCTTTTAAAAGAAATCAAGAAAAAAAATTAAAATTATACTATTTTAGACTATAAGTGGAGATAAGAGAGTCTAGTCAAGTTGAAAAGAAGAGCAAATGAAGGCTTAGTCTGAATAGACAAATACACATCTCAAAACAAAACATTCTAAACAATATTCACAATATAAAAAATTCAAATGTCTTTTAATTAGGAAATTAATATTTTTACTATATAACAATAAAATTGGATTGAATTCGCAAATTTAAAGCTCATAAATTCATTACTTGTTCTAGTTTTAATTGAGTGGGCTATATAATATACTTTGAAAAAATAATTGAGTTGAATTAAATTATACATTTACAAATTGAATGAAATAGTATTTGAAATTGATAACATTAACAACTGCTTTGTTTATTTTTTGCAGTTATATGTCAATATTTATGGTTAAAGTGATCAATATTTTATAAAAATTGTAAAATATCTCAGATAGTAAAACAATATATTGTAACAAATCAAGTTTTTGTAACAAGTCGTGAAGGTAAATAAGAAACCAAATCAAGTTTATCTTCTCCAAACTAACTTCTATATCAAGTATGAAAATAGGAATCTCCTTCACCATTTAACTTCTATTACAAAATATTGACACTAATTAACTTATAAACAAGTTTAACTATTTTTACACTGATTGAAAACAATAATTTATTTATTTAATATTTTATTTTCATAATATAAAAAAATTAAAATAAACAGTATTGAACAAAATTTAGAAAATTAAATTTATTTATATTTAAGTTCACTAAATATGATTCATTATATATATACAAATTGAGTATCAGGGGAACAACCATAGATCAAACTTAGTAATCTTAATAAAATAGCTGTAACCACTATTTGAATGTGATTAACCTCTTAGTGATTGAACTAATTATGAAAAGTTCATAAGTTTAATTAACACGACATGTAGTTATCCAAGTAAATGTTCCATTAAATGAAAAACGAGATTAATTAGTAATCAATATAAACTCTAATAGTGATTTAAGAAGTTGCATTAAAGAACTTGTTTAAGGTGAAAGAGGGCACGTAACAGCTTAGTAATTGATCTACACAAGTTTCTACGAAATTGATTGAAAGTGAGTCATCATTTTTTCCACGAACAAACTGAAAGGTGGGTGCCCATGGAGTAATCAATACTCAAAGAATATAGAATATTGAATATGGGAATTAAGTAATCGGAAAAAGTTTGCATAGAAAAAAGAATGACAAGTATTGACGTAGCAAGAAAGAAAGAAAGAAAAAAGTGTGTATTTTCTCATTGGATTTTCTTAGAAGGAGCTCCTTCAATTGACTTTTGTTCCATGTTCTCTTCTTTTAAAAGATTTTAAATTGTTACCGTTTGTCCAACGTTAAAATAATTGAGTTGCAAGAATTGATGTTTACACTAATTAGGGTAGTTTTATATATGAAGCAAAGTTTATACAATATAAAAGTATATCGTAATATCGCTTTTGTTCACGTATTTATATATTATGGGTTAAATATGTTTTTGTCTCTCAAATTTTAGTGAATTTCAGAATTAGTTCATCTTTGAAACTTTATACCAATTTAGTCATTCATCTTTAGAAATGCATAGATTTAGTCATTTTTATTAATTTTTATTAAGTTTATTTGTCATTTTAAACGCATTTTATGATAATATTTGAGTTAACATTAAAGCGAAAATGTGTCAAACGGTATAAATAATTCAAATACTATTATGAAATGCACTTGAAACATCAAATAAATTTAATAAAATTTGGTTAAAATGACTAAATTCACGCATTTTTAAAGATAAAAGACTAAATTGACAAAATTTTAAAAAGATATTAATTCTAAATTTCATTGAAATTTGAGGGACAAAAAATCTGTATATTATTACACAATATCCCATATAGTTTAACATCGTGATACTTTCATTGTTCTAATGATATTTCTTTGATTCAATTTAGCCATTAATTTTCATTGTTTGTGTCATCGATGGCTAACAATCCAATCTTGTAGGTTAAATATGCTATACACATGCACCCTTCTTACTTATGTATAATCTTATTTTATGTAATTTCTATAATCTAATTATAACTTCTACCAATATTTTATTTTTTACACTGTTTTTATGACTTTATTTAGTGGAAAGTGGTGTGTTTCAAAGTATTGTCACCGAACATATTATAAAATATGTCGACATAAACTTTTAATGATGCTTCTTTAAGGCGTTGTCGAGATAAATTTTGGCCAGACCCGTTGTGCTGTACATCTTGGAAAAAACGATATCATGACTTTTGGAAGGGAGAATAAATTTTGAACTGACAGAACTTTATTTCCTTCTGTGAACTTTTTCCATTCTTTAATGAAATTAATTCTATTATAAATATTTGTATATTATTTACTCATTATAAATGTAAACTCAATACAATTATTATAACAAATAATTAATAATTAGAAAATAATATAAAAATGGTTTGTATTGTCAATTATTTATAATTATGTCCTTGTTTATGTTTTGTTAATGTAGCTGCTTTTTTTCTTTATCTACAATTTTGAGTAGTGAAAATGTAGTGATTAGGAAATGGATGACCTTAACATAATGTTCTATTGATACTTACTTAACAAAGATTTGAGATAAAACAATGAGTTTTTGTTGAAAAAATTACCAAGAACTTATGGGACTGTGTAAGATTTGGACTAAAGAAAGTAAAAGAGATACAATGAGTCAAAAAGTTATTAAATGAATCCCATAGTAGCAATGGCGGAGCTTCATAGTAGCGGGGAGGGGCCATGGCCCCCCGAATGATTTTTGATTTTTTAAAAATTATATATATTCTTAAAAATTTTTAAAATTTTGAAAATTTTAAAATTATAGATAGTATATTTAAAATTTATAAAAATTAAATTGTCTTTTTATTTCTTTTATAAAATATAACGTGTAATGTTAATAAATAATAAAACATAAAATCAAATATAATAAAAAATAAAAATATTTAGATTTAATTACTCTTTTGGTATCTGTTTTGGTCTAAAAATTTTAAATTACGACTAAAAAATTGGAACTAAATTGAGACTAAAAAACTGGGGGCCAACTTGACATTTTTCGTAAGAGTAAACAAAAGACTAATTAAATCAAACATTTATTAAGATTTTTTTTTTCTTTTGTCATTGCCTTTTTAATTTTTCACAAAATTGTACTAATGTCTTACTCTCATTTTTTTTTGGAAGAAGAAATTAAGTTAAACACGTACTAATTATTTTTTATCTCATTTCTCATTTGTTTCCTTTATTTCTCAAAAAAAAAATAATGTAACTCTCTCTTGTTTCACTTGATGAAATATTAATTTAATAGTTATAAAAAAACATTTATCTCACAAGCCTTTTGAATACTCATTTTTTATGATTATAGAAGCAAAACAATAATGTATTATATGTTTTTTATAACTGATTTTTAATTGTGACTTGATTATAATATATTTTTCTTTGAATAATTATATCCCTCAATCTTTTATTAGATTATGATAAATTATTGTAATATATTAAAAAAAAGTATATCGATGAACAATATTCATTTGGTAAAAGTTATAACTATACGTGAAGATGAAAACAAGATAAATTATACTTCTTCTTATCCTTCTTCACATCATTAAAGCATTTAAAACATTATACTAATGATCCAATATGACATCTAACATCCAATTGTTTGATGGAAGAGTCATTTTCTTAAAGCGTTACACTAATGATCCAATCAGATGATCAAAAAATTATATTATTTTGGCCCTTCCAAATCTCTTGGTCAAGATCCGCCACTGCATAGTAGATTGTTTAAAATCTCACCCAACCTAATATACTCAAAGATGGATATCTAGACATTTGAAAATTGACTTATATGTTTTGGACCCTGAAACTAGGCTTAAATCCATCCTATAAGTTGAAGTTTTATATCTTATATTTGGTTATTATCATTGAATTTTTTTGTGTAATCTTTTGTTATTATCTTTGTAATCTTTGTTTTTATTCTTGTAACTGAAATATTCCCAAGATTTTAGGAATAAGAATGATTTGTAACTATTTTCACCTATAAATAAAGGGTTAACTCAAATGGTCAAGAAATGAAACTATTTTAGCCTAAACTATTTTGACCTGAGTGTTCTCTATTTCACTTTAAGTCAAGAGTATTCTTCATATTTGTTTTTGGTAAAAGACACTTAGTTTTTGCAAGAACAAAAGGTAATTATTAATTAAGTTACTTCAACTACAAGAAAATATTTATCATTGACAGATGTTTCTTTTGGTAAATTATATCGATGAAATTATTGTTTAGACTTTGACTATGTTGTGGTAATAATCGTCAGTAAATATGTCAATAACGAGTATTTTTCAAAATTCATCGGTAAATTAGTTGAGGATGGATTTTTTTTTAAATAAATTGTTGAGTCAGTAATTGAATCTTTTGAATATCTATTAGTAAATTTGTCGGTAATTCAGCTTTTTAAAAATTAACCAGTAAATTTGTCAATAAATGCATTTCATTAAAATTTGTCAATGATTTTGTTGGTAAATTTGGCGCCAATTTTCTCATTATATTTGACATAATATTTGCTATAAATTAATTAGATATGGTGAGAAAAAGAAGAAGAGAAGAAAGGGGAGGAGGAGGAGGCGACGACGACGACAACGATGGATGAGGGGAAGGAGTAGGAAAAGGAGGAGAAGAGAAATAAGAAGACAATATTGCTCCATTTTTACAAAAGTTTAGACTAAATTGAATCCAAAGAACAAATTTAGGGACCAAATTGAGATTATGCTCACGTGGCACTCCATATCACATTGTTATTGTCACATCACACTAACCTTGGCATATGACACAAATGTGAAGTGACACGTGAAAAAAAATTCAAAAAAATAAAAGAAAAAGTAAAAGAAAAAAATTAAAAAAGATTAAAGAAACATTAAAAAAAAGATAAAAATAACCACAATTGACATGTGATAATGACTTCAACACTATATGTGCAATAGTAGCAAAAATGACTAAATTGAATCACTTTTAAAAAAGTCATAACCAAATTGAAAAGAAAAAAAACTAGAAGACACACTTGACACTTTAAAAAAAAAACAATGATCAAAAGAATAATTTGACCTATTTACTTTTTCCTTTTACCTTTAATATTTTTTAATGTTAAAAATATAATGTAACTTTTCAAATATTTATCGTTTAAAAAAATGCAAGTGTAGTATTTGTTGGGTATTGGGCTCCCTTCCTCTGTGGAGAAAAGGTCCAAAATTTGAGAAGCCCATGTCTCACTTAAACCTAGTGGAGAGGAGGCTATAAAATAAAGAGAGAGACAAAACAATAGAGTCAGAATACACTGAAAGCCCTAACACATAGAGGGAGAGGTAGAGGGAAAATTCTGTTCACGTTTTTCATAGAGCTGTCGCAGTAAATTCGGCGCTGCGGATTCGTTCACCGTTGGATCGGGCTGAAATTTTTACAGAAGGTTCGGAACTCATTGCTTTTCATTCTGACCGGTCGGATCTTTGATACAGGGTCTGAGTTGGGAGATATTAATTTCGCACTGCAGCAGTGATTTGTAGAGGTTTTCCCCTCTTGTTCTTCTCTATTTGAAAGTTTTGTTGCTTTGTTATTTGGTTGGGTGTTGGCACTAATTTGTGCTATTGATTGAGACTCTTTTGTACTCTTGTTGATCATAGTGGAACTATTTCTTTGGTCTGGACGACTCGTGGTTTTTACCCTTGATTTGAGGGGTTTTCCACGTTAAAAATCTTGGTGCCTTTATTTGTGCTTTTGGTGATTTATTATTGCTGCTCTTTGATTATTGCTCCTCATAGATTCTTGCAAGTTAGGAGAAATTATATCTGCTGCATTCTCTGATATATTGTTTGTTGTTGTTTTCCCCATAGCAGAGTGATCATGATAACGTTAATACACTGGTTTGTCACTTTTTATTTAAATTTTTGTTTATATTTTTTGGCATGTCATTCTAATTTATGGGGTTGAGATTGGTTATTCTGTGGAAGCAGATACATGGCTTTGAAAACAATTAGATTCTTTAAAAAGTTAGAACATTTTTTTTATGTTAATTATAGCCAAGTATATTTGTGTAAACGCGGGAACAAGATTTTAATAAAAAATTAAATATATTTTCATCCTTTTGAAACATATCCTTATTAAAATGTAACTTTTTTCCTTTTAATATTCTATTCATGGTTTAAATCAAACTTTTAAATAAAATATTTGTTTTTTTGGACAGAATATATTACGTAGAAACTCTTAAAACATAGTTGAACTTGGATTTACATGTGTTTGTCTTTCTCGCCCTTGGTATTTGTCAAGTTAGATGGAGGTATGTATGTAGAAGATACTCTAACCCTTAAGTTAGCTAAGAGCGTCAACAAAACAATTAATATAGTGATTAATGTAAATGTCTTAATTTATATCATCTAACGTATTATTTATATCATTATATTTTGTAAATTTTGACCTGAGTGAGTTTGAATCAGAAGACCCAATTACATGAGAGATTGGCATTATTCATAAGATCCAATTACTTGTAAGCAGTGACGAAACTTCTAAGATCCGCGGGGGCCATGACCCCCCCCCCCCCCCCAAGATCTTTTACTTTCTTTTTAAATATTTTACTTTTTTTAAATTTTTTAAATTGATTTTTATTTTTTATAAAATATAATACTTAATATTAATAAATAATAAAATAAAAAAGTAAACATAATAAAGAATAATAAAATTTATTGAGATATTTATTTTCTCTCTCATTTGAAGTTTCTCAGGTATTGTATTCATTTATTACTCTTGCAGCTTATCTTTGGTCTTTTGTTTAAAAAACATAGAAAGTTATACATAAATTCATTTTCTCGTGCTCTCAGTTATCATATCTTCTCTTATAAGATAAAAAAAGGTAATTTTCTCATGATAGAAAAATATTAGTTTGATATTTAGTTTTTTTTTTTTTCATCTTATGAGTTTTTTGTATATTTATTTTTTATAAATATAAAAAGAAAAATTAGGTACTATATGTTTTTTCATAATTATGTTTTAAAGGTGACTTGATTATCATATCTTTTTTAGTAATTACATCTTTCAATTTTTGATTGGATTTTGATAAATTATTTTTTAGTCTTAATTTTTTTAAATATTTATTATTGATGAAAAAAAAAATAATAGATTCATTTGTTTTAAGTGATAAAAGGGAAGATACCTTGAAGATGAAAATAATATAAATTTACTTCTTCACTTATTTTCAAGCAAGCATTATACTAAAAATTCAATTATTGAATTAAAGGACCATTTCTTAAGATTCAAAGAGTTGTAAGTGAAAATTTCATATTAATTCTTTTAAATTATAAGCGGAATGTTTTATATCAATTCTTTGAAACTTATTATAAAAAAATGTTCTCAAATATAAAAATATTCAAGAAAAGATATGAAGTTAGAAAAACTTATTTAAAATGAATTTCAAAAACAATTTCAAAATTATAACTTTTTTAAGAAAATATATACAAGAATTTTAATACTAAATTATATATATTTTTACTATATTAATAATAATAATTAAATATATAAGATTTGAGTATATCTACCATGTACTTGACTAAAGAAGACGTGATCATATAAAGTATAATATTATATTAGACTTTTACGAACGAAAGAAATATTAGAATAATTCTATTTTAACAATGATTTTTATAAACGTAAGGGTAAAAAATTCTAAACTGAAATACAAATTTTATAACAATTACTAATAATCATATTCAAAATATACAAAATAGGTGATTGATTATGAATAGGTTTAATTATGCCTTTGGTCCCCATTTTGGAGTCAAAGTCTCAAAATGGTACCCATATTTTTAAAAGTCTCAAAATAGTCCCCTTTTTTGTTGAAACGTCTCACGTTTGCCCTTGCCGTTAAGTCAACGTTGACGCCGTTAAAGGGAGTGCCACGTGTCAGTTCCTCGATTTTTTGAATTTTTTTATTATTTTTTTTTTAATTTTTATTATTTTTTATTTTTTTTTTGAATTTTTTTAAAAAAATTAAAAAAAATTGCCACGTGTCAAGCTATCATCGTGCCACGTGGCAGTGACAGTGACACGTGTCAGTATTACGCCACGTGTCATTTCCTTAGTCTCAATTTGGTCCCTTTATTTTAATTTGTCTCAATTTAGTCCCAATTTTTGTAAAAAAGAGCAATTTTGTCCCTCTCCAAATTGAAATCAAATTTAATTTATGTATAAATGTACACAAATATTTCCATCAAAATTGATATTTCAAGTAAATATTTTTAACCAAATTAAGTTCATTTAATTAATAT
>Ga0214545_1009864_pt1 | contig 14241 bp, 10 predicted proteins | sample CNSS4metaG_FD_160064 | JGI IMG/M metagenome (GOLD analysis project Ga0214545, IMG submission 160064) | Root nodule microbial communities from cowpea collected in UCLA plant growth center, Los Angeles, California, USA - CNSS4 | ecosystem: Host-associated > Plants > Roots > Nodule | place: USA... | reverse complement strand
GATCAAGGAGATGGAGTTGCTAGAAATATTCAGAGATATGAAGCTGCAGGTGGAGTTGGGATCCGAGTTCATTAGATGTAGTACTCTGACTATATCTAGTGACTTTCTGAACTTGGTTAAGGAGAAGTAGTTGATGGATACCAGTTTGAAAAGAGTGGTAGAACTACTGGGGTCAGATGAAGCAAAGGATTTTACCTTGGGTAATAATGGTATACTTAGATTCCAGGGTTGGGTGTGTATACTTGATAATGTTGAGGTGAAAAGGTTAATCATTGAGGAAGGGCATAAGAGTCGTCTTAGTTTGCATCCTGGCATGACTAAGATGTACCAAGATTTCAAGGAGACCTTTTAGTGGCAAGGTATGAAGAAGGATGTGGCATAGTTCGTGTCTGCCTGTTTGACATGTCAGAAAGCAAAGGTAGAGCATCAGAGACCCGGTGGAATCCTATAGCCTTTGGACATACCGGTGTGGAAATGGGATAGCATAGTTATGGACTTTATGACCCATTTACCACGAACCTTTAAAGGTCATGATATGATATGGGTTTTAGTGGACCAATTAACCAAGAGTGCTAATTTCTTGGCAATGAATCTAAGGATGTCTATGGCCAAGTTGGCCCAATTGTACATTAAAGAGATTGTGAGATTGCATGGAGTACCTTCGAGCATAGTTTCAGATTGAGATTTGCGGTTCACTTCTCGTTTCTGGCAGACACTACAGAATGCTTTGGGTAGCAAGTTGACTATGACCTCCGCCTATCATCCCCAGACTGGTAGTTAGTTTGAGAGGACGATTCAGTCACTTGAGGACTTATTGAGGACATGTGTGATGGATCATCTAGGTGCTTGGGATGAAGTCTTACCTTTGATAGAGTTCACATACAACAACAGTTTCCATGCGAGCATCGGCATGGCACCATATGAAGCTCTTTATGGTAGGAAGTGTAGGACTCCTCTTTGTTGGTATCAAAATGAGGAAGCAATGCTTGTTGCGCCAGAGTTATTGGAACAAACTACAGAGAAGGTGATAATGGTGAGAGATAGGATGCAAGCCTCTTAGAGTAGGCAAAAGGCCTTTGTAGACCGTAGGAGGAGACCCTTGGAATTCGCGACTGGACATCACATGTTCTTTAGAGTGACTTGAACCACAGGTGTGGGAAGGGCTCTCCGCTCAAGGAAGCTTTCTCCTAAGTTCTTTGGCCCTTATTAGATCTCGAGGAGGATAGGGTCAGTGACTTATGAGATCGCTCTACCTCCCTAGTTGGTTAATCTTCATCCGGTATTTCATGTCTCGTAGTTGAGGAAGTACGTGTTTTACACATCTCATGTATTGGAAGCCGAGGATGTACAGATCAGGGAGGATCTCACGATGAAGTACCACTTGTTGCTTTGAAGAATAATCGAGTTGAGGAACGTCGGGGAAAACTAGTTAGTCTTGTCAAAGTCCTCTGGGACTGGAGAATCGGTGACTCTACTTGGGAGCTAGAGGAGAATATGAGGAAGTCACATCCACATATGTTTTCTTGGTAAACTTTCATTTTTGAGATCAAAAATTTTTGTTGTCAGGGAGAATATAAGGCCCATTTTATTTTCTACCTTAATTTTAGAGGTCGACCCTAATCAGTTGGGCCTAAGGTTGGCCCATAGGGTGTCCAAGACCCTAAACAGACCTAACCCTCTCATTTCAGCTCACTTTGCAAAAACAATACCTTGTTCACGTTCATTTTCTATCAATAGTGCTTTGCTAGGGTTTGAGTGAGAGACCTTTTTTCTCCAAGTTTGTAGTGTGTTTCCCTCATGTAAGTTAGACTTCACTCTTCTCTTCTCTTTTCCTTTGCCAGTTGCACTATTATGTCTTGAGTCATCCTTATAGACTCATTCTTGCTCTTGTGCTCGGGCTTCCAGCTTACAAAGTTATTCTTGGAGATGTAGTACCATTATGCTTACTTAAACCCCCTCACAGTAGCTCTTAATAAAGTAAGGGAAGTTAGGATTTTACTGTTTCCAAGTTCATATGCCTATTTGGTTGATTTTACATGTTGGGTGCTTGATATATGTTGTTGGTTGCGTGAAAATATGTTGTTTGTACTGTTGGAATGGATTGAATCTGGTTTGGCACGTAAGGGAACTGTTGAGTTCTGCTGAACTTGCCCAGGCGAGCGGGTTGGTCGCTCAAAACGAAAGCTCTTGCTTAAGCGAGGAGCTCTCGCCTGAGCGAGAACAGCAGCAGCTCACCCCTTCTTTGTTTCGAGGGCTCGCCTAAGCGAAGCCCACTCGCTTGAGCGAGAGTAGTCTCGCCTAAGTGAGATGGGCTAGCCCAAGCGAGACCTCGACGTGCCCACTGTTGCAATCTTGCCCAGGCGAGTTCTGGTAGCTTGAGCGAAGGGTTCCTCTCGCCTGAGCCAAAGCTCCTTCGTTTGAGCGAGATTAATAGTGTTGATTGGTTCAATGTATGTTTTATAATGTTTGGTTAATGTGGTGCTTTACAAAGTCATGTAGGATGCCTTGTATATATTATATATGACATAATGGCTGGAATTGATGAGTTTGGTATGATCTTGGTATGGAACATGAATGGATGGTTAGTTATAAATGTTGGCATGGAATTGGTATGCACGAAAAATTTATGCTTGGTTGGTGAGACATGATTTTAGTGTGGTTTAGGACGTAATTCCATGAATCTAGGGGTGGCAATGCGGGTCGGCCTAGCTCATTTAGGCCCGGCCCGCATAAGGCCTGCACAACGCGGGCTGGCCTGTCCCGCCCCGTACACTTTATGCGGGCTGTAAACACAGGCCCAACCTGCATAGTACATGGCCAGCGAGCCCGCGGGCTGGCCTCCTTTTTTTTTTAATTTTTTTTTAATTTTTATGATAAAACTTTCAATGTTTAAAAATTGGGAAACTTTAAGAAGTTCACAAAATTAAGTAAAGACTTTGGAGAATTAGATGATAAATTGATAATTCAACATTTTGATCATATTCATTCTATGAAATACAAAAGTTATTCTTTAAATTTTAGCACATTAAAAAATACATAATACTTGTCTTTTCCAGTTATACAAGAATTTGAAACGTTAATGCAAGAGTCCATAAAAAAGTAATTAATATACACAAGTGCAAGTTTTTTTTTTAATTTTATACGGGCTTGTGGGCCAAGTCGTGCGGGCCGCGGGCTTGTGGGCCAGGCCGTGCGGGCCGCGGGCCTATGCGGGGCAGCCCACGCGGGTCGCGGGCCGGGCTACTACGGGCCTGTGGGCTCACTACCTTGGCCCGTCTTGCATTGTTTCGTGGGTCTGTGGGCCGGCCCAATGGGCCAGGCCCTAATTGCCACCCCTACATGAATCTCTAGGTGAGATCTCATGGTGGTGCCTAATTGGTCAGGACGTAATTCCATGACCCCGTTTAATGGGAGCTCATGGTGGTGTCTCATATTTAGGACGTAATTCCACGAAGGTTCGTGGTGGTGCCTCATTATATAATTTAGTAAGGATTCAAGTAAGGATTGCATCATGACACTCTAAAGAGTCAGTTAGTCTCACATAGAGCGTACTGACTCAAGTGGTGAGAGTAGCAAGAGGCCCTAGTCTTTGGAAGGATAATGGCCTTAGATGTTTGAAGGCTAACCTTGTGTGTGGTAGGGTGAAACCCATTGGCAATGGCTCTGCAAAGCAGTAGAGACCACCACAAGTCCAAGTATCCAGTAAATCCGACTGATTATATGTATTTGGATAATCATGTCTTTGAGTCTTAGTGTCTTACTTGTCGGTCATTATATGCTTGGTGGATTGATGTATGCGTGACTTTTAAATTGTATGTTCAATTGCATGATAAAAACCTTTTTACTCTAGCTTACTTTTTCTCTTTGCTTGTATGTTTGTGTGTGGTTTTTCTCCTTTTGCGATGATCATCAATTTATTGATGTGAGCAGATGCGAGAACTCCTCGTGATCATCAAGGTGATGGAGATTCCGCTGCTGAGCTTGTCTTGGGTCGGATTCTGCCTTTCCGAGTTCTCTTTTAGGGTTGTAGCGCATGTATTGTCTTGCTCTTTGAACATTTATTTTGAATACTGTCGAACTATTATTTTGTCTTGTTAATGGCATCGTGGTGTGCCTTAGTGTTTCCTCTAAGTATTCTTGGATGACGGTAAGGAGTGACATTAATACTCCATAACTTTACTCTTTATATTATACTGTATGATGTTTCATTTAATTATGTTATTATTTAAATGGAACGTTACAGAACCTCTCTAAAGTAATGGTTTTTTATTTTCCAAACAACAAAGCGTCTTTAAAATGGTTAAACATCTTAGGAAAAGCAATGAGAAGGAGTAAAATTTATTTCCATCTTTGAGGTACAATTCAATGTTTTCACATTAATCCAGAATCTTGTTAAAATATGTTGGCTACTCCACCATAATTCTTGATTTGGAATATCGCAAACAGATACAATTGTTGTTCCAACCAAAGACTATGTGCCAAATATTTCATTATATATAGTGACTCAAATTTCATTCACATTGATGGAAAAGTTTTCTCCTTGTTACTTTCCCGAGTGTCTTATCCCTAAGACTAAAATATAGCACTTCTAGCTTCATTTATCATGTTAGTATTGTCCTTCTAAGACAATGACGCTTACATATTCACCTCACCCTTTATCATATTGACACATTCTTGTTGTATCAAAACAATTACAATCTTGATCCTACATAATCAAACATTATTTTCTCTATAAAATATTACAGTGTCAAATTTGGTGATCATATCTTCAAACCTTGTTTTTCTTAACTTTTTTCTTTATATTTCCACAAATGATATCAATTGTCAGATTCATCAAACAATCACAAAAGAAAATATAAAAGTATGAGGTAAAAATACCTCATACATATAAATGTCATTCAAAACAATTGTATTATCAATTGTATTATAACAACAAAATTTATATATGAAGTGCGTTCTCAAACAATGTATATTGCATTCACATGTATGTCTTTATATATAGAATTAGGAAGCAAAGTTATAAATTCACATAACTGTTTATATAAAACACGATCTAATACAAATAATAAATAATACAATTGATTTTAATATTAATAGACACTCTTTAATGGACACAACCTTCTATATTGCTTCTCATAAAATAATTATGGAGTATAAAAAAATGAGGTTAGTTAACGATTACATCAAATAAAATAAATAAAAGTCGTGATAAAAAGGCACTCAAAATCTATTATCACACGAACATTACAAAAATTAGCAAATTTTAAAACGTATTATGAACTTTAATCTTATATCTCAAACTCACGTCAAGAAGAATCTAACACCACTTGATACCCCTTGAAAGGTTTCAGGAATATATCGTCTTGTGGAATAGCATTCCGAACAAAGCAAAATTTACATCCACATCATCAAATTGAAAAATTGAAACAAGTTTGATGTAGAATTTAAATCCGCAGATTCCCCCTTTTCCCCTTTGATTTACAGTTAACAAGATTCACTGAAGGAACTTCATCATTTTCAATTACCCCATCCTATATAAACATTTTTCTTTAACCAGATAATGATTTTTCCTTCACATTCTTCAATAATCCTCGCCACTCTGATAAAACAGAGGATTCTCACAACATTAGTAAAGTAGCATTTCGCAGTACAACAATGATCCCATAGACAACAAGCTCATCTCATTTCATAATTGGATCATATACAAATAATTATACATAACAATACCAAAAGGGAAACAAAATTAAACGCAAGATTTAGTAGTATCACGAATTGAAAGAACCTTCTTAGTACTCAAAACTAGGAAACCAGAAAACCAGAAAACCCCAACATCATCAGAAATTATGAATCCGCAGGTTGGGTGTGGTTGCAATCTGAAATTCTGGAAATTTTTTTATGGTGCTGATTGGAGACCCACGAGAAACACCCACTTGCAGTTTTACCTTCAGAAGCTCCTTTGATTGTAGAAATCTTCATTTGGGTGCTTTTCTCTTCGTCTTCTCGTGCACTTTTTTTCCTCTTTTCCATGAACAATTTTCTCGCCATGTATGCTTCAGGGAGACCAAACCCAGGAGTTGCCATGCCCAATGAAAAAAAAATGATATTTGAAGTATTGAAGGTTTGTTTGAAATGGGAAGAAACAGGGGTTTGGTTTATATAGAGGTGCATTGGCGCAAAAAATGGTGAAAAAGTGGTCCACTCTAAAGTCAACAATTTCGAAGTCTAGGTGGGGCCCAGATAATTGGACCACACTTTAGAAAATTTTGATAGTTAAAAAATTGTTGATTTAGTCTCAAATTTACCAAATGTTAATCATTATGCCAACTATTTATTTTATACCTTGTAGGATTCTTGACCTGATTCAACATTAGTCAATTTAATTGTCAACTTCAAAGATAAAAAAATGGTGTTTTGATTCTCAAAATGATTAATTAATCGACCAAACTTATTACCTTAACAAGACAAGTTCTATTAATCAGCACATTAAAAAAATTAATCAAAACCCCATCATAACTTAATTTCTAAGATTTAACTTTTCAGTTTTAAAATTCAATTAAGAAAGTTAGTTTAAACAAATAAAGAATATACCGAGTAATTTAACTTGAACTGAATTTTTTTAAGACCAAGTTATTTGTTAATAGTTGACATAATGCGTGAATAAATAAGTTTATTTGTTTTATTATATTAAAACTATATTGGTTAAAATTTATAATAACAACAATAATCGTCTATTCTTGAAATAACTATTATTAATCTCTGCTAATTTCTTTTAGCAAATTAGCAAAATCGAATTAAGACGATAAAACATTTTATGTGTAATACTCACCCATTTATTCTCTTTCGCAAAATTTAACATACACTTTTCCCGAAAGTAGAGTATAATTTTGGTTTTCAAAATTGATACAGTTATTACATAATTATTTTTATTGATTTTATTCAATAATTTAATTTATATTATAATTAAATAATTCAATTCAGTATTTTATTGTTACTTAGAATTGTTAAATGGTTGTAACAAAAGATGAGCTTTTCAAAAAAATTAATGTTTCTGTTACACACTTTAAGGAGGAATGCTGCTACACCATTTTAAGCTCTTGTTTTTATACAGGTGTTACGTCATTGCTGACGTAAATGATGGCCCACGAAATTTTTTGTGTTTCCACGAAATTAAATGAAATTCGCTGATGGAACTAATGAAGTTTCATGGTTGCTGTAAAATTGAAAACAATTAGAAAAAAAAAACTGATATGAAATAAAGTTAATAATAAAAGTGAATAAAAGAAAGAATAAATAATGAAAAAATAGAGAATAATTTTTTTGTCTATTATTATTAATGAAAAGAGTTCTATTTATAAATATAACATGTAATTTATAAAGAAAACAAATCAACTAGTTAATACAAATATTTACATAAAGAATAATGAATCATATGAGTATGAATCATATGTATCAAATCAATGGACAATCATTAATTCATAACACTCCCCGTTAAGTGTCCATTGATAAGAGAATGTGTCTCATTAGAACCTTACTAGGAAAAACCCTTTATTATAAAAAATTTAGTGAAGAAAAAGAGTACAACATTATATATTCTTTAATAACATATTGTTCATCACATATTCTATTTCTCCTCTCGTGTAAACTTACATCATTAAGGTGACGGAGTCCGAACTTGTGAATCATTTACTCAAAAGTTCTTCTTGTAGTTGAAGAACTATATTTTGCTTAACAAATTTACAGCAAATGTAATATCATATCGAGTATAATCAGAAAGATACATTTGTGTTTCTATGGCACTGAGATATGGTGCTTCTAGACCAAGAAGATCTTCATCATTTTCTTGAGGTCTAAGAAGATCATTTATCAATATCTAACGACCTCACAACTATTAGAGTGCATAATGGATGTGACTTGTCCATTTAGAACATTTTACGCACCCTTGATTATATAAGCCTCTTGATGTATAATTTTTTTTTTTGTTTAAATACTCAAATTTGTAATTTCAAACAAAAATTTTTCCTTTTCAAGATACTTCATCTTAAATTATTTCTTTAAGCAATCAATTGCCTTTGTGAGCTCATTAGGAGTTCCAACGATGTTTATGTCATTTACATAAATAGTAATTATGGCAAATTCATTTTTGGATCTTTTTATATAAATACAAGAACACATAGGATCATTTCTATATCCTTTTTTTAATAAGTACTTAATAAGACGGTTTATGTCACACATGTCCTGATTGCTTTAAGCAATAAAAGGGCTGTTCAATTTTATTGAATAACCCTTTTTAGAATTTGCCTTGTTGGGCAAATAAAATCCTTTAGGGATTTTCATTTAAATATGATTCTCAAGAGAACCGTGCAAATAGGTTGTAACATCATCCATTAAATGTAAATGCAAACCTTGTTGTATAACTAAGATAATAAAATATTGCAATGTTGTTGGATCCAATAGCAGAGAGTATGTCTTTTCACAATCAATATGAGGTTTTGTGAAAAATCTTGAGCAACCAATTATGCTTTGTATCTAACAATTTCATCATTCTTAATTTGATTTTTGCGCAAAAATCCATATGTACCCAACGGGTTTGACACCTTCAGGTGTGCGAACTAGAGTTCCAAAAAAACTTTTGTTTAGCAAGAAAATCTAGTTATGCTTCTTTGCATATGCCAATCATTTCTTTGTCGACAATCTTCAATGATCATTTATTATTGATCCTCATTGTCATTCATAGCATTCATTGCTATATTATATGTAAAAGTTTCGTCAATGTTGACTTCATTTTGGTTCCATAATATATGATTCGTGACATAACTTATTGAAATCTCATCATTTTCAACAATTTCAGGTACCTGAGATTCTTCTGGAACTGAATCATTAATTATGTCAAATGAATCTTTTGGAATTTCAACCTTTTTGATTAGGTCATCTTGCATTTGAGCTCCTTGTCTCATTCAAGAGTTTTTATAGTAGAGATAATTCATTCCAACCAATATTCTTTTCCAATTGTTTTCTTTCTCCCCCTAATGTTGGAAAAACTTATTCATCAAAGTGACAGTCAAAAAGTCAAACTATAAATAAGTTAAACTATTGGTAGTTCAAGATATTTCATTATTAAGGGAGAATCAAATTCAACATATATTCTCAATCGTCTCTAAGGACCCATCATAGTTCCTTTTGGTGGGGAAATTGAAACATATACACCACACTAAAAAAAATCTTACATGAGAATATTATGTCACTGACCAAAACCCAACTGCATAATATAATATTTGTGATAACTTGTTGGCTTGATGCGAATCAATAATGAAACATGCAAAATTGCATATTTCCAAGTAGCCATTGGAAGATTAGCTTTCATAAGTAATGGTCTTGCAACCAATTTTAGACGTTTTTATAATGATTTCGCAAGTCTATTTTGAGTATGAACATGTGTTACTGGATGCTCAACTTTAATTCTAATTGATATACAATACTCATGAAAAGCATGAGATGTAATTTCACCAGTATTATCAAAACAGATTTTCTTAATCGAATAATCTGTGAAATGAGCTCTTAATTGTACTAATAACTTTGCAAATACTTGATTACGAGTTGATAATAAACAAATATGTGACCATCTAGTTGTTGCATCAATTAAAACCATGAAATATATAAATGTTCCACATGGTGGGTGTATTGGACCACAAATATCACCCTGTATTCATTCTGAAAATGAGATTGACTCACTTCTAATTTTTCTAGTAATGGTCTTATTCTCAACTTCTGTGAATGTGTAGTACATGAGAACTCATTTAAGTTTTTTGACTCTTAAGTGGGTGTCCACATGAGTTTTTCAACCTTTTTTTCGTATCATAATAGATCAAGGATGACCCAACTGATCATACAAAACAAGGAATTCATTCTGATTCGTAAACTTCTAGTTTACCATGACATGCATTTTAATTGTACTAATAAACGTGTAGTACAAACTATAAGAGAATGTTGATAATTTCTCCAATACACTTTTTTTTTCCAACTCAATCGTAGAGATATAAAGATATTTCATATCTTTTTCATTGTTTGTCTCAATATGATATCCATTTAAATAAATATCCTTGAAACTTAATAAATTCCTATTCAACTTCTTAGTAGAAGTATAATAGCTCTTTTAGAGCCTTTAAATATATTTGTAGTACTATAAATAATACTAACATTGATGTCTCGCACTATCAAACAAGAGAAAATTTATTACTCTTGAGAATTGTATAAGTTATTTCACTATAAATAAGACACATATCCTTTGGTACTAGTGCAAACATTTTCTCTTTATATAAACGTAAATATCAATATGAGATTTTTTTTAACACTCTCATAACCAATGAGGTGATCAATATGTATTTCTATGTTCTTCTCATTATTTGAAGATGTTTTGGTGTACAATAAACACAACTCAAATGGCCTTTACCACCGTATTGTGCCACTTTTGGTGACAAAATGTGTTTTTGAAATTTCCTTTGTAACCATGTCCATAATCAATATCACAATCATGATCATGAAAATATAAATCAAATGTTGCTGCCTTCACTTTTGGGAATGGAGCAAAACTAATTGGACAGGTTTCATGATTTTCTATCAAAAGCTCATTGCTTTGTTCAGCCATACAAAGGCATGAAATAAATTCATAATATTTATTGTTGCATTCACTTATGGGAATGGAGCAGATTAGGCGAATCTCATGATTTTTCATCACAAGATTTATTGCTTTGTCAAACCATACATAGGCATGAAATAAATTCATAATATTTGTGAAATCTCTTTTCACAATATTTTTGTCACATGAGCAAATTAGTTGCTTAGATGCTTTGTTTCTTTCTTTAATGGTATCCCAATATCCATTGCATCTAAATGTATTTCAACATTTAAAATCCAATATAAGAAATTCTTCCTTGTAATATCAAGATGACAAATTCAAAATTTGTAAGATTTGTCATGTTTAAAATTAGTAATAATAATAGTAATAATCACCATAAAATAATAATAATAATAATCACTGTCATAATAAATAAAATAATAAGACGGAGATGAGAATTGATAAATTCAAACAATTCTTATCACAAGAAGAAGAATATAAGGTAAAATTGTATATAGAGAAAGGATTAGAAAAAATCTAGATTGAGACATGCAGTGCACTATCATTAGAGAGAATAGCTTCCACTAGTCCTCAGTTGGTTGGAGCATGATGCTAATAACGTTTTATGAAATAAAGCTAAGAAGAAAAGAGAATAGAAGAAAGAATAAACAAGGAGAGAATAGGGAGAAACTTTTTTGCGTATTATTATTAATAAGAAGAGTCATATTTATAGATACAACATGTAATCCATAAAGGAAATAAATCAACTAGTTAATACAAATATTTACATAAAGAGTAATGAATTATATGAGTAAATGTATCAAATCAATGGACAATAATTAATTCATAACAAAAACAATTTATTTAAGTCAATTCTACGATTTTAGTTCCTGAAATTTAAAATAATTATCTTTTAATTTTTAAGAAAATGTCTTTAATCCTTAGATACTGGTTTAAAAGATTTAATAATTTTTAAAATATATTTCGATCTTTGAACATAAATTTGAAGGATTAAAAGTTATTTGTACCTATTTTGTAGATTATAAAGTAATTTCCACCGAAATTATTTTTAATTCTAATAATGATGTAGCATTTAATTCGAACTTGAGACCTCTAAATAAGTTTAAAATAATTTCACCTAATTTATTTACGTATTTACTTATATATGAGTTTTTTTCTTCAAACCAGACTTATATGATTAAGTGATTTTTACGAGGTCGATTTATATTTTATAAAGTCTCTTAAGTTGATCTCAAAAGTGAGTTAAATATGTTTTTGATGTCTTAACTTTCAGTGAATTTTAGAATTAGTCTATTTTGAAATTTTGGACCAATTTAGTCATTTATCTTTCAAAATTCGTAGATTTAGTTCTTTCAAAATTGATTTATATTATATAAAGTCTCTTGAACTGATTTCAAAAGTTAGTGGTCTTGATTTTAAGGGTATATTGTCCTCTAGTCTTAAATTAGGGGGAGGTACCTACAAAAAACATTCTAATGTCAAAGTTAAAGTCAGTCTGAGATATGAGAGTCATACGTCAGAGTAAAAACGTAAGCATGATGTACTTCGCAAAACATGCCTTTTATACTAGATTTTATGGACCTTACCTGGTTGAACTTTTATTTACTTGACTTAATTACATGTTAATCACAATAAGTTGCTTAATCTTGAGTTAACTTTGTCTAAGGCAATTAGGTTTACCCAACCCATAGGACTGACATGTACCCGACCAGACCATGTATAGGTTGGTTTTCTTATATATGAAATCTTAGTAATCCTCAAATTGTGTACTATGGGGATACCTTGCCTGGATAATCCCGTCAATCCTTCAAGTCGTACACTTGGAGAAATACTTTGTCACATATACAACACAATGATTTAAATTATTTTCTTTACGAGTCAAGTTGACCTTTTTAATTTGAAAATATAGATGTACCTGATCGGTACTGTTTTAGTATGGAACAAGACGATCTCAAGAACCCTCTGTATCGATCCTTCTTCTACTCCTCTACGGACTCTTCCTAGATCTGCTTGTTGCATGAACTTTGAGGGTGGGGGTACCTACAGGCACTCCGACACTCAAGTCAAATAGTGATTTGATATGAGGCGTATGTAGTAAAGTGAGAAAAGCCTACCTCTTTGTAGTCACTAGACCCTAATAAGGATTATCTCTTTCCTTATTGGCTAAGATTGCTCGGTTGTACCTTTTCGAGGATCAACTCTTTCATTATTGACTGAGATTGCTCGTTTGTACCTTGTTAAGGATCAGTTATTTCCATATTAACTGAGATTGTTTGTTTGTACGTTGTCAAGGACCAATCCTTTCCTTATTGAATAAGATTATGCGTTGCTCGTCTATACATCATCATCCTTACCCAACTGGTCACTATTGGGTCAGGATATACCAGTCAGGCGGCGGGCCGATATGTACCTAACCTTTGCACCCTGCCGGCCCCTTTTCCTTTTTCTGCTGGGCTTGCACGCGCGTCTCCTTCCCTCTCGCTATAGCCGGGATGTGGTCGGCCTTTCCACGTTGAGATGGAATTGGATATGGTCGGCCTATACAATAGATTATGGTTTCATAATGTAAAAAAAGCTATGTCATCTAAATATAAACTATTATATATCATAACTTTGTAGACTTATATTTATTATCCAAATGTTTAATAATATTGATTTATGATTAATTAATAATAGAAACAATTTTACGGTGTCAATTTATATTCATAAATTAAATTTTACCATTTTAAAATATTTTATTAACTTTTTAACTGTAACTTCGTTATTTTATAAGAAATATAATACTTTATTTTAGTGAATATTAAAAGCATAAAAAGTTGAAATTACGGTTGTTTATGATATGTCCCACTAATACAAAATTTTTAAAATACAAAAAAAAAATTAGAAACTAATTTAACAAAAGAAAAAAAGTAAAAAATAAGTAGAAAAGCATATTGTTTAACGCGTGTGAAAAATGATTTTATTTATTATCAATAGGATTACTTATTAATTTTTTAAACACGTATTAAAGTCATTTATTTATACAAAAAAAAAATAAAGTCATCTATTATTATAGGAGAATAAAAATACTCATCTTTCTTTTTGTAAGGCCAACTTAAATTTTGCCTAGAGTTTAAGGGCCTATCTTAGTCTGTTGGACCTAAGGCTGACCCATAGGATGTCCAAAACCCCAAAACCGGTCGTAACCTCCCTCATTCTGCACTTTTCAGAAAAAAACAATCCCTTGCTCACTTCTTTGTTCCCTTAACATAGCTCTGCTAGGATTTGGATCTCAAACGTCTTCAAGCTAAGCTCAACTCCACTCCTATCTCACGTAAGTTGTTTCTCAACCGTACCCTTATCTTTTCTAACTCTGTTGTCGTGATTCTAACTAGGGTTCACCTTGGTAACTGATATCGCTGTCGTTAGGCAATCAAATTACCACTACTTAACTTTAGCAACTTCAGTATTGCCAAGTTAGTAGTGAACAAAATAGTTAGGGTTAAGATAACCCTGAGTCGTCTCAATCCGAATACAAAATTGATCTCAAATATTTGATTCTTAAAATTGCAATTAAAACTAGCAACTATAAAAACAGGGGGTTTTGATATGCAAAGAAAATGACACGG
>Ga0214545_1009862_pt1 | contig 14245 bp, 10 predicted proteins | sample CNSS4metaG_FD_160064 | JGI IMG/M metagenome (GOLD analysis project Ga0214545, IMG submission 160064) | Root nodule microbial communities from cowpea collected in UCLA plant growth center, Los Angeles, California, USA - CNSS4 | ecosystem: Host-associated > Plants > Roots > Nodule | place: USA... | reverse complement strand
AAGCATAGATAGCCGATTTTATAAAAAACTTGTAAAAGTAATGGTCAATTTTAAAAAATTTAATAAATTATTATATTTAAAGGGTAAACTTGGTATTTTGAAATGTGAACACAAAAAGGAGAATCCCCTTTATATATTGTTATAGATGTTCATTTCATAAACTCATTAATGTATGAAAAATGGAAAAGTTTATAGATAGGTTATAATAGTTTTATTTTTCATTTCACAACTCTATAAATCATTTTCTATATTTTTTCTAATCTCTTTCTAAAATTTGGTTATGAAGTTATTTATTTTATAATAGATTATACTTTTAAATTTTGTAGAATGTGTTAAATATGAGTTTTTTTTTAAGAGTTAAGTGAAAAACATTTTTCATATAGTTAAGGATTCTTGTATTTTTTTATAAAAGATAAAAGTGATGTAAGTGTAATTTATTCTGATGTTGTTTAAAGTGAAAATAATGTGTGTATATATATATATATATATATATATATATATATATATATGAAAATAATAGAAAAGATAATGCAATATGATTGAAAGAAAAAAAAAAGAGAACTCAATTGTTGAAGATGAAGAAAACTGACTTTCTAGTACTTTTAGAATGAGATAAAAACTTTTTTTTTGTTATGAAATTTATGAATGTCTATTGACTTATTAATAGTTATTACTAATTGATTACTATTGATGTTTGGATTAACTATGGTAACCATTGAATTTTATTATTTGGGTTGCCTTTTGTATAATTAAACAGGAACTATCTCACCCATACACCAGGCCTTTTTCACCTTCATGGTCGTTCACCGGTTACTGTATCCAACCTTATCCCTCTCTATGACCGCTTATTTGGTAATGTGCAATATGGAAATAACATTAGTACACAGTATCCAGTCTCATCCATCTCTATGGTCGTTTACCGGATAATGTGCATTATGGAAATACCCTTTGTACACAGTATTCAACCTCATCCATCTTTATAGCCGCTAACCGGATATTGTATATTATGAAAATACCCTTAGTACATAGTATCCAACCTCATCCATCTCTATGGTCGCTTATTGGATATTGTGCACTATGAAAATACCCTTAGTATACAATATCCAACCTCACCCTCTCTATGGCTGCTTATTGGGTATTGTGCCCTATTGAAATACCCTTAGTACATAGTATCCAGCCTTATCCATCTTTATTGTCGCTTACCATATAATGTATACTACGAAAATATCCTTAGTACACAGTATCCAACCTCATCAATCTTCATGGTCGTTTAATGGGTATTGTGCATGATGGAAATACCCTTAGTACACAATATCTAGCCTTATCCATGTCTATGGTCACTTACTGGATATTGTATACTATGAAAATACCTTTAGTACATAGTATCCAGCCTCATCCATCTTTTAGGTCGCTTACTGGATACTGTAGACTATGAAAATAACCTTAGTGCACAATATCCAATCTCATCCATCTCTATGACCGCTTACCAGATATTGTATACTATGAAAATACCCTTAGTACACAATATCCAACCTTATCCCTCTTTATAGTCGCTTACTGGGTACTGAGCACTATGGGAATACCCTTAGTACACAATATCCAGCCTCATCCATCCTCATGGCCGCTTATTGGGAACTATGTACTATGAAAATATCGTTAGTACACAGTACCCAGCCTCATCGATCTTTATGATCGTTCCTATAGTACCCGTACCCGACGTAACCCCACCTAAGTCGGGTACCAAATGTTGGTTACCTTAAGAGACTATACATATATCATCCCTCATACCAGTAGATATCTAGGAAGCCGATTACCAAGGAGCAACAACCAGTTGGGACTTCATGGTAATTTTATCAATTGTCACTGGATCCAAGAACAATTAAAAAGGTATTTTGGACCCAAAGCCCATTTTTAGTGGGATTCACAAGTAAAGGGTATAAATAACAATTATTATACACATTCATAACACAATTTTATATTCTCTAGAACCTATGACATCACCAATTCTAACTTAAGCATTGGAATGTCTTCTGCAGACATACATGCACATTGGTCGGAGCATCACCGAAGTGAATACGTGTTCAAGTTGAAAATCGGATACTAGAAGAATCAAGAGGACTTAGTAGAGTACAACTTGGTCCCATAAGAACAATTGGCGGCAAACCATGGGGTTGACAAGTATTCTGCAAAGTTAGAAGAACAACTGTGAGTAGAAAATAAAGAAGGTGTCCACGAGAAGCAAAGTAGCAGAGGTACCTAGGGGAGTCGAAGTCATCGAGGTAGGAGATGCAGGACCTTCCTCTGATGTATCACGTATCCTGGATGCTCAAGTGAAGATGCAACGTGTAAGACCCGCAAAATTTAATTAATTAATTAAATAATTAATTAATAAATGCAGGTAGTAAGAGTCTTTATGGCATTAAATTCTTATTAGTATGACGTGGAAAAGTACTAGCCCAAAGTTGTTGAGAGTACTTTAATTGTGTGAGGGGACTTGGTTTCAAGTCCTATGTATGCCAATTATGTTTTATTTAATTGTTATTGTTTTAACATTATGATTGAACTTGTTGACTGATGACATAACGATTGAATTGTATTAGTTAGCATGAAATATGAATTGGCATGATGGTTTGGTATTGCTTTGACATTTCATGGTTGTGGGTTCAAGTCTTGGAGAACTCAAGTTAAACTTTATTTTTGCCATTTTGGATTTTTGGTTGGAATGTGAAGAGTTGAAGGAACCCTAGATGAATGGGCAACCTAGAAGTGGCTGAAAAATACTCCATAATGCACTCATGAATGGCAATAAACACTAGTTTTAAAACATTTTTGTTTTATTCCACTAAACCACAATTAAGACCCAATTAAAAGGCCAATTAGTGGTAAGAGAGAGAGTTTTGGTGATCTGTCATTATGCTAGCAGAGGAGAGAACGAAATTTGAGAGTTGTATGGTTTGAGTGGATCATTGGACTGCATTGAGGAGATTCAAGGAAGGTCATTGGAGTCAAGGGAGAATTTTCTAGTGCCAAAGTTAAGTTAAGGAATCCAGGTTAGGGGAGTTTTACACGTTAGAATTTTTATGCTTGTATTCGAATTGCATGATATATGTTGAATTATTGATTTCTGTTCGTTTCTGGTTAAATTTTCATGTTTCTGGAAAATTTCCAGAAACCGTTTGGCGGGTTGTTCATAGCCGCCAGGCGGCACATGCGTTTGTACGTGTTCTGGGTTCCTAGAAGAGGAATCACTTGGCAGCACACTCTCGGCCGCCAGGCGACGCATGGCGTCTTACCCATTTCTGGGTTTGTTGAATGAAGTGTTTGGCGGTATTGGTTGAACCGCCACGCGACGTAGGTCAAATTGACTCGTTCTTGGTATTTCTGGGTTCCGGGCTGAATTGGATCGGAGGGAAGGTTAGCTGTGATCATTAAGGGAGGGTTTGTTGTTGTAAAATAGGGATATTGATGCGATTGGGAAAGAAATTGAATGGAACAGTGGAGAGATGTTTAGGATTTAAGGATGTGCGAATTGTAGGTCTTGGAAATCCAATAGCGGAAATTTAATTGAGTACTTCTAGTGTTGAAATGGACCATTCATTTTGGTTAGGGGTTGCTAAATAATTGGAAGAGTGTGAACGATCTATATTGGGAAAATACTGGAAGATAAGAGTAGGACAGGTGCGAGAGTTTTGGAAAATTGCTAGAACCGTATGCACCGCCTGGCGGCACAGGTCTTGTCGCCAGGCGCCATCTCGGGAAACCAGAATTGGTAAGCTTTGCGAAGAGTTGCTGGAAATTATTGGTTCTTGGAAAAGTTCGGACACGATTTATTTGAGAGTGGGAAATGTTAGTTTGATGATAACATTGATAATGAGCATAACTATATAACTTGAGAATGGAATAAATTAGAGTATTGTGGGATTTAGAGTTTGGAGTGTGCAAAGATTATAGACTGTATACACTGGACTTAGTAGAAAGGTTGGGCTTGAAATTGTGTAATCCAATGGAACTTATTGATATGAAAGTGTTAGGGCTTGGAAGTAACTATGAGACCAGAGGTGTGAGGTTGTGAACCTATAGGTAGAGAGATCAAATTGTTAAACCATAATAGAGGGGAAAACCTAGCCTATAAATGATCAAGAGCTGTTGGACAAAATCCTATTTAGTGTAAATTGCAATATAGGTGAACCAATTATGTTGGGGTGAAAATGATGTAGATCATAGGCTTAAGTTGGGCAACCAGCGAATCACAGGGATTGAAAATACATACTGTCATAGGCTACTGTGCAGTGCCGAGAAGCATTGCAGCATCTGCCAGGCGATAGTTGGGAAAAATAGTGGGGTCTGGTGTATGGGGCGCCTAGCAACGAAGACGATCCCGACAGGTGATGGTTGTTACGTCAGTGAGCTCTAGAATGCTTGCGCCTGGCGGTGGGGGTATACCCGCCAGGTAGGATCTGTAGAGTGGGTTAATTTTGAGGCACTAAGCGCCTGGTGGTACGCGTCACCGCCAGGCGATCTAGAGGCTGGCAGCTCCTGATGGTACGTGTCCCCTTCCAGACAATTTGATTGTTGCGGCCATGAGTTCTGGATTTATGAATGTGTGATCTACAAGACTTTTGGTGGTGCTTCAAAGGTAGGATTGCTAGGTTCCTTGAGTTAAGCTCGGAACGTATCCCTTGAGTTGACCTCGAGATAGGGTTTAAGCACGTAACATTCCTTGAGTTGAGCTTGGAATGGCATCCCTCGAGTTGAGCTCGGGATGGCAGATGAACACGAGGAACCCTTGAGTTGAGCTTGGGTTGGCGAGTGTTGTCGGTGTGAGTGTGCTGGTTGTGGCCAGTACGGATGGGTCCAGATGGATTACCCTCCTCAGTAATTAGCTGACGAGTTTGGTAGTCTTGGGACATTATGAACTATGTTCGTATATGGGAACTCCACCTGGCGTTACAGTACATGATCCGTAGCATGGTTTCTTGCACGTACTCTATCGGTTGTGGCTGATAGGTATGGCAGCAAGTCACCTTGGGGTAATCACTAAAAGAGGTAGAACACGATTGACCTGGTTATGGCCAAGTGATATGGAATCAATTTAGGGAATTCATTTAGTAATTTCATGAAATATGTATAAGTGATTTATATATGTATGTAAATGTAGTTATATGTTTTATTTCTTAAGCTCACCCTATTTGCTTGTGTTTGGCGATGATCGTGTGTGCGGTACACGTGAGCAGATGATGTTGATGCAGGTGGTGCTGGTGAGGCTTAGCTACGGAGATGGGGATCGCTCGGGAATACTATGTTTTTTATTATTATTGGTTTTGAAATAATATGTAAACTTTTGTGAGACGCTTTGATATTATTCCTACTTTATAAACTATGGATTATTAGTTTTATTGTATGTTAATAAAAGTTAAATTTCTCGCATTTTGGGAAATGGGGTATTATTAAATGAGATTATTTATTTAAATTTTAATTATTATTAAAATCTGTAATATCCTGATGTAGATGCAGGTGGTGCAGGTGAGGCTTAGCTACGGAGATGGGGATCGCTCGGGAATACTATGTTTTTATTATTATTGGTTTTGAAATAATATGTAAACTTTTGTGAGACGCTTTGATATTATTCCTGCTTTATAAACTATGGATTATTGGTTTTATTGTACGTTAATAAAAGTTTTAAATTTCCCGCGTTTTGGGAAATGAGGTATTATTAAATGAGACTGTTTATTTAAATTTTAATTATTATTAAAATCTATAATATCCTGATGAGATGTTACACAACGAGAATTCGCTGAGTATAAGAAAAGGAATGTAGAAGAAATGGAAGCACTAAGAGAGGAAAATGCCCTCTTAAAGAGAAATATTGAGACTAATAAGGTAGTTGGTGCCATTGAAGAAGAGAGTGAATATCACCCAACAGGCCATACAACGGGAGGCATCTATAGCTCCTATGCCTTTAGGAAAAATCGCAAGCACCCGTTCATTGATGGAAACACAGAAACCCCTCGCACAAATAAATGGAAGGCGTTCACTATTACCTATGACGGCACCACCGACCCAAATGAGTTCATATTTATATATACTAATTATAAGACCCGGGAAAAAATTAATAATTAATAAATATTTAATTAACAATAAGTGTAGGTTGGAAGTACCTTTAAGAGAATTAAATTGTCAAGTCTTAACAAGAAATAATGGTAGCTCAAGTGATTGAGTGTGTTGAGTGGTGTTGAGACAACTTGGATTTGAGTCTTGTGTATTTCATTATTGTGTTAATTTAATTGTTTTGCATGGGTGCATTACCATGGAGTGTGATACTATAATCATAAATGTGCATGAATTGTCATGAAACATGTAATGGCTTGTTGGTTGTGCACATGCTTAGTAATTGGGTTGTTAAGGGTTCAATTCTTGGCTAACGCCAAATACTTCTTTTTTTTACGTAGTGAACCAGAGAAGTGGAAAGGTAAAGGGAGATGTTCTTACATGTTTTAAAATTCAATGACGTGTTCCGTGATGTACTAAAGCTTGAATGCATATCATTCTCCCTTTTTCATTATTTTTTCAAAGTTTCTGGGTTTCTGCCCAGAAACCGCCTAGCAGCACGCGCTAGGCGACTCAAGCTGTTTAAACCCTAAATTTTGGGTTTTGTCAAAAATTGCCTAGCGGTAGTGAAGGCCCGCCACGCGACACGAATTGGTTCTTACTTTGAAATATAAGGCGATATACTAATATATATTTTTGTCCTTATATATGTAGATGGTTTTTTATATTCCTAAGGTGGGGATATTGAAGTCAAAGGTTGCCACCAAATGGAGTCAATTTAAATCAAAATTGACTACAATTTATGTATATGGGGCTAGAAGAGGTGAAAGTCCTTGCACCAAGCATAGTTGCATTGATGAAGAAACTTGACAACGATTTGTACAAACTCAAGAAAGTGAGAAATGGGATGTTAGTATCATCACTTATATTTATTGTATTACTATTTTATTACATATAATGTTAAATACTGAGTAAATTTCATTAAATGTTTATAGGGTGTTCGAAAAAAAGCACAAGGCATTCAAGCACATAATGAGACTCTTCACTTACTTTCTTGTGGTGGTTATCAAAAGGTAGAGCAAAAGATCATTAGAGAAAAGATAAAGTACATTCTGCTTTTGGTGATGATGGTGGTAGTGCAGATTCAATTGAACCTTTATCCCAACCATTACAACATGAGAAATGGAAGCAGGACCGTCTAAAAAAGTCGGGAACATGGACTTTTGAAGAATCATAGTGGGTTGTGTAACGTTCTAGCCAGAAATTACTTATTTAAAATAAAATCAACTAAATATAATAATAACAACCTCATTTATTCTCTAATTTTTTCTCAAAACGCGAGAAAATTTAAAACATTTATTTCAACGCGACAAACCAAATAAAACCGTGGCGTTCAAATATTACAATCATAAAATAGTTATGAAGCCAATACAAATAATCCATAAAATTCCAAATAGAAAAACCAGTGAAATTCCCATAGTGTTCCCCATTCCGTCTCTACGCATCCACACGCTCACCTACATCAACCTCTACTCCCATGTAACAAGTTACATGATCATCGCCAAACACACACGGTTAGGGTGAGCTCATTTAAATAAACAAATAAAACATGACAGTAATTAAAGTGTCTCAAAACTATAACCCAAGTTAGCTTTTCCCATTCCTTAGTTCATCAACTTTCAACCATTATGTTAAACGTCTCTTTATTCTACACACTTTAGTGAGTACACTGATCGACCTTTGCTGCACAAGTGTTTACTCGCCCCTCCGACTACAAGCCACCACCTAATGGTCCACACGCGGAAATAAATTGCCACGACCACAATCCGCGACACTAATTGCAGTTTCCCAAAATGAACCGAAGTCTGTAGTTGTCCCTAGACTAACAAACTCTATCAGATGCACTGAAGAGGGCAATCATCCGAAACCTCGCCGTACGAGCCACGATCTCCCACACTTCACTGGACTTACTAAACCACTAGGCTACAACCTAGAGTGGCCACGTGTTACCCCAATACAAGTTACACTCGTAATTGGGCGCCTAGCCAAAGCATCGTATCATGAACTTGACCTAAAGTTGTGTAGAAATCCTCATCGCGAAACAACTCTGCACCCAAAACCGCTTGGCGTGCCTCTCGTGTCGCTAGGTGGATCTGGCTCCAGACCGCTTGGCGCACTTCTCGCGCAGCCAGGCGCCCAACGCCTTACAGTGCTCATGTCGCTCCGCTTCCGCCTGGCGAGACCACTCTGCCGCCAGGCGCTGTTCACGTCTAGTGGCCACTACCACTGTTATGGGTAGTTATCACCTGGCGGTTCGCCCGTGACGCTAGGCGTCGTACCAGTAGCGCAAATGTTACTGGTTTTTGCATTTAAACCATGTCCTAAGGGATCTCAATTACACAACACACAAAGATTATGCCACAAGTATGGTTTTCCATTATAGTTCTATAACTAGATCACAATGCACACATTTAGTCATGCCACTTAATCAATTATTATCATTATACCTACCATGTTCTCTTTAATGTATTAATGGAAACATGCCTTACTCCACTTAATATAATCTAAGTCTGATAGTCATACAAATTAATATCCACGTATCTCATGTCACCAAAATTGTCAATATTGTACGTCTACTTTAATAACAAAACTCCCAGCACAACAACCAATGTTTAGAGAAACACACAATCCATACCATCTCACATAAGTCAATCGTACAATTATTACCAAATTAGCATACATTCTGACTTACAGTCTATCACATACACAAAACCATTTAAAAGTAGTCACTACTCTATATCACAATTACAATTTCACTTCTTTTAACCTCCTTTAGTCTCTTTTATGTCACATTCATCTACATGCTAAATTTTTAATCATATATGTATTAATTTACCCAATAAAACACCTCCATGACGTGAACACAAACAAAATCAAAACATCCCGCTGTACTATCGTGTCGCCTAGCGGCAGTTCATGAGTCACCAGGTGATGCATGCATTTATGGGGTTCTGCCCAGATCTTTCCTGCACTGATCTGAACCCCAAAAACCCCACTCATCAATTCTGTTATGCATTTTGACATATTTTTAAAGACAATCAACCTATTCATTCCACTTTAATAAAATAACATCATCTTCACATACCTTAGAACACCAGTCATATATTTATCAAGCACACCCCACACCATCTCCCAATCCCACATGAACCGTAATCCCTAATTTCATGCAAAATTCATACAATTTTCACCAATAAGCAATTGCATATAACAATTCGTCATGTTAATCATTCACGTACAATACAAAAAAATCCAACTTAAGCACCACAACCTTTGACAAACCACACAAAACAGGGAAACTGGACCTCACAGCACACGTCGCCTGGTAGGCCATCTTCAGCAAAAAATTGGGTTCAAACATATGTGTCGCCTGGCGGCACATGAACTACTGCCAGGCAGTTTCTGGAAAAATCCAGAAACGCAAAGGAGCTTGAGAATGACAAGATTATACATTTCAAGTAGTCTATATAATACATACTCATACAATAAAAGCTAAACATCAATTAAGAACTCCCCTAACCTGGAATTCCTTGCTTAAACTTGAAAATTTAAAACTTCCTCTTAGTCAACAATGTCTTCCTTTGCCTCTTCCAACAACAACCCTCAATCCTCACAAAAATGCAGCTTCTCTTTTTCTAAAAATGCAATTCTGGATGATTCTCTTAGCTACACTATGTTTTCTCCCTATGTTTCCTTCTCTCTCTCACCCTAAATTCACTTGATTAATTACCATAAATTTGAAAACGAAAATTGCATTTAACTAGATTTTAATTACCACTCAAAGTCCCTTTAGTGGCTGTTTTCCAGCCTCTCTTTGCTGCTCATTGTCAGTTAGGGTTTTCTCTACCCTTTCATCTTCATGCCAAAACTAAAATTGACAAAAAGAAAGCCTAATTTGGTTCTACCAAGGTTCAAACACACAACCATGCCAATGTTAAATCCATGCACAACCATTCAACCAATTCATGTTTCGTGATGACTAATATAATTCTCTGATTATATTATCACTCAGCATGATCAAACATATTGTCAAAATAATAAATAGTTAAATAACACACAAATGGCATACATAGGACTTGAACCCAAGTTCTCTCACATGACCAAGTACTCTCAACCACTTGAGCTAGTACTTTTCCACATCATCTCAATCAATATTTAAAGCTATAAAGGCTTTCACTACCCGCATTTATTAAATAATTATTTAATTAATTATTTAAATTCATCGGGTCTTACAGGTTGCAAAGCGGATTGTAAGTAAATGTGTTTCAATACTTTAATTTTAAACTTTTAATTCCATATAAAATGTTCTCCTTATATATGTTTCCTTGTTGTAGGATTCTCTAGATGAGCAACAAACCTAGGGTGGTTTCAATCATCATGGTTAAGAGGATATTCTTAATATTGTTCTTGGATGACCTGGACACACCTTAGAGGTGTTCGTATTGTTGGATACAGTGTGGGGATTCAAGGTTACTTTGGAGGGTCATCGCAACGCCAATCTAATTCATCTTTTAATGTGCCTACAGAGGAAGCCTTACAAAAAATAAAAGTTGACTTGGCAAAGTAGCTACGGGAGGAGATGAGAGAAGAACCGGAGTAGATCATATAAGAGTGTCAGGAGATAAGACTAGAGTGACAAGTGATGATGGAAGCATTTGACAAGTGGTTAGAGAGCTTACTACCCACTATAGTACAACTTGACCTTTCTCCTAGTGTTAGAGTCATCAATAAAAAGAGTTGTTTAGATGTAGGTGAAATGGAATGTGACATTGGCTTCAATTGTCAATGTGAGTTGTACACATGAGTCGATTATGTATCTCCCCCTAGTTGGTGGTCCACGAGAAGTGCTTTGAAGATTCGATTATGTTACATGGTGAGTGTCTCCCCTCTCATTTGGTAAAGGTTATAGTGGAAACTGTATGTTATGGTGATGTTGTAGTTCCTATATCGACATAAGAGGTTGGCAAAAATATCTCATGAGGATGGCATACATTGAATCGATCACACCACACAATGAACCAGTTTGTATATCCACTAAATTGTTACAGATGTAGCAACATGAAACAAAGTTGTATGTATCAAAAAAATTTAGAGGATCCAATAGCAACATTAATGGAGGTTGTTGCAACCATGAGTATAGAGGCAACTTTGATTCCTTGGGATGCCATTGTTTTTTGTAGAGATAACGACCTTCCATTGTTCATATATAAATCTGATTTGATGGAGATCGTATATCTGTTTTGCAATTATGGATGATGTGAGTTAACTTTTAAAATCATTTTTATTTGTTACCTTCTTACATATTAAATATGTGTTTTCATTATCAAGTTAGGTGCTTGCATTTTTTGTGTGTTTGGAAGCGGGATAGGATGATGAAGGATTATCTTGTTTTCTTTTAGAGTTATGAATATGGTGAAGTTGTTTAAGAAAGCTTTTTGAAAATTCCCACTGGACATTAAGATAACATGCTATCTAGATGTGAAGGTTCATTTCTCAAGCTCATGAAAGGAAGAAGAGAGTTGGATTCAAGCTTAAACACACACGGCAATAACAACACTAAAGAGCAAAATGAAAGAAGAAACAATAAAAATGGAAAGCATAGAAGATGAAGAATGGAAGAAGCACGCCACTCATAGGGGGGGATCTAAGCCAACCAAGCCCTAGAGATGAGTGATGGTGCCGCCACTTGCAAGCAAGATAAGGCAAAGGTGAGTTCACTTCTAGGAAGGAGAGCTCACGAAAATTTAAAGGTTGAAACACAATAGTTTAGAAACAAAATGATCAACCCTTTTACAAGACAAGGAGCACCCTTTAAATAGGAGTTCATAGGGGTCTTTTAGCAAATACAAAAACATGAAAAAGGATTAACTAGCAAACCCTAAACCTAATGTGAGAGTGAGTCTTGGCCAAGTGAAGGGAGATGATTGGTGGAGGCATTCCCATGAGGATTCTAGGCCAAAAGAGGAAGGAGACCAAGTGACCTTCTAAGGCATAAACCACAAAGGCAAAAGGAGACAAGATACATGTCTACTTTTGCTTTTGCTTTATGCTTTTTGCTTTCCTCTCTCTTCCACTTCATCCAAGTGCTCCAATCACCAAGTGCCACCTAGCCATGCTCTACTTTCTCTTAATTACCTACAAAACAAGACAAAAAAGGATTAGCATGTTGGTTTAAGTTAATCTAATCTTGGTCAAAGGTCAACTTTGGATCAAAGTCAACAAGTCAACCAAAATAAGTCAACTAGAAACCAACTTAGGAAATTCAAACTAAAGTAATGCAAAACAAAGATAAAGGTGATGGAATAGAAGACTCCCCTCTAGACATGCTTCTAGTTATCCTTCTTGAGGGAGCTTCTAAGGAGGTGGTCACGCCTTCATCATAGGATGACGCATATGAGTTTATAGACACTTATTTCATGACTCCAATAGGTAATAGGAACCCAGAAGCGAAAAAGGACATCACTAATTCCATAATGCAGCGAAAGAAATAAGTTTACCTTGCTCCGTATGTAGATAAGTATATCATTATTTTTTATTCCATAACATATAGTTTTTGCATTTTAAATATATTTGCTCTAATTTTCAATGCAATCGTCATTGGCAACTACTAGTTCTATCAGTACTGGAGCGACTGCTTTATGGTTTTGCTCTTTACATAGACCTCCTCCCCCTTATTTGACAAGCATAAAAGATACATAAGTCTATTTTAAGAAATGCCTTCTATTACATTCACCTTGAACATACAATATCATGTTTTCTAACATTAATTGTTTTAATTCTAGTTGTTTTAATTGACATAGTATATTGAGTTGTAGATTCACTGTGGATACCAAGTATTTATATTGTATCATTATTTACTTTTTGTATAATTTATCTAAATAATTTTACTATGAGTGTAATGCAATAAACTGATGAAAGCGACTTCATGTCCCAATGGAGGAAATCCACTCGAAGTGTTCAGATCTCGATCCTTCAGAGAAGATTGACTCGTTAACAACGAAAGACTTTATCTACAAGTGAACCATTCTCTCTAGTTCTAGTGGGGAACTTTTAAATTCTCATTGAATCAGAAGCCTAATATGCGATTACCTCAACTAAGAAGGTGAGTTGTTTGATATATGGGGAAAAATCCACTCTATTCATCAAAGCTACGTTTACAAGAGGTTGACCTGCCTTTTATAGATGGAGAAAGGCAACCATAAAGAATAAACGGAACAAAGAAAAGCTAACGGCCAAGGTGTCGTGTACAAAGGTAGGAAAACATGAATATCCTAATTAAGCAAAGGTGGAAGCATGCAGGAGAAAAGGAAACCCTAGCAGTTTATCTTTGAAAGAAGAAGTTGTTAGAAGAGTAACTAATCCTGAGTAGAATAGCCTCCATGCGGGAAGATGCAATTGGGTTGGTTGTAGATTCAATTTGATGCCTAAACACGTGGCTCTTGAATGACGCGAAATCATGCAATGTCAGGTGCTGCTGGATCCACAAAGTGATGCTCACAGTAGAAGAGTTGGACCACAACAAATGGGTGGCCCAAATTGTGAAGCACTTTGAATGTTGGCACCACACTGGATGAAAATTGGGTTGATATGTTTCAGGCCCAACTTCATCGTATCACCCTAGTTGCATTTGATGCACTGGTGTAGTAGTCCCACGAAGCTAAAACAAATACAAGAAAATAATGAAACAATATTTAAAGGATTGGGCCTAGAATACAAGCCCATGAATGCTAATTACACCCCAAATCACTATTCTATACAATTATTTAAGAATTTAAAAACAAACAAATAAAGAAAACTAGACTTAGGCATTTACCCAAACTATAAGGCCTTGGGGTGGATTCATCATATACAAATTGAAAGCAATGAATGTGGCTACTATGACATGCAATGGATGGCAACAATTGTGTAAGCCAGTTATCAAAGTGGTTGGGATGAGGTAATATGTTAAATTTCATATGTACTAATTTTAACTTAAACTAACTTTCATATGTAATAATATTAACTTCAACTAACTTTTGCATAATTTCAATGATCCAAGTCCATTAGCTTATGTTAAACAAGCATGTGCAAAGTATTTTTTGTCTAGATGTTAGTTAGAGTTAGAGTTACTTTATAATACTTATATATATATATATATATA
>Ga0214545_1009854_pt1 | contig 14261 bp, 12 predicted proteins | sample CNSS4metaG_FD_160064 | JGI IMG/M metagenome (GOLD analysis project Ga0214545, IMG submission 160064) | Root nodule microbial communities from cowpea collected in UCLA plant growth center, Los Angeles, California, USA - CNSS4 | ecosystem: Host-associated > Plants > Roots > Nodule | place: USA... | reverse complement strand
CTAGATGGCTTTTGTTGGTGATATGAGGTGCAGGTTGTCCTCTTAGACATTTAGGTTAGGTTAAAACCGGTACAAGTTAGGCTAACTTGGCCTAGCCTGGGTACTTGGCGGTCTCGATATGTACACTATTTACTTGGTCGAGTTTGGCTAGGTACGGTACACTATATTACCCATTATCATTCCATAAACTCCTTTATACACATATATGATCAAGTTGCTTACAAGGTAAAACTGGGAATATTACCACCTTACTTATAATCACTCTAAATCAGCCACTGCACCATTTTATAAATTAATCCTAATCTTAATCATAAGGCTAATATACACTCAATTTGCAATTCCTCTCCAATCCTTTTAATTATACTTACTCTCCAACCTCTGAGGTATCCATAATAACACAATTTCCCAATTTCACATCTACATCATCCAACCCTACAATTGTTCCACTCATGCCCTTCCTACACAAAGCCACACTGCTCTAAGTCACACAATGTTGCTTGACGGTGGATTACTTCCCGCCAGGCAGGACTTCAGTTTCTGGAAAAATCCAGATTCTGGTGTACCTGCTTGAAGCCTTCTCCAATCCCAGAATGCACTCTTTGGTCTAGTTCCGTGATCAAGTCTTGCATTTATACTCCCAAAAGGTCTAATTATCAATTTTCATGCAAACATAACAATTCTCCATGGAATTCCTTCATCATTCTAATTGCATAACATTCATATTCCCAATATTTCCCAACTCTAAACCTATTCATATGAATTTCCTCCAATTAATCCAAAACCATATGCAAATTGTCAATTAATGACAACCATCCTCCCATTTTCACGTAAGAATCCCTTTCTCTCTGATCAGGATAACCTAGAACTCCCAAAACATCAGAATCGATAAAAAATTTGCTCGCGTGCTTGGCGGGTGTTCATCACCGCCAAGCCCTTCATCAAGAAACCTTGTGGTTATGCGTCGCCTGGCAGTCAAGATTGTACCGCCAGGCGGTTCCTCTTCAGGAACCCAAAAACAACACAAAACAACATGAGTCGCCTGACAGCTTTGAATGCCCGCCAGGCGGTTTATGGAAAATTTCCAGAAACCCAGAATTTCAAACGTGACAGGAATAATTCATAGATATGCATGCCATTCATAAAGAAATTAAACTTAAAACAAAAAACTAACGAGTTCTAGCTCCCCTAACCTGGAAATCCTTACTTAAACTTGAATAGTCTTTGATTCTTCCTTGCTCTCAATGGCTTGCCTTAGTTCTCTCCAATTTAGCCTCTATGCTTCACTCACAACACCAATTTCACTCTGAATTCTCTCTCCCTAATGTGCAGAACAATGGCAGCCCTTCATCTCTCTCTCTCTCTCTCTCTCTCTCTCTCTCTTTTTCCTCTTAACTTACCAATTACTAAACCATAATGATGGATCAATGACTCAAAACGAAAATTCTTTCATTGATGGTGGTAATTACCATTCAAGCACAATTATAAGATGGTTTTCCAGCCCCCCTGGCTGCTAGGGTTTTCTTTGCCCTTTCACATTCATGCCAAAAGAAATTTTGGCAAAAAGAAAGTTTAATTTGGTTTTACCAAGGTTCAAACCCATAACCATGCCAATATCAAATCAATGCACAATCATTCAACTAATTTATGTTTCATGATAATTCTTAAAATTCTAAGATTATATTATCACTCAACATGATCAAGTATTTTATTAAAATAATAATCAATTAAATAACACATAAATGGCATACACGAGACTTGAACCTAAGTCCTCTAACATAATCAAGTACTCTCAACTATTTAAGCTAGTACTTTTCCATGTCACATCAATTAATATTTAATGCCATAAAGGCTCCCACTACCCACATTCATTAATTAATTATTTATTTAATTAATTAAATTTCACGAGTCATATAGCAAGAACTGGTTGTTAGGAGACACAACCCCTCTCACCCAGTTTTCTATTTCTGGATGATTCGCCTAGCGGTGATGAACACATGTCAGGCGACGCGAGCAAGGTTGGCTCGATTTTGATATTTTTGGGGTTCTAGGTTGATTTTGATCGGGGAAAAAAAGAGCTTTAATCGTTAGTTAATTATTGTATGTTAGCTATTGATAAATTATGTTGTCAATCGAGGTTAATTAGAGAGAATGGCATGAATAAACGTCTAGGGATTGAAAAGGATTCAAATTGTTGCGTTTAGGACTAATGGGTGCATGAATTACCTTAAGGATACTATAATTACATAATTAATTTAATATTAGAACTCATTTACAGTTTGATTGATGGTTGGATCTTAGAAATAGTTAGAAAGATGGATTTTTGGGATTTTTGGGGCTTGTAGGTGTTGGAAATTGTGGGAATTTCCCAGAATGCTACGCACCGCATGGCGGTCTTGATTGAGCCGTCAGGCACCTGTAAGATCCGCTAAATTTAAATAATTAAATAATTAATTATTTAATTAATGCGAGTGAGAGAAGCCTTTATGACATTAAAGTCTAACATTCTTGACGTGGAAAAGTATTAGCTTAAATGGTTGAGAGTACTTTAATTGTGTGAGGGGACTTGGGTTCGAGTCCTATGTATGCCAGTTGTGTGTTATTTAATTCTTAGTAATTTTTTTAGAGATGCTTGGGTGTGATAAGTATGGATACAATGTTTGACATATAAATATTATCATGTAATATGACTTGGTTGAATTGGTTATATATTTGAATTGGAATTGTTTGGTGATGGGTTCAAACCTTGGTTTGAACAAAGTACTTTCTTTTTGCTAAAAATTACTCTAGCATGCACATGAAGAGGCACGTAAAGCCTAGGGTGTATGGTAGCAAGGGGTGGTTGGAAAACAGAAGGTAATAGGTCATTAAGGGAGGTTAATGAGAGATTAATGGAAAAATTCGTTTTAAGGCAATTTAACCATTTTAAGAACCCAATAAAAAGCTAATTAGGAGAAGGAGAGAGAGGGTTTGGTGAGGTTATCTGTGTGGGTGTAGTAGAGAGCGCGAACTGGAGAGTTTTGGGTGAGTTTGAGTGAAGCTTGAGGGCTATCTTGAGAGAAAGGAGAAGAAAGGTATTGGGGATCAAGGGAGAGCTTGCAAGAGTCAAGGCGAAGCTAAGGAAATTCAGGTTAGGGGAGTTCCTATTACATGTTTTAATTCTTGCTAACTTATAATGATGTGTCTTGGATCATGTTTGGATTACGAAAGCTTTGAATCCTGGTTCTGTTTGCGTTTTTTGGAATTTTCCAGAAATCGCCTGGCGGCGCATGAACTGCCGCCTGGCGGCACATGTGGTTACACTTAGTTTATGGGTTCTTGTATGAACCGCCTAGCGGCCAGGAGTGACCCGCCAGGCGCTACGGTCACTATTGTTGTTTCTCTCTCGTTTTAATGTGTTTTCAGTGATGTTGTGGTACTAGGTGGTATTTTATTGCACATATATGAATCGTATGACGAATTATGGTTTACAGTTCCTAAATTAATGGAAGTCGCATGAACTCATGAGTGGAATGGAGGGGATAGGGTTTTTGCTGGGATTGGGGATAATAACCATAGACTGTTTCAATGATTAACGCATTGGTTTTATTGTATTTCTCATAAAATGAATGACAGATGAACTTTTTATGATTTGCGCATCTAGAAACCCACTGGCAAAAAGGTGAGTACGATAATTTGGAATATTAGGGTGCATTACAGTGCTAGCAAGACCTAGTCAGAATCCAGATATGTATGCACCGCCTGGCGGCACAGGAACTGCCGCCAAGCGGCTCGTCAGTTTAACTTGATATGTGGTGTTGTATGAAATTGCATCTTTAGTTATTTAAATGCGAAATTATTCTAGACATGATTTAAATGGAGCATGTAGTGGTAAGTAGCTTGATAGGGACTAAATGAGATTCATGGAAGTGAAAGTGGAAATGATGATATGAAGTAGTATATGTGTTGATTAGTGTTTTTATGAAATTAGTTGTCCTCCAGAAAGTATGATAACTTGGTAAAATGAAGGGTGTGAACTAGAATGTGGTTTTTGTGAAGAGATGGTATGAAGGAAAATTATGTTTATTAGGAGTAGCAACTAAGTCTCGTTGTTTGCATTATTATAAGAAGTGTGTGTAATATTGATATGTGAATTGGTATGATATATCTTAGTACTCAACTGCTGAGGTATGATACTTGTATTCTGGAGTGTGTTACAACATGTTTTAAAGTAGCGCTAGTAAAAGAATGTGGTTTTGATATGAGAGTATTGATTCTTTACTTTGTCAATGATGTGGGCATAATGAGAAAGGGGTTGATGGGTTACATATTTGTGAGTGATGTGAACTAAGTATAGGATATGTCTATGAAATCATGTTGCGTTAAAGTTTCAAATGTTTTTAGGTGCCAAAAACCAGTAGCATTACGCTACTGGTATGGCGCCTGACGGCATGAGTGGGCCGCCAGGCGGTAGAAACTTCAATCAGTGGTAGTGGCCACTGTTAACACAGTGCGCCTGGCGGTAAGTATAGGTTCGCCAGGCGGAATCGATGTGGTAGGAGACTTGGAAGAAGACAGGCGCCTGGCGACACAGGGTGGAAGCGCCAGGTAGCGACGAAGTCAGAGGCGCCAGGCGGTAATATGGTGCTCGCCAGGCAGTAGCAGTACTGTGAGAGTACTGCAGGCGCGTGGCGCCTGGCGATGTGTGATGCCCGCTAGGCGGTCTGGAGCTAAGTTTCGCCTAGCGGCGTGTGATGCGCGCCAGGCGGTTTTGGTTCCGTGATAGTGCGTGAGGAAAGGTTCTACACTGCTTTAGGTGATGTACATGATGCAAGGCTTTGGCTGGGGGTCCATTTACGAGTGTAACCCGTATTGGAATAACGCGTGACCATTATAGGTTGTAGCCTGGTGGTTTAGGAAGTCCAGTGGAGTGTGCGAGTTATGGCTCGTACGACGAGGTTCGGGTGATTGCCCTCTTCAGAGTATTCTGATAGAGTTTTGGTAGTCTGGAACAGCTACAAACTTTATGTTTGTTTCGGGGAGCTCCACTTGGTGTCACGGTGAGATGTTGTGGCAAGGTTATTCCCACGGGTGGACTATCAGGTGGTGGCCTGTAGTCGGAGGGGCGAGTAGACACTCGTGCAGCGAAGATCGATCATTGTTCTCACTTAAAGGGTATAGAAATGATAGACGTCTAAAGGCAAGTGTTGGAAGTGAAGTAGTAAAAGGAAAAGGGGAAAGTGTACCAACCCGGGTTTATATTTGTTAATATGGTATTTAATAGTATATTGTTGATTTTATTTAAATGAGATCACCCTATCTGTGTGTGTGTGGCGATGATCATGTAACTTGTTACATGGGAGCAGATGTTGATGCAGGTGAGCAGGCAGATGCTTGAGACAGAGTAGGGATATCTCTGGGATTTTATTACTAGTTACTATGTTGCACTATGGATTAAATTGTAATAAATTTTAGACACTTTTGTTGGTAATATGAACGATGCGACTCATTTTTTTTATATGTAATGGCGCGTTGGATTTCTATATTTAAATTTTCCTGCGTTTTTGGGAATCGATGATAAATAATTGAGGTTGTTAGTTTATTTATATTCTTATTTATTTTAATAAGTAATTTCCGGCTAGGACGTTACAGCGCCAGCGTAGAGAAGATGACTCTATGTGGCTGCGAGGTGCAGTCTTTGGTATAAAAATCATTTTAGGTCAATTTTAGTGAGTAAGATGAATGTAGGAATTTTCTGGACATGTGGACTAAGGGCTAGAGTGATGAAAAAGGTATGAAATGTTGATGTAAATGAAGTTATAGGTTCACTTATGAGCTGGGTTTTGTGGAATAAAAATGAAGCATGATGAGCGGTTTGGTGATACCTTAGATAGAGTAGAGTAGTAACAAATAGTGCATGAATTAGGGTAATTGAATAATTCTTAGGTTGATGGGAATTTTGGAGGAAGTAGGGCACAAAGAAGGCATAAAAGGAATTTAGTGGAAACAGAATTGTGAATGATTGGTAGCATAGCCAAAAATGGAAGTTAGTTGCCTTGAGACTTGTCTAAGTTTATGGTGTGATCAAATGATAAATGACAATGGTTTTGGAATTTGAGATGATACCAACACTTAGCAAATTTGGAGTATATGAGAGGAGATTTGATGATTGGAAGTAGTGTCGATAGTAACCAGTTAAACTTGTCGTATTTGGGATGAGTGTTGAGGTAGGAAGGGAGTTTGGTAAACTATCAAGTTGGTAAAAACCAATAAGTTTCACTGTATTGGTGTAGCGCCTGGTGGTGAGGTTGGAACCGCCAGGCGATAGCTACAACTACAGTAGCTCTGAGAGCGTGTGGCGCTTAGCGATAGGGTTCGTTCAGCCAAGAGAAAGCTGCATAATTAGAGGCTCCAAAGGCGCGTGGCGCTTGGCAGTTTGTGGCTCTTACGGATGAGTCCAGAAAGATTACCCTCCTCGGTATCTAGCTAACAAATTTGGTAGTCTTGCGACATTACGAACTATGCTTCGTATTGGGAACTCCAACTGGCGTTACGGAGTGTGGTCCGTAGCAGGTTTTCCGCACGTGTTCTACATGTTGTGGCTTATAGGTGTGGCAGCAAGTGCATCTTGAGGTATTCATCCAAAGACATAGAACATAGATAAAATGGTGGTGGCCATAGGGTATGAAATCAAAGGATAGAGTTCCTTTGAGGTGTGTGTGATTATATATTACTACTATATATATGAGTTTTATACTGTTAGCTCATCCTATCTGCTTGTGTTTGGTGATGATCTTGTAACCTATTATACGGGAGCAAATGATGTTGCAGGTGGTGCTGGTAAGGCATAGACCGAAGCGGGGCAGCATGGGAGTTTATGATTTCTACTATTTTTTGTTATTTTATAATTTGTTTTTTTAAATAGTATTGAGATTTTAAGACTTGGAGTTAAATTTGTGATTATTATAATTGACAATGATGTATGGTTTTCAATATTCCCGCATTTTGGGAAAGACGCTTTAATAAATGCATTTTTTTTCATTTTAAATTGTTTTTTTTATTTTAAAATTAGCAATATTCGACTGGAATGTTCCACATGGTGTCTAATAGAGCGAAAATCACATGCAACCTAGAAAACTCAAGAGAAGGGGGAACACAAATTCTAATCTTTAGAAAAGGAAAAGCAAAAACTTACTTTATTCTAGATCTTGATATGTGGGGTTCGTTGAGTTCGTCGCGATGATTGCAAAAACAACCTCTTATCAAGAAGAGGATGACATGTGAGAGAGAAAACTAAGGAAAAGAGGTTTTAAATTCCCTCCAACAACAAAAATTTTCAAACATGAAAATTCACTCATCGGGTAGAAGATAAGGACATGTTCTCCTCACTATCTTATAACAACCACTTATACCTGACCGACTTGTTGTTCCCACCACCTTAACTAACTGAAAACCTTGCCTCTATGCTATGTGATATGGCATTCAACAGTATAGATTGGTCTTGCCATTGCTTTCAAAGCAACTTATCAACCTCAAACCTAAAGCTTGAAAGATCCTTTATGTGTTACCAACCAAATTTGTATATGTAACATCCCAAATAAAACCCCAATGATCATATTAATATATATTGCTAACAATTTATTTTTATAAAATTTTATGATCAAATCAATATATTTTAAAGAAACTATGTTGGATTTAAGATCTTTACTAAGAAAACATTTTATACATGAAAACAAAACATGTTTGATAGTTTTTATTACACCTGTTGTAGCTCAATTTACAAAATAAATTGTATTAATATAATAACTTACGGTATGTGAGCAATTATTTCTTTACTAACAAATTATATTGTATAAATGGTTGAATATTCTATAAAAAATATATTAAATACTTTGATGAGTAGATACATGTTAATGGAAAATAATATATAATCAATTTTATTATAATAACGAAATATAAGAAAAGAAAAACTTAATTTAAAGCAAAATTCTTTGGTAAATATTCTTATGATCTTGATACAAGAATTTAATATATATATATATATATATATATATATATTATAAATTTAAATTTCTTTTATAAAATAATAGAATAACATCATTGTATATTATAAGTTAGCTTAGATAAAATTATGTCACCAAACAAATCTATTAAAATATTATAATAGTATTTAAAGTCAGATATGTAACATCTCATTTAATAATTTTTACGCTACTGAGTAAAACATTATATCGTGATCAAGTAAAGCAGATAGTAGGAATAGGCCAATATAGAGTATTAATACAGTCATCCAGAATAACCATATAAGTACCAACTATATTTACAACCTATGCTAGAAAAGAGTTAACAGAACATCCAACACTTAAACAAAACAAGAAACAGAATCTACTGCTGGATATCTCATGCCACTAACTCAACTCCTATCCAGGAGGGGAGTATCTGTACTTGCATCTTTATCTGCTCAGACCATAGTGATCATTACAAGAAAAGAACCACACAGAACACACAAAGAAATGAAATGGTAAGCTAATTTGATTAAAAGAATCATGCAGTTCAATTAAAAAAAAGAAACCATGCAATCTTTCTCGTTTTCACCAAAATCACATAGGTCACCACAACACCACACATATATATTACTCTAGACTGGATATCTGGATTATGTAAGCGACATTGGATCTCTTGGTGGCATGCACCTGTGATAGTTCCCAAACTCTACAGAGTTTGGCCTCAAGGGGTTATCACCTAACTACTCACAGCGTAAATCCCCTTCTCATCTAAGACTTGATCAAGTCCAAAGACTAGGACCTCCTGCTACTCCTCACGACATAATCTATTCTACTCTATCTGAGCGTGAATGATTATTGGAGTTTCGGGATACCCTTCATATTGAGTCCTCATGTCCTTACATAAACTAAGAACATATCCTTTAGAATTTCCCCTTGGAATTCAAGACCAACCACATCTCTCATCATCCAATTCATATATTTATACCACACATATTGCCACAACACCAATTAAGTAATTTCATCATTCCAGTTAATGTACTAATATGAATAATACTAAATCATTCACAACAAACAACAAATCGAACACTCTACTACGGTGGTTTTCGCTCAAGCTAGAAAGTCTCGCCCAAGTGAAAGGGTTCTCTCGCCTAAGCGGGTCATTCTCGCCTAAGTGAGGCTCCAAACAAAGGGCAACACAAAATCTGAGCAAATTCTCGCTTAGGCTAAGTTCTCTCGCTTAGATAAGAGTGTCTCTCGCTCAAGTGAAACTAGCTCACCTAGGCGACAATTCGCGCAAGAGCAGGGATGAGTTTCCGATGTTTTCGCTCAGGCGAGAGTTGCTCGCCTAAGCGAAAACATCAGAATTCCCAACCTGTTCTCGCATGCAATTCAAAAATCATAAGGAATTCTTAAATCAACAAAGGCATCAACAGTTCAAACAATAATCCATCACTAAATTTTGGAAATTAAAACCATCAAGGGGGTGTTCTATGCATAAATTCAAGAAATAGGTTAGCTTCCCTTACCTCTAGACAACCACTGGCTAGCAAAGAAGAAAGATCCTAATAGAAGGACACCACCACTGCACAAAATCTAAGGAACTGGTAATAAAGGTTCACAAAGCAAATGAGAGTCGAGTTTCAACTCATAAATGGTGAAATTCTAGGAATTGAGAGCTAGAGTTTAACTTACGGGAATGAGAGGAATGCTCTGCTGGAGGGAGGGTTCTGCACTGGCCCTAATTCTTCCTACTACACAAAGAAGAAAAGTGATTTCAGATGGTGGACAGGGGTTTCATCTGTTGAGGGAGGAATAAGGAAGCAAGAAGGAGAAGTGGAGAGTGACAATGGTTTGATGGTGGAAATGAGTTTTGTTTTCAAACAGAGAGAAAGGGAAGAAGAAAGAAGGGGTCTCACAGGATAAGATTGCAAATGGGAATTGCACGGGAATTGCAGATCTTATTCCCTTGTCAATCACTAAAAAAAATTCTAAGAATGAAATGTTAGGAGCTAATTAAATTGGAATAGTATTTAAACAAATTTAATCGAAACTAAACTAAGGGTATTGATTACAATAAATAACTATTATAAATAGGGATAGGGAGGTGAATGAAATGGAAGGTGAAAAGAGATGTTGTAAGAAAATATAAAGTTAGTGAGAATGTGAGAAAAAGAAAGAGGAGGAAAAGAAAAAAAAATTATAGAGATCGCCTTCACACTTCTCAAACATATCTTCCATGGCAACCGAGGTAAGGGAAGGAGATATATTAGTTTATTTTATTATTTATTTATAATTATTTTTATAAATTTATACTATGTAAAATATTCCTAACTATATTCTAATTTTTATTTATCTTAGTTATGTTCTCATTCTATTTATTTAATTTAATATCTTTAATTATGCATTAATTATATTTATTTAATTTTTATTTACCTTCAATTACGCATTGGTCTTATTTATTTATATTTATCTTATGTTACACATTGATCTGTTTATTTAATTCATATTTATGTCTCGTTATTTTCAGTCAAATGACTTTATTTTAATTTAGAACTAAGTGGTCCCTGATTTACTGATTTACGTAAGATGGCAACGGCGTGGGATAGGTACGGGTATCATGATCCCATCCCCATCCTCATAATAAAAATTCATCCTCATCCCCATCCCCAAACCTAGCGGGTATACAACTTTTGACCTATCCCCATCCCCACTGGGTAACAAGTATATTCTTATTCCCATATTCATACCCATCTTTTTACTATTCCAAATATTAATTAAATAATTTTTATAAAACATTTTAAAAATGACACCAAAGGAATCATGGTATTATCAAAATATTAAATATTAAAATAACATACTCTTCTTTTTTTCTTTTCATGATGTCAAACATTAAGAAAAATATTATAGTATTATAAATCTCAAATTAAAGTATCAAATAACAACTAGATAATATTCAAATAATTATATAAAAATAAACAATTACACATTACTAAAATTTTATGATAACCAAAATATTTAATAATTTTACAAACCACAAGTGGTTTCATTTGCATTCAAATCCACCTACGCATAGAAAAAAATGAAAAATTAGATATGATATGATAATTGAAATTGAAATTTTTAATTACTAGAATATAATGTACCTTCTTCGTCAAATTCATTTTCACTAATGAGAACATCTTTTTCTTTTAATTTTTTAACATCTACAAACACCAAATGTAGAATATTAAATGATAATTAATAAAAAATACTAACAATACATATTAATAAATTTGAGTAAATTACCTAGATGGTTTGAGTTCCATATCCAACTTCTTGTCCACATTAAACCCTCTATAGTAATATGATGAAGTCGACTAGGGTGAGAAATTAATATTTGACCACTAGTACTAAAAGCAGATTTAGAAAGCTACAATTGTTATTGGAATAGCTAAAACATCCCTTACAATTGCTTGTAGGGTTGGAAACTTTAACCCATTTGTTTTACACCATGATAGGATATTAAATTCTTGTGTAACTGGCAAATTATCTTCTTCCAAGTAATAATCCAACTTTGTTTTCATAACTGTATTTTTAGATTTTTTCTTTTTTGCCATAAACTCTACAAATTCATTCGCATCATTATCAACAACCTTTCTCGACTCCAACGATGTAGCTCTATAAGAGGAAGTTTTTTTATTTTTTATTGATATTCCAAAACCAAATCATAGCACATTTGACGAATCCTACTAAGTTTTAGATCAAAATCAATACCATACAATTTATAAAAATAATATTCTAACATGTCCATCTTGTACCTTGGATCCAAAACAGAAGCAATTACCAATATATTATGAATAACACTTTAGTCACTTTCAAATTTCTTTAATATTTGTATTGTCATATTTTGAATGGTGGTGCCAAAGTAAAAAGGTTAATTTCTTTTTTAACAAAATATAAAAGGAAAACCAGTAATCAAGTTTAAAAATATTTCAAATATCTTTTATACTATTAAAAATTTATATTATACCACTTAAACAAAAAATTGTAATAACAAAATTAAAGTAATAATAATTCAAATTTAAACATAGATTCTTCACCTTTTGATCTTCAATTAAATTAAGGGTTTATGCAATTGCACACTTAAAATTGAGAGTCAAACATTCTTATGAAACAAAAACATAAATAAATAAAAATATCGTAAAGGAGTAAAGATAATTAAATGTGTGACCCAAATTGGATTCAATGAAATTGAGAATATCCATTGAAACATAACACAAAGGAAAAAAATTTATAATTAAGATTATGATAAAAGGAGAATTACCTTGAAGATATGCTTAAACCTTAAAGACCAAGCCAAACAACTAATAGAGAACAAGGTGTATGACCAAAGTAATAAAAAGAAAAGCTACAAATTAAGAGTCAAACATTCTCATGAATATATATATATATATATATATATATATATATATATATATATATATATATATATATATATATATATATATATATACATATATATATATATATATTAGATTAGCTAATAAATTGTAGATATTTTATTAATTTAAATGGGGACGAATATTTGGACGGGGATATGTATATCTCCATCCTCATCCCCAGTTGAAAACTTTGGGTATTACCCATACCGAGTCAATGCGGGAATTTCCCGTCAAAACGGGGACGGATTCGGGTGATACCCACGGATGCGAGTTTGTTTGTCATATCTACGTAGGAGTAAAGTTAATAATTATCGGGTCCAAAACAAAATATTTTATAGAATCTTTTATTTTAATTTTTATGAAAAACCATTTTTAGGGTAAGTGGGAATTAATTTAATTATATTATTTATTTATGTTAATAACTTAATTTTGATTATGTGAGTAATATGATTGATGCATTATATGAATTATAATCGATAAATTATGTATAATTGACTGTCAATTTAGTAGGAAATTTATAATATACCTATACTAATATTTTAATAATTATATATATATATATATATATATATATATATATATATATATAATATTTTAATTGAAAATTATATGTGATGGAAATTGTTTCAATAATATGAAATGGTATTTAACTAATTTGGAAAGTAATAGAAATTAATAAATTATATATTACTTATTTTTCACGATTTAGTATAAAACATATAATTATGATTTAAGTATTCGTATTGTTAATATTGTTAATATTATTGATTGTATAATTGTATGGCCCATTTATTTTTCTGTCCCAAATTTAAAGGTATTGTCCTAATCTGTTGGCCATAAGGGCTGACCCATAGGGTATCCAAGACCCCTTGCTAACCATTCGTTTTCCATTCTGCACTTTTCAAAAATTAGCTTCCCTCCTTCCTCTTAGAAACTACAGATGCAAGCTCTGCTAGGGTTTGATCTCCACCCTCGTCAAGTCTGCTCAAACCCTTTTTGCTTACGCGTAAGTTACTTCTCAACTCATAACCTCTCTTTTCTAAGTTTCGTTTCATGTTTTTCGACAGAGGTTCACTGTGGTAACCTCGTCTCCTTTCTGTGCCACTGTTCTCAGATCTTGAATCTACTTCGGGAGTTTTTGTGTTCGTGGGCTTAAGTGTTGGAGTCTTTTGGCTAGCTTTTCCAGGTAAGGGAAGCTAGGATTTGCTTGTTTATTTCGATTTTTTCTTGCCTTGCTTCCATTTCATGATTGTATGGTTGGGTTACTGATTTATTTGATTGGAAATCTGTTTAAACATTATTCGATTTAAATGCTTGACTGTTGCACGCGAGGATAGTGGTGGGCACTGGTTTTCTCACCCAAGAGAGCATGTCTCGCCTAGGCGAGACTAGCAGAGGCTCGCCTAGGATTTTATGCTCGAACTGTCGCTCAGGCGATGAGTCTTCGTTTTGAGCAAGGTATAAACTCGCTCAGGTGAGGAGGTCTCGCCTGAGCGAGAAGTCGCAAAAGCCATTGTTCCACTACTTGAGCTCTCGCATAGGCGAGAAGGGCTCGCCTGAGCGAGAGGACCTCTCTCGCCTAAGCGAGGCCTTTTAGCCTGTGCGAGACTGGGGTAGGTTTTATGCTCTAGTTCCGATTGATTCTCTAATGTGGTTGCTTGCCCACCTGATTGAGTGCTTTACCATAAAAGCTTGATGTATGATACCATGTATATTGTGTGAGACTAAATGGGAATGAGATGTTGCTATGTTGAGTATGATTTGGAAAGCATGATAAATGTTTGTATGGTTGGTTATTTACATATATATATATATATATATATATATATATATATATATATATATAAAATTTTAATTG
>Ga0214545_1009852_pt1 | contig 14261 bp, 5 predicted proteins | sample CNSS4metaG_FD_160064 | JGI IMG/M metagenome (GOLD analysis project Ga0214545, IMG submission 160064) | Root nodule microbial communities from cowpea collected in UCLA plant growth center, Los Angeles, California, USA - CNSS4 | ecosystem: Host-associated > Plants > Roots > Nodule | place: USA... | reverse complement strand
TGTGTGTGTGTGTGTACACTTGTAGTTTTTAGTAATCCATTGCCTTATTTGCATTGTAGGAGAAAATAATAGTTTCCAAAGAAAAACAAAAGCTAATGCACCCCTTTACTATCTTGGGAATGAAATGCCCAAGGGTTAGATGAAAGTTAGTCGAATCTGAGGAGTCTATTGACCTTACATTTCCACCTCCATGCCATCAGATGTGCAAGGTTCCACGCATAAAAATCAATAGGACAAATGACTTCTTAGTTTGCATGAGTCATTATAACTTTCCTACTTATGAGTTACATTACTACTAATATTTTGCCTAAACAATTGATAACGTGTAATATAAATATATATATATATATATATATATATATATATATATATATATATATATATATATATTGTATTTACAATCCTCCATGTGAATTAAAATTTTCAAAGTATAAAACTTTAACTCATGAAGAGAAGTTACAAATATACATATATAACAAATAGTTACGTGAATTTCACTGATCATCATCCCATCTCACTATTGTGCACCCTCACTTATACCATCCTCTACTCTTATGTAACACATGATAATAACACATGGAAATCAGAGTCTTCAAAACAAGGTAAGCTAGTGACTTTTATAAAATATCTCTCTCTCTCTCCCATACACACACACACGCCCACACACACCCACACACAAGCACAACATCAACAACATACATCACAAACATCAAAGTCAAAGATCTAAGTCTATCATCCCACTTAGATTATTCTCATGATAAAGTTCTTCATCCATTCTAAATAAAATATACAATTAAATCTATTTTTGAAAGACTCGTGTATTGAATTAAATTCATAGGTTCTGCATCTATCATATGACCTTCTACTTTGCAAAGACACATATTTGGAGTTAAGTCCGTCTTATATGATAGTGTAAATTCCCTTCTTCCATTTGTCAGATATGGTCATTTTTCATACCGCCCCTCTTGAACGTAAGGACCTCCATAAACTCTTACCATCTAATATCTTTTTGTATGTGAGTCCAATATTAGTAGAGTTAGAGATAATCTTATTCTTGGAATCCCCATTCAATACACATCCTAAAAACTACTCAATATAGTATTTCCTTCTTGAAATAAATACATTTATATCAATCTCATATACATATCAAATAACATTCCACATTAGATTTTTGAAAAACCCCAAGCGTTACTAGACCACAGACACTTAGTAGATTTAAAAAAAAAAACCTAGACTCTACTACATCACACACACTTAGTAGATTTTTGGCAAAATTTCACGCTCTACTAGACTACACAGATACATAGTAGATTTTTTTTTTGTGAAACTCCAGGCTCTATTAGACACCAAATCTCATGCATTTTCATCTCACAAAAATAATAATAATAATAATATCATTATAAATATTTTCCTCTCTCTTGTTGAACATGTGTATCATTTGGAAAGTGTATCATTCAACGAGTACTTGGTTCACTCAACATCTAGTTCTCTTTTTGCTTAACGACAATACCACTCACCTAACAACCTAAACCCCTAGGAGCTAACTCCACTAAGGTTTCCCATTCAGTTAAATCACCGAACTAGTGTATCATCTAGAGCTCTCTGTGGAATGTAATTTTTTAACTCACGCTTGGAGGAGGGTGGCTCTTCTAGTGAGTACAGAATCTAACTAGTGTTCTTTGCTCTACTTAGAGACTGATAAATATATCAATTTATTATTGGTTCCATTTGGTATTTTTCTCTCTATTAAAAGTCATAAAAAGGTATAATTGAATTCTAAAATAGGTCATCTTGAGCTAAATAATTCAAAACTAACATACATATCTTATCATCTAAAGGTCTCTCTACATAGTTAAAAAAACCTACTAGATATATCTTCTGATCCCTCTAGTCTACTTGAGGTTTACCTTAAATCAAACCAACTGACTCAATTAATATATCTTAAGGATCTATACTCATAAAAGAACTCAAATAATTGTACAATATCAAACAAACACAATCTAACTCTATTACTCATAATTCAACATTTCACAATCTATTATCATAAATCAAGTATTTCAATGTCAAATAAGCAACAAATCACTACATCCTTTTGCAACTTCATTCAAAATAAAATAAAAAGAAAATAGTAGAAAGTTAGCTTCCTTTACTTGGACTAAATTGTTTACTCAAATTTGCTCCAAAGACTCGAATCTCACATGATGTCCTATTTACACATGAAAACTTATATCAATGATATGAACATATCCTAATGACCACATAAAGCAAAGATTCGTCTTAAACGCTCTTAAGCCACATGCAACCACGAAACCAACTCAAAATGACTCAAGCATAGAAAAAAAAAAGATAAACTTACTCTTATCACAATTATGTTTGGGTAAAAACATTTTGCACTACACCAAGACTCTTATGGTAGTCTCTAATCTTCAAAGAGATGTGTAAGGCTGTTAGAAATCTAAAGAGAAGGTAAAGAAATGGAAGATAATAGGTTTCTAGAGAGATGAAAACTTTTTATGAAATGAAACTCGATTAATTATTTTTTTTATAGTTCAACCTTTTAATAATAAAACAATTGAGTGTCATTTGTAAAAGTTTACTTCTACTCTTTATTTATTTTTTAAGTCCTTACATTCATTGTTGATAAAATCGTAAGTATAAATATACCTAAAGGCATTTTCTATTCCACATTATTCGTACATGAAGTAGCTAAGGATGTACTAATTTATTATTGATATTTCATGATTCTTTAGTTGAACGGGCACCTAAGACTCTTTATTCTCCATGGTTGTGATGATTTATTAATAGTGACGTAGGAAGACTATAACATGCAAGATGTGTGCATGGTTGTAGTGGTGGTTCCAACTTCCATGACTACTTTGATCCACCATCATGGAGAATCAATGTGGAGTCTTGCAATCAAGATACCTTATAGAAGATGAAAATGTAATTTGAAGAAAAATTAAATTAGATTCATCATTCCTTTAAGGAAGAGTTTTGATGAGAAGTTTGAATCACTTGTTTGTTTTTAACAACAAACTCAAGGACCACCTTATACAGTTCATGAATTCTTTTGAGTACTAAAGGGAGTTTTACTCCTATAGATCCTCTATGTATCATAGTCACATTGATGTAATGTGAGTTATGTGTTGAAGATAACTCATCACATCTAGTAACAGTTGGTCGAGTAGTAGAGAGATGGTTAACTATTCATGGTGTCTAAGGATGACAAGAAGATGAGAGGAGTATGGGTAGGATCTATTAGCTACCCATCCCATCTAAAAAATATAACCTCATTACCCACCATACTACTCTCTAAGTGTCCATGAAAAAATACATGCAAAGTTTTTTGTATGAGAGTGTATTTTTTAAATCTTAAATAAATTAATTTAAAAAGAATTATTTAAAATATAAAATCATATAAAATACATAATTTTAAAGTTTTAAAAAGATTGCATTATAAAATATTGGTGCGAATAAATTTTGTCTTTCTGAAAAGCAAATTTAAATAAGTTACACCTTAAAGGATAAGTTTTAAAAATTATTTTTTAACACAACTTTAATTTCATAAGTCTTATTGAAAGTATAAATATATAGAACCAAAAAGAAGACTTTTTACGTCCAGTATAGGTCAAACATAATAACAAGAGGTGTGAATTTACGTTTCTTTATATCTACAACGTAAATTTATGTCTGTGGTTGGAATAACAAACACAAATTTATGTCTGTTGGTGGAATAATAAACGTCAATTTATTTATGACTATTAGTGGAACAACTGACATAAATTTTTTATTTTATATTTTTTTTAATTGAATTGGTTTTAGCACAAAAGAAGCTTCTGAAAAACAGAATTTATCTTGAACGGAATATACATTCTTGTTATAACATTTTCAGTACATAATAAACATTTCTAAAGTCAAAATAAATATCTGTTGAATAAAAACGGTAATCCAACTTAAAACATAAAGCATATCAAAATCTAATCTACATGGCGGAGGAGATAGTTTGCCCACTATTGTCTTACTTGGGTCATGCCCTCCTTTGATATGGTGATAGATCCTTGAACACCTAAAATAATGATACAATTCTATTATGTAGTAGAGTTCCTCAAATCATACAATTCATGCACAAGTTATAAGTGCTTAGCCTTTTCCAGTTTTCATGAATTCTTGCCTGAATGATAACTTTCATCCAATGCATGATTTAGTACCCACATTCGAATGAACTAATATGCTTATTACAATAAAATAAATAAAGGAAAAATTAATACCATATAACTTCTACACAAGGATTAAATGATATCCAACCTTAAGATATATAATTTGAACTTGTCTTTTATTTGTTCCTTTGACATAAAATGTTTGTGCTAGCCATAACTATGTTTAAATTGAAGACACGTTAGTTATAATTGTTATATACTAATTATGGTTTGTACTTACATTTTTTTTAACAATGAGTTGAGATGATTGTGAAGTCATTTTCCCATCAGACCTAGTCCAAGAGACCTTTCACATCTCATATCGAAGAGGTGGATATATTAGCTAAGTAGACTTTAACTCTGCAATGACTACTTTAGACTTCCTCAAACATTTCTCCAATAATCTATACCCACCTCGCGATAGTAGGTGGGGAGCATATTAAGTCTTTGTCTTTGTTGGGTTGATGTCCTTAGGCGAGAGTCAATAACTTCTTTGTATATGGCATTGAAGAACAACCTTAAACGTGTTATAAGACCTCCAACTTAAGGAGGTAAGATGGCATGAATAAATACTGGCAAAAGTTATTTACTTAAGCGTAATGTTAATGTTTTAGACCCGGTCATATACTTCTTCAGACTTGCGGGGTTTTCACATAACTTCATCCTTTTGCCTTCCATTAAATATTTTCTTCATTCTACAATAAGGACGACTACGAGGAAGCAACTTTCAATGTCTAGTATAAACGATTTTCGCATATGCTTCAATTAAGCATAACACGTGTGTTTTTCACATATAAGACATTAAAAATGACCTTTCATGCCATAACAACTTAAGTTACCATATGATTTGAAATCATTTTTTGTGCAAAACAACATTGCACGCAAACAAAAATTTTCTCTACAATATGAATCAAACACATCAATGCCTTCTTCCCATAACAATTTAAATCATCAATCAAGGCCTTCAAGTTATTTCTTGATTCTCCAAGTTTAGAAATCATCAACAAAAGTGGCCATGAACTATGTTTACTACTTAAGTTCCCATAAGGATTCATACTATTTGTAGCGATCCCAAGTCTTAAATTTCTTGACTTTGCACAAAATTCTAAAAATGTTACATCAACCTTCTTCAATTGTGGAGAAACAATTGGGTGTCAAAGAAAATTGTTACACTTTCTTTAATATGCATCCTACATCAATTTCTTTATATCTTCCTTAATAGTAAATAATCTTTTCGACCTAGGTGTTATGGGAAGGTATCATCACACCTTAGTGGGGGGACCATTTGTTTTTTCATCAATGCTAATTCCATAAAATTTCTTTTTAAACCATGATAACCCACATGTTGGACACACCTTCAATGTAATAAACTTGTCTCTATACAATACACAATCATTAGGACATGTATGTGTCTTCTTGTACTCCAAATCCATTGGACATAGAAATTTTTTGCCTCATGGTTACAATTAGGTAACATGTTATTTTCTGGAAGCATGTCCTTTAACAATTCCAATAATTCTATGAAACTTTTATCATTTCATCGATTTCTTGCTTTCAAACTAAACAATTTCAACGTTGCAAACAATCGTGTAAAGTTATTGAATCCTAGGTACAATTATTCCTCTGAATCAGACTTTAGAGCATCACACAAATGAGATCTTCCAAAATTTCTTCACCAACATCACATACCATATCTTCTAAACGATGATTCATCCATTCTTCAACGTACTTTGTTGTTCGTGACATAGTAGAGTCGTCTAATACTTTTCGGTACTAAGTCCAAATTGTATAACTCCTAACTGCATCGAAGAGGAACATGTGATAATGTATTTCGCCCAAATCCTAACGTATCTTATTCAAACAACTAACACAAGAACAATAATATGTTTTGTTCACAAGTCTTGCATGTTCATGAGCATATTAGAAGAAGTCAACAATCCTATTTTCTTAGTCGTCACTAACATGACATGCATTCATCTAGCTTCAATCCATGACTACGTCGGTAACAAGCTCCATTATTCTCACATTTGACTTTATTAAAAGGTAAGTCCCGACCCATTCTAAAATACATTTTCCATAATTCATCAACACGCAAAACTTTGTTGCTAGAGTTGAGAGAGATCTTCGCACAAGGAGAAAAAGTAAGGGAGAAATGTGTGCGACATGTTTTTTTTAAACAACGGTCAAACACAAAAGATGATTTTTATGTCTAACCCTTATAAGTTAGACAAAATTTACGTCTATCATAAATTTACTTATGTTGCTTAGATGTCAGATGAAAATTTATTCTTACCTAGCTCAGATGTAAATATTGACCATTTAAAATTACACTCCACATTTTTTACATCTATTACCTACATGTCAAACCTAAATTCAATGACGTGGATTGCATCAATGATCAACAATAATTCTATTTTTGACTACTTGATTTTTTCTAAAAGTACCTAAATAAAATTCATGAACAATTATTAGGGGTATCCTTACTTGTCTCATCAACAAAAGAGTAATTAAAATGTGTAAACAAATTCCTTTTGGGTATTTATTAATGGTATATATGTAGTATTCATTATGAATTTTACCTGTGAATATCCTCAAATATGAATTTTTTTCCCATCCCTAATGACGTCCCTCTATAGTTAGACTAGATGTAGGAAGTGGTTTATGAAGCTTAGAGGCCTCTGCCCAATGTAGAGGTTAAACCAGCTAGGAAGAGTTTAAAAACAATTTTTGCTTACCTAAAATGTCTGGTCATGCCAATCTTAGTTCGAGAAAATGTATTATGTTATGGTTTTTGGCTTAATTAGTAATTTGGTGTGTATATTTGGTCTTTTAATTTGGCTTAATTAGTAAATTGGTGTCTATAATTTTTCACTAAATTTGTCACTAATTAATTAGAGACCAATTTAGTAACTAAGTCATAGTTAATTTTTATTGACTAATTTTCTTTGGTAACCAAAACCATGGTAACTAATTTTAAAAACCAATTTAGTGACCAATTATAATTTTTTATTCATAATAGTAACTATTTTAGTAATCAATAATTTTCTACTTGGTAAAGTGGTATCTAAATTAGTCATTATAATGATTAACAACTTTTGGTCACTAAAATTGTTTACTAATGAAACATTTTCTTGTAGTGGTTGATATTTTCTTATCCCTATTATTCTTCAAATGCACCACGATCGAAAAGAAGCGAGGGTTCAGAAACAAACATAGAGAACCAAGTCTTAGATGAATGAAGGTGGTGCATTTTGAGAAGAAAAAGAAAATGAAAAAAATATTCTTGTTCTAACGATAACGATGTTATTTTTACTAGCTAAGCCTTTTTTTTTTTTGTATTGTTTTGTTATTCTTACAAGTCTAACGATGTTAAACTAACTTTTTTTTTTTCTTTGTTTAGTTTTTTTTTTTTGTTATTGATGATGAGTTGGCAAAAGTTGAAGATGATTCTAGCTAACTTCTAACAATAGTACTAATTAAGGTTAAGGAAGAAACTATTGTAGTTACAGTTAGATAACACAGATTTTGGAGTTGGTACTTCTTTCTTCCCTCTCTACATTTCCCTACCAAACACATTTGAAATTATTGTTGAACTTCCATGTTAAAGATTCCACTGTGGTGTGATTTTGTTTATTTCTCCAAGATCCTCCAATAAAATTAAAAGCTTACTACAAAGATAATTTCCATTTTTCTTTCCATACATTTTAATTATTAAACCCCTCTTAGATGAAATCGAATATAAATTTATCCAATTTATTTCTCTTATTACCATAATTTGACATCAAAATTATTTCTTAACCTATATCCGAAATAAAATATCTTGATTATGAATGTCTCATCTGTGCAAGTTAATTTATTTGATTCTAAAAATTGAAGTTAGTGTGTATATAATAGAATAATATTATTTGGTGCATATTTGTAATCAAATACAGTGTTGTTAATTAGACTAGATGTATATGAGGTATTAAAAAAATATAATATTGTAATTTATTTACTAGAGAAGGCAAGAGCAGAAGGTTGGTGTATTTGTAAATTGAAATGATAATGGTAGCTAATTAAGTCAGAAGAAAAAGGGTGGAAAAGGAGTCGTTAGGTTCCAGCAGAATAAAGTTATTATATCACTTTTGAGAAGAAGACAAACAAAATGTGCTACATCTGCAATATTCATTATTCACTGTTCAGAGATAATGCTTATGTAATATGGCCATTCAAACACACCAAAAGTTGTGTTTGGTGAATGGATAAGGAATACCAATATTTTAAGGGTCACCAGATGTTCGTGTTCTTATCTTATATCTTCTGCTTTTTCTTAATACAAAATCAACAAAGCTTCAACACAAAACGATCTTGCTTTTCCAAACAAAGATTAAATAAATTAAACTTTCATTCAGGACTTATGCATCAACTCTCTTTGAAAAAATATTAAAAAAAAATTGAGATTAGTTTTTATATATATTAAAATTAATTTATACATAATTTAATTTGTAATTCTTTTTTTCATATAGTTTATCCAAATTTTTATTTTTAATTTATATATAAACTAATTTAATTTTTGAAAAAGAATAATTTTATCCTTTTTTTTCTATATTCTCTTCTTGAATGACCTAGAAAAGAGTTATTCTAAACATACCATTAATTAATGTCTTAAGATTTCTATTTGAGTTTATTGGTTTTAAAAAGGCAGAAATATCAGGTCAAAACACGTTTATGTCACTATGAAAATAATTGGTTATTTTACTAACTGTTTGATATTAGATTATGTAATAAAATATTAAAGTATTACTAATAACAAATTTAATTTCTTGAGCATAGAATATTGACTATATATAATACATGTGTAAACTTTTAAAATTTATATGTTGATTAGTTTACGTTAAGTCTATTATTACCAAAAGTAGCGATTGAAATTTTTTTAATTTCACTTTAAAAATAAATAAATCAAGATTACTTTTATTGGATATAGATTCCTTCGTCTGAAAATAAAAGTATACACTGCTAATTTGAAAAACGCTAAACTTTATACCTATTTGCGAAGAAATCTTTAAGGAACAAATAAAAAATTGTTTCTCACTTTTACCAGGCCACATCGATATTTTAGATTGACACAATTTTCTTTTTAAGTATATAAAGTGAAAGATCTAGAATGTAGTGCTGAAAGCATATTTAGAACGTAATATATAGTTAATTGTATTTGAATCCATTTATAATATATAGTCAAGTCAGGCACACAAACTCGCATATCTATGCTTTTTTTGGCATGTCATTTTAGGGTATAGAAAAGGATAATCATGTTTAAACAGGATTAATCTTGTTTAATCAACATAAAGCTGAAAAGAAAGGATTCATGATCTTATATATGGTTCTTTCTCTACTAAGAGAGAAGAGGGTCTTTTCTTTTCCGTTTTTCTAATTTTGTTTACTTATTTTTATCTATGTTCATTTCATTAACTAACGAACTACATTAAAATATATATACTTTCACATATATTGAATTTGACATTTACTAATTTTTTTGTCATAGTATATCAATAAGGCAAACTTAACTTCTCCGGTTTTATATATTACTATTTGATATAAATTATCTACTGACAATTATATTTAACATAAAACTCAAACTCATTTCTTAGAATCACAATAAACGTATTACTTCAAAGTCAAGAAAGCAATAAGTTTATGTGTTTTGTTGTATATAGATTTTTTTTTATATATATTTAACATAAAACTCACTCATTTTTTGACTTTGTTAAGAGAAATTCATTACTAAAGAACCAGTTGAAAATGATATTATTCATTTTTTTAAAAAAAATGGAGACGAAAAGCATGGAAGGATGAGCAGAAAGGGATATTTTATGGTTGACATGTCTTGTAATATTAGATTTGAATGAAGAGAAAGTAGTGCGATACGTGCGTGTCATTGCTAACAATTCTTCTGAAGTTTGGTACTGACCATAACTTTTCTGGGTTCCACAGTTCTTATTCTCTGTATCTTAATTAAATGCTTTAAGTTTCCTGTTTCAGGTTTTCTTTCAACTCTCTTCTTTCTTTGCCTTTGCCTAAAAAATTAAAATAATATACATATACATAAATATATATCAAGTCAAAATCCAAATCAAACATTGGTTTTCTCTTCTACTAGAATATTGTTTGGTATAGGACCGCGTAAAAATACCATATCACCATGTCTCCAATATTGCAGTTGTGGATATATATATATATATATGGTCGATTTTCAAAGTTTAAACAAATGTCTATTTCATGAAAATTAATAAAGTAAACCAAAAAAAGATAAATGTAGTGAAAATCACAGTACTTTAAAGGATGGTTTCTTTTATCTCGCTTGATACAACAAGAGTGACTAGGATAGGCTCGTGCATGCACGCAATCCTGAGTTTTATATAGCAAGAACAAATTTGACTTGTCTGAATGAATTTTTAATTATCGGTTTAAAGATATTTTTAGTACTGAAATTTCGTTTTTAAACCACGTTGTATAATGGATTAAAATTGACCATTAACACAACTTTAATCATTGTGCAACGCCGTTTATAAACTGTTTAATCTTGAATGTCAAAAATGTCATACATTCATCAAAAATGTCATACATTCATTCCTAAGATGGTTGAATGAAATTGATATAAAATTTATAATAGAGACAAAATACAATTTCATTTGAAAGTCTAGAAACTAAAGTCTTAAATAATCCTTAAACATTTGAACATTGAGTTCTGTCAGGTTTATAAGGAGGGGTTTTACTGGAGAGACAACACTAAGGAGACCTGAGCCTAGTCGCATAAGATACTGACACCACTCTCAACCCAAAATCTTAAGATAATATGGATCTTTATTCTTATATAGTGCTTCACTTTCTCATTTCTAGCCAATGTGGAACTTAGACTCACACTTGGATTCCTAATAAGTTCATGTTCCACTAGTTTTTGTATTTATAATGAAATGAAAATTCTTAATTTTATGATTAATCTGAAACTAAAATTGTAGCAATAATAGAATAGAAAGGGTACGTCAATTTGAGGGGAGAAAAATTAATATGTACACTGCTTTAGTATAATAAGTCCCGTTTGTACGTGGTTTTTTTTAAAAATATTGATTTGAACTACAAGATTTTAAAATACTTATAATAATCGTGAGACAATTTTTTTTTTTTAAATAATAGGAATGACTTAAAAATACTTAAGGTATGTGCCCGAAAGAGAAATAAGAGAGCAATTTTTTAATTAAAAAAGGTTGTCTTTATCTTGGATAAGGTGTAATAAATTTGTGTAAAGTTAACAGTGTTAATACATTAAAATGGATAATGCTGTTGGTTAAAGTATGACATTATAATATTATTATAAAGCAGAAGTTACCTAAGTTAAAAATAGCATCTTAGAAATTTTGTATTTATTTTCTGGAAATATTTAATTAGAATGTAATAAAAATCGTTTTCGGGGGCCAATGGTGTTGCATTTGCATCACTGCTCACAAAAGCCTAAAGTTACCATCACTCTTTCCTTCTTCTATAGCGATTAAACCAACCTTAGATAAAGACATTAGAAAGAATGTTACACCAAAAATCGTGTGACATTGTTACCCATGAAATATCCAAAAAAATTACGACACATTTTACCCTTCAGGAAAAGAATATATTGATGGGGAAAACAACAACAAACAATATACCAGAGAATGCAGCGAATATAATTTCTCCTAACTTGCAAGAATCTATGAGGAGCAATAATCAAAGAGCAGCAATAATAAATCACCAAAAGCACAAATAAAGGCACCAAGATTTTTAACGTGGAAAACCTCTCAAATCAAGGGTAAAAACCACGAGTCGTCCAAACCAAAGAAATAGCTTCACTATGATCAACAAGAGTACAAAAGAGTCTCAATCAATAGCACAAATTAGTGCCAACACCCAACCAAATAACAAAGCAACAAAGCTTTCAAATAGAGAAGAACAAGAGAGGAAAACCTCTACAAATCACTGCTGCAGTGCGAAATTAATATCTTCCAACTTAGACCTTGAATCAAAGATCCGACCGGTCAGAATGAAGAGCAATGAGTTCCGAACCTGCTGTAAAAATTTCAGCCCGATCCAACGGTGAACGAATCCGCAACGCCGATTCTACTGTGACAGCTCTGTGAAAAACGTGAACAGAATTTTCCCTCTACCTCTCCCTCTATCCTCTATGTGTTAGGGCTTTCAGTGTGTTCTGACTCTATTGTTCTGCCTCTCTCTTTATTTTATAGCCCCTCTCCACTAGGTTAAGTGAGACATGAGCTTTTCAAGTTTTGGGTCTTTTCTCCACATAGGAAGGGAGCCCAATACCCAACAGTTTGCTTTTGCAATATTATTTTCACACCAAATGGATAGCGAAAGTTGAAGATATATAACTAAAAACTAAATGAACACATCAAGACATATAAATAGTGTACCATGAATTAAACAAATAAATAATAAAATAAATGAAGATTTTCAAACTTTATGGCCAAGAAAAGGAATTTTGAAAAAGTTTTAATATCATTAAAGCTCAGTGTAGTCAAATTTTCTCTTTCACAATTGAAAATTCAGTTTTGTTGGATTTCCTACTCGACTAGAAACCAATTTATAATATATATTAATAAGTCAATTTTATAGGATTAAGTTAGATTTAAAGTTTACTTTTTAATAAATTTTAAAATTGAAATGGATTTTAGTATTTGGTAAAACTTTCTTAAACCCCTCATAGTCTTGTCTTTCATCTTGCAGTGTATCAAACTGTAACTTCCCAAATACAAACACGCTCTGACATTAGTTTTATCTCAACGTATTCAAACTAGACTTACGATTCTTTCTTAATTGACATACTCTTTTGGACATATTCAAATATCAAGTTATGTCATTCCTGACCAATAATATATATACACTATACACAGAGAATATAAAATAACAATAAACATATAGGTAATTTTCTTTTATTCAAACTCACTAAATAAAATAATATTTACTTTTACTTTATTTTTATATATTTTAAATTATAATCATAAAACAAAATAAGAATCATAGCAAGAATTTTAAATAATTAACTATATAAGGTTAGAATGTTATAAACACATATAATAAAATAAATTTATAAATTAATATAAGAATCCGCACAAAATTGTAGAAATGAAGTTAAATGAATAAATAGGACTAGTACGTAAATGAAGATACATTACTAAATATATAAATAGAGCATCGTGTAAATAGAGATAAATTAAATAAAATAAATAGATATAGGGGAATAGGAAATAGTAACAACCATATTCACAGCTTTTACTACTTGCAAGTTGTAATGGAATTTATTTGTGAAAAAGTCATAGTTTTTGTTTGGCGGGGACATCGATTAGTTCTTTTTATTTAGGAAAAGATAAATTTGTACAACATAATTATGGAGCTACCCAAGGACCCAACCCACACCCTTTCGATAAAGGTAGCTTTGACCTAATTTTTTCCCAATTTAATGGAAAATCAGGGACATAAAATAATATTGAATTTTAAAACTCTACTCATGTAAAAAAATATACCATTACCTAATTAAAATTTACTTATATTATTATTGTTATCGAAATGGGATATATCTAGTTATTCTAACTAACAAATGCAATGCCTTTAAATTCAAATACAGGTGGATGTATCTACAAAAGCATTAAGATTCATAAATTAATAAAGATTCAGGAAAAACAAAATTGATATAAAGATCATATTGTGATAGTTTGAAGTGATTATTAAGATGACAAATTTGGGATCTAACACCATTGATAGGTCTTTTGACGGAAGATTCGTTGGAAAGACACAATACTAATAATATTTTAGTTCAATTTATATAAAGAATTGATACCACTTTCAATACAAAATTTTAAGATAATGAATTTATAGATCTTATTACTAATTATATGTAAAATTATCTTAAAGTTAAAATATTCAACCCTTAAAATGTTCTTTATTATCACATCGAAGTTGGTATTTGTAAAATCATTACAAATTTCTAACAACTAATTACACGAATGACAATCCAAAGTTTAACTCCCATTGACTCATTATTTAACT
>Ga0214545_1009850_pt1 | contig 14264 bp, 11 predicted proteins | sample CNSS4metaG_FD_160064 | JGI IMG/M metagenome (GOLD analysis project Ga0214545, IMG submission 160064) | Root nodule microbial communities from cowpea collected in UCLA plant growth center, Los Angeles, California, USA - CNSS4 | ecosystem: Host-associated > Plants > Roots > Nodule | place: USA... | reverse complement strand
CATAATACAATGATAATAATGTTAGTTCCAAGCGTCGTTTTTTAGTAAAAATATTACGTCTGTTTTAATTGACGTTATTTGTCTTTTTAAACTGTCACTTTATATATAGTATAAAATGACGGTTCTTGCGGCGGTTCATCTTAAACCGCCATATTATACTTTGTGACGGCAAGAATTACGACATTTTTGGAAACCGTCACTCAAGTAAAAAACGACGGTTAAAAATGACGTAAATTACAAAAATAACTGTCGATATTTACATGTTTTTTTGTAGTGTTGCTTCTTCTCAAAGTTTTCTATTTACTTATAAAAACTTTGCACGTTTACGCCTTTTTGGTCTAGCCAAGGTTCAAACTTACCAATTCTAAGATCTAAACCAACACTTAAAACCATATAAATTATCCTATTTTTCCTTTCGACCCCACACACAACAAACATTACAATAATATCCAAACAATAAAACATCCCAAATAAATTATAAATAATTATAAATAATTATAAAATATAGGTAACACCAAAATCACCCAAATACTTCCAAAATAATTATAAAAATAATATTTAAAACATAATCACTTCAAATGCATACATCCGAAATCAAATCCATGACCATCACCTCATAGCTAAGGCTTTAACCAATTGTACTATCCTTCACTTTTATAAAATTATTTATTTATTAATTTAAATACCCTCACATCAAAATACCACCTTTGAAATAACAATTACTTTTCCTGGGTCATACAACTTCTAGGAACACTAAAGTGAAGAACATAACTTGTAACGAGTCAGAGGTAGTGTAGTAGAGGAAGAGTAGACAAGTTCAATCTCAACATCTTAATCAAATTCACTTACTTTTATCATTCATTCAAACTGTTTTTAAATTTGCCACAACTTTTATCACTGCTTTTTTCATAAACTTGAATAGATCATAGGTTACTATTTTATCAAGTTAAATCCCTTTACATACAATCTTGCTGTACTATAATCGAACCAGTGCACTTTTCGAAAAAATCTAGATTTGTAAGGAACGATCAACAACACACAGAAAAGTCATATAAGTGGTTTCATGTTTTGCTCCTGTAAGATCCACAAAATTTAATTAATTAAATAAATAATTAATAAATGCGGGTAGGTAGTGTATTTATGACATTAAATTCTGATGGGTATGACATGGAAAAGTACTAGCTTAAGTGGTTGAGAGTACTTTGATTGTGTGAAAAGGACTTGGGTTCAAGTCTTATATGTGCCAAATTATGTGTTATTTAATTATTTTTATTTTAATAATATGTTGGAGCATGTTTCGTATGATATAATACTTGAATTGTGTGAGTTAGCAAGAAACATGAGTTGGCCTGATGGTTTAGTATTGATTTGGCTTTGGCATGGTTGTGGGTTTGAACCTTGGTGGACTCAAATTTAACTTTATTTTTGCTAAAAGGTTAGTGTGGCCTGAATATGAAAGGGTAGAGACAACCCTAGCATCCGAGAAGGCATTGGTGTTCCAGGAAAGGTCCCTAAATTCAAGTTTTAAGCAAGGAAATTCCAGGTTATGGGAGCTTTCGCGTTTGATTTCTTTTGGTTTATGAACTGATTGTATATTGTATTATTATAAGCCATGGAATTTCGTGCTATGCATGTAAGATATGACCAGAAGGTTGATTGATTGTTTTGGGGATGTTGTATGAGTGAAATTCAGTATGCAATTGTATGGAATTAATGAGGGTTTGGGTATTGTAATTGCGACTTATGCGTTAAACTTGATTTTTGGGGATTATTTTGGGTCTGAATTATGTGTACATGTGTGGTATATTATTCTGGATTGCTTGGCATGAATTGGATGTGGTTTGGTATGTGGAACTGGTGTTTGCGTGCGTGACACAATGCTAAAGTCTGCAATTCTCGCCCAAGCGAGCTGGACTCGCCTAGGCGAGATTAGCAGGGACTCGAATAATGTTGCTGCTCGATTTGTGTGGGATGCCCTAAGGAGGTGACAGGCCGCAGATTCAAGGTGAATCTCATCTGCTTACCAATGGAAGGGTTGGATGTGATTTTGGGTATGGATTGGTTGGCCAGTAACCACGTGGTGATCGATTACAGGCAACGTAGAGTGGTATTCCCAAATGCAGAAGGACTGGCATTGATATCATCAAACCAGACAGGGAAGGAGATTGAAGCTGGAGTTACTTGCTTTATGATAGTAGCTCAAACGGAGAAGAAGAGTACTGTAGAGAAGATTAGTATGATTCTAGTGGTAGATGAATACGCATATGTCTTCCCTAATGAAATTCCAGAATTGCCACCGAGCAAGGATGTGGATTTCAGCATTGATCTAATCCCTAGAGTTGGCCCAGTATCTATGGCACTGTATCGGGTGGGTTATTACAGTGGTGAAGTGGGAGAGACCACAGACAATAACTAAGGTGAGAAGCTTCTTGGGCCTGATAGGTTATTACAGGCGCTTTGTGGAAGGGTTCTCCAAAATGGTGAGTCCATTGACGCAACTCTCTAGGAAGGACCAACCTTTCTCTTGGACATGAAAAGGAGATTGACCACTGCACCTATACTAGCTATTCTTGACACAACCAAGTCATTTGAGGTGTACTGTGATGCTTCATACTAGGGTTTGGGTTGTGTGTTGATGCAGGAGAATTGACCTGTTGCTTATGCATCTCGTCAGCTGAAGATGCACGAGAAGAACTACCCTGCACATGACTTGGAGTTAGTTGTAGTAGTATTTGTTCTCAAGACGTGGAGGCACTACTTGTATGGTTCACAGTTCCAAGTGTTCAGCGATCATAAAATTTTGAAGTACTTATTTGATCAAAAAGAGCTGAATATGAGACAGAGGCGTTGGATGAAGCATTTGAAAGACTATGATTTTGAGCTTCTATACCATACAGGTAAAGCCAATATAGTTGCTGACGCCTTGAGTAGGAAAAGAGTTCAAATATCTGCTATGATGGTGAAAGAGTTGGAGCTGATAGAGAAACTGCGAGATATGAACTTGAGTCTACACACAGGTGTTGATCATATACGGTGCAACATGTTGCAGATCACTAATGAGTTCTTAGACGAGGTTCGGGTGGAACAGGGTAAGGATCAAGAACTGCAACAGATAATTGATGAGTTGGACACTGAGAAGAGAAAGGATTTCCAGATGGGTAAGGATGGCATCCTGCACTTTAGAGAGAGGGTGTGTGTACCTAGGAGTCGGGTATTGAGGAAGATGCTCTTGGATGAAGGGCATAAGAGTCGTCTTAGCATACATCCAGGTATGACTAAGATGTATAAGGATTTGAAAGCGACCTTCTGGTGGACGGGTATGAAGATGGATGTTGCCGATTATGTTGCTTCCTGTTTGGTATGCCAGAAGGCGAAGATTGAGCACCAGAGTCCGGGTGGCACGTTGGAGCATTTTGACATTCCTTAATGGAAATGGGATAGCATTTCCATGGACTTTGTTACCTACTTACCGCGGTCTGTGAGAGGGCATGACTCGATCTTGGTTGTTGTAGACATATTGACGAAGTGTGCTCACTTTTTGCCAATTAATCAGAAGATGTATTTGGATAAGCTATCGGAGTTATATGTAAGGGAGATTGTCAAACTTCATGGTGTGCCAACGAGTACGGATTGGTCCAGATGGATTGCCCTCCTCAGTGATTACTGATGAGTTTGGTACTCCTGGAACGTTGCGAACAATGTTCGTATTTGGGAACTCCACCTGCATTACGGTGTAAAATCCGTAACATGGTTTCCCGCACATGCTTTATCGGTTGTGGCTGATAGGGGTGGCAGCAAGGCACCTTGATATACTCAATAGAAGATGTAGAACACTGGTAACATGGTTATGGCCATGTGGAAGAGCTGGAACGAGTCTCCTTGATGTGTATTGATATTATATGGTTGTGGCCATGTGGAAGGAAAGGAACGAGTCTCCCTTGATGTACATTGATATTACATGGTTGTGGCCATGTGATAGAGAAGGAGGAGGTTCCTTGGTGGTGAAATGATATTATACATGGTTGTGGCCATGTGGAATAAAAGAAAGAATTTTCTTTTGATGTATTTTTTATATATATATATATATATATATATATATATATATATATATATATATATATATATATATATATATATATATATTTGATCATGTGTTATCTTTTTAGTTCACCATATCTGCTTGTGTTTGGCGATGATCGTGTACGCGGTACACGTGAGCAAATGATATTGCAGGTGGAACTGGTGAGGCTTAGCCGCGGAGTGGGGGAAAGCCTGGGAGTTTTATATTGTTTTGATTTGAAATATCTTGTAAACTCTTACGAGAGGCTTTATTATTTTGTTCAGCTTTATAAACTATGGATTGTGGTTTTAATTGAACTAATAAAGTGTCTTCAATTTCCCACGTCTTTGGGAAATGGGGTTTTATTAATTGTGGCTTAATTAATTTTGCTTTATTGTGTATTTACATCCGTAATATCCGGTCGAGATGTTACAACTCCCATCTATTTCTTTAAATTTTTTTCGTAAAAGGTATAGTTTATGTACGTTTCCTGCACTCTTATCGTGAGTTTGGTGTGGTCTTCCCATGGAAAAAAAACTAACAATGGAAAAGAAACTTCTTTAAAAAAAAGAACGACTAAAAAACATTGCTCCGGCAATTGTCCCCAATACTCTCATCTTTTTTGCGCATCTTCCTCAACACCTGTATATGTTGCTGTATAAAATGGCAATCCTCGCATAAGGAAATCACAACCACAAAAATTGAAGGGTGATAAGTTTTAAAATACTTTTCAATAAAAATCTTAAGCTCAAACAACACATGATACAAACACATGTGTTGTCTCCAGTGCAAGGATCTCACTCTAACAAGTTCACACAAATCACTTGATAAACTACTTCCCCAATTATTGCACCTTATCACATTGTTTCCATTTGCTCTTTGAGAACTAAGCAAATAACATGTTACCATATGCAACTCATGCACATAGCTTACCAGTCATCATTCACCACTAGAACTAGAACTCAAAGTCCTATGGACAAAGTTCACTCTCTACTGCTCTCCTGAAGAGACTTATGGGTGAAGTTCACTAGTTGTACCAACACGCACATAGAGTTTACTAGTCATTCACTCCCACAAAACTAAACCCCCTATTCATCACTAGAGACTAATTGGATATAGAAAACACACCAAGAGCTCAAGACTTCACCTCTTACTAAGAATAGGATATAGAAAACATTCCATGTCCATACAAGGTTTCTCACAAAACATTAATACATCGCCACAACTTGTTATATATTCACAAATAGGATACAAAAGAAGTTTATACAAGTCAAAACATGTTGAAATAATTAAAACAACTAAAGTAATTAGCCCCCCTCATCTAGATACTCCAAAGTTTAATCTAACTCTTTTTAATCTTTAATTGACTCACGTCCCTCCTTCAAAGAACACCTTATGTTTCATTTTCTAAGCCACTTGAAAATTCTTACTTTGAATACTAAATTCAAATGCTTCAATGTTGTACTTATAGGTCATGCTTAATCTAATAAATCATTCTCCTACCAAATTTAAGCACTAGTGTAGGGAAGGAAAACGACAACGGTTATTTTTCACTTTTGGCTTCGGGTTCGCACCCGAGGCATATACTGCCGAGGTAAAAAAGCTCTTGTTTATGCCTCGGTTATTATCCCGAGGCAAAAAAATAGTTACTGCCTCGGTTTCCTCCAACCGAGGCCTAATTGTGTATCATAAATAAATAAAAAAATATTGTCGACGATTGAACGGAGCGGGAATGAACGGACTCCGGTGAGTCCGGGAAAAACTGGCCTACGCACAAAAGCGCGTCGAATGGACCTGCAGATTTGCTCACCTGCAGCAATCACATGAAAACAATGTTCCAAGTGAGTAACGATAGAAAAAAAACCCTAGATTAGAAGCAACAAAGGATACAATGAGAATCACTGAAGAGACGCGCTTGAAGAGTTGGCTGAGGCGGCCTAAAACGTCGCCGCATAGAAGGATTCTAGGAGCCATAATGAAACCACCAACACACAATCTCGTCAAAGAAGCAACGGCGTCGGAACAATCTCGTCGACAGTGAAGTGACAGTGTAGCGGTGCAGGCAGAACGACGCAGTAGCAACGCAGGCCGAACGACACAGCAGCGATGCAGTGGAGTTGCTCGAAAATGAAGAAGATGCAGCGGCGGCCATGGAACCACCTCCTCCACGGTGCAGCGATGGTGAAGTTGGAATGAACGACTAGGGCGCAATGGAAGAAGAAGAAAAGATTTGGATGTTGTGTGCTATGTGGGGATGCTCGGAGAAAAAGAATATCACAGATGGTTTGTGCGACTGCGAAAGGATTTGTGTTTATTTTAACCTTACGAAGCCATACTGCCTTGGTTGATTTGAAACCAAGGCATATTGTCTTCTTATATGCCTCGATTGGCAATTGGCCTGAAGCAAAAAGGTCCCTACTGCCTCGGTTATAAATAAATTGAGGCATATTCTGTCAGTGAATTAAAAAAAAATTAAAATACTGCCAAGTAACTACATCGGGTAAAAAAAACTTGAAGCAGAAAAGTCATTAGGCCTCGGTTCTGTGGTAACCGAGGCATAAAAGCAGTTAAAAATTTTCAAATTTTGTGGACAATGCAAATTTGTAAAATTTTTTAAGCTATATGTCTCGGTTAGTATAACAACCGAGACATAAAAGATGCCTTTAATTACAAAAATATCACCGCGTGTTTATATGCAGCGGGTACACAAGAACCGAAGCATATACTATGATAAATTAATAAAGATTTTAGTAACAAAATCCCACTTTTATCTTACTCCTAAAGTATAAACGTATATACCTTATACTTTACATATAATATAGTATATACGTTTATATTATATTATATATATATATATATATATATATATATATATATTATTTATTTATAAAGCTTTTGTGATATTTATTATATTATATTATATATTATCAATATTATCTATTATATATTTATATTTATGTTTTAAAAGATTCCATTAAAATATATTATATTATATTATATAAATATTATTAAAATATTATCTTAACTACACATATCATTAAAACATTTGATTATCTTGTATAAAATTTATTTAACATTCTTAACTTCATTCGATCTTATTTCTTATAAAAATTTTAAAATAATTTTTTTAAGATTATAAGTAACAAATCGTTTTATCTTTTACTTAAAATATTTAACTTTATTTATATATTTTTATAATTATTATAATATATAGGATCTCACACATATACTTCGTATAAATTTTAAAATAACTCTTATAATTCTAAAATGAGATTATCAAGTTAATATACATTATCTCCGAAATTTACTTTTTAACCTTTTATCTTTTGTTAAGATTACAATACTAACTAGTCACTTAGTACAAAAAATTAATCACTGCTGGATACATGAACTTTAATACATGGTAGAAACCATCATTTTCAAATCAATAAAAAAATTAAATTTTAAGTATTAAATTTTACCTGATGGAATTGTGTGGTTGAGAAGAAATTTCCAGGTTGAAGCTCTTCGTGGTTAATTACTTGTTAGGAGTTTCCTCTTTCGAGACGAAGAATTTCCACTGAAAAATATGTTTGAGTTCAACTGTTGAAGATCTTCCTCAAATACCCAACGATACCCGCAATTCTTCACCACAACACGTAAACCTTTAGGATTATGAATAAAACATTCAAATTCAAATTCATGAAGATCATGCATGGTATTTGGGAATATATTTAGACGATCAATGAATTGTTGCCGAGAGTGAAACACTGTGCACAAGTGATCTAACTCAACTGTCACTAGATCTTTCTCGAAATATATTGGAATCGTTGACAGCCACTCATCATTGACCAAGTATTGAATGGTAGAGAGAGGACAAGGATTTTCATCCAAATTCATAGGATCTTGTTGTGTGACAAATAGAACACAAATGGCAACTCCAATCCATTTTGGGTCATCTATAACATCATACGGGTCCATACTTATTGATGTACTTGCATTTTGTTTATTGAACCACTTTGGGATTTCACTTCCAGGAATAACAATTTCCATTCCAGGTTCCAAGTAAACCTGATTAAAGTAAATCTAGTTATACATAAATAGTGAAAGTGAGACACGAAATAAAGGATGGAATCGTCACCTGAAGATTTTGCATCATCCAAGAAAAAACCGTACTATAACAGTGTTCCATATCTCTCAGCTTGGGGCAATCAAAAATGTATAAACTCATGTCTTCGTCAATAAATCTTTCTTTTACTGTTGGAAGCTCGGGCAAATATTCCAGCTGCTTGCAGTGTTCCAAGTTCAGGCAGTGAAGATTGGAAAGTCTCTTAATGGTGTTTGGCAGTGTCACAAATTTATTTCCTCCCAAATTTAATATTATTAAACTACTTAAGTTCCCAATTTCATCTGGGATTTGAAGTAGACTGCAGAAGCTTATGTCAAGATACACCAAACACGGGACAGAAAAGGACAACAAAGACCATGACAAGCCACACGAATCTTGAGGTTTTGGACGGTACAAAAAATCCAAAGGCGACATTAGAAGTTTTTTGACCTTTGAGTCCCTTAACATCTTACTATTATGTAAATTTGAACAGCCGGAGAGAATTAAGGTCTCAAGAGAACTGATCCCAAAAAGGATATTCAGATTAAGGACAAGATTTTTACAATTTTTCAAATTCAAATATATAAGTTCTCTTAGATTACCAATGGATGAATCAATATGGACAACTTCTATGCATCCTTCAAGAGTAAGATCTGTAAGACGTTCAACCTCACTTAAGTTTGGCACCTCAATAAGATTTTTACAATTTCTCAAATCCAAGTGACGAAGTTGCCTTAGAATACCAATGGATGGATGGATTTGGACTAGTTTTATACATCCTTCAAGATTAAGATCCCTAAGAAGTGGAACCTCACTTAAGTCTGGCACCTCAATAAGATTTTTGGAGTGATTGAGATCCAGTTTTGTCAAATTGGGCAGACACTATAAGAGAAACATAAGTAAAGAAAATTTCAATTTTTCACTAAAAAAGGTTAAAAGAGATATCCCTAAATGAAAAGAATTTAACCTTCCCCGTATTTTTTGTAAATATAAGTTGAAAAAATGAGATGAAGTATCTTTATATTTAACCTTTAAATTAAGATAAAAAAATTGAAAAAAAAAACCATGTGAAAGAAAGCTAAGAAAATGTGAGATGGAGCTTCTTTTTGTTTTTTTAAGAAAAAAAAATTCTAAGCACCAGAAATAAGTACCTTTTTTCCTTTCCATAATTGCTTGATATTGCTACTAGGCAGGATCAGTTCTACAAGTTGATCTAGATGGAAAGTTGATGGTAAAGACATCCAAGGAAAGGGATCCCATTCCAAATATCTCAGTTCATTAGAGATGTAGTCGAGAGTTCCAAAACAATTCACATTGTACAGACTTAGCAACTCAAGGTGACCCATTTTTGACAGAGCATCCACTCTTATCCTTTCTTGTATAAACTCGTTTTCATTCTGCTGAATAGCTATAGCTTCAACCTTTTCGGCTTCCTAAAGCATTTTATAGAGGAAAAAATCATTACATTTTTTGATAATTTATATATTGGTAAAAAACGACAAGCTTAGAATCTATATTAGAAAAATTCTTTTACCTTATTTATTTTCATGACCTTTTGAAAATCCTTGCAGCTCCACAGTCTGCTCCACTTAATTGGTTCTTTGGGTGCTTTTTCTCGAACAATATTCTTACCCAACTCTTTCAACAAGTCATGCATTTTAATCTGCTCATATTGACAACTTATTAGTGATTTCTCGATCAAAACTTTCATACCAATGTCTGGATGAAATTGTCGATACTCTAGAAGTCTCTTCACTGTTGGCTCATAGGAAATCATATCGGAGAAGAAACAAGCAATATCTAGAAATATTTGTTTCTCTAGATTCTCCAATCCATCAAAACTTATTCGCAACACATCCATGATATCTTTGCTTGGATTTTCTTTTATTCTAGTCAATGCACTTCTCCATTCACAAACATCTCGACCGTGTAAAAATGACCCCAATACTTTAATTGCTAACGGAAGACCACTGGCATACTTCAGTGCCTCTAATGTTAACTCCTTGTATTCTTTCGGAATATCGTGAGATTTGAAAGCTTTTTTGAAAAATAATTGAAGAGCTTGAGTTTCATCCAAGACTTCAACATTGTAAACTTCATTTACTCCATAATTTTGTAAGATATGACAATCTCTAGAAATTATGATGAGTCTACTCCCTGCACCTAAATATTCAGGACGCAAACCCAATTTCTCTAATTGTTCAACTTCATCAACATTATCAAGAACCACAGGCATCTTTAAATGACTTAGTCTAGTTCTTATCAACATAGTTCCATGGAAAACATTCTGTATCTCCATATTTTTTATTTCATTTAGAGCTTGAGAAAGAAGTTGTTTTTGTGCACTTGTTGCTCCAAAATTGCAATAAATTTTGCTTAAATCATCAATGTAACAACGAGCATTATATTGAGGAGATATTTTTTTAAACAATGAAGTTGCAACTGTTGTCTTCCCTATCCCACCCATCCCACAAATTCCCACAACGCGAACACTATCATTTGCACTCAGATCTAGAACTTCTTCCAATTCTTCAACACGAGAATGCATGTCAACTAAATCATCTCCAAAACTCCAAATTTGATTACGACCCAATATGTCGTTTACCTTTTCCACAACGTTTTCAATTTCATCATATTGGTGCCTGTGCGGCCAATGTTCAACCGTCACTTATAATTTAGTTACGACTTTTAGAAACAGAAAATAAAATATAACATAAAAAATATGGTTATGTGTTCTTACTTATTTTGCATGTCCCACCCACAACGATCGCAACTTGTTTTGAGAGCTTCCCTCCATTCTTTTACCATTTCCAAGTCATCTTTGAACCTTTCTTCGTGTTCAGCAAAAGCTTTTGCATACTCTCCACTCTGTTTTCGTACCTCAGAAGGATCGACATCATAGAAAATAGGTAGCAAAGTTCGACCCGTTTGTTGAACCCAAGCAACGATCTTTGTAAGCTCTTTCATGCACCATGTGGATGATGCATAGTTCTTTGAGAAGACAACAATGAAAAATTGTGATCCTTCAATTGCGTGTAAGAGCTCAGAGTCCAAGAAGTCACCTTTCTGGATGGTTTGGTCATCTCTGAAGGCAACAACTCCTTTTCTTTGAAGAGCTCCAAAAAGATGATTTGTGAAACCGTTACGAGTATCTGTGCCTCTGAAGCTAACAAACACATCAAAATTTTTAGTGTGTGATGAAGAACAGCGTTGAATTTTGCTGGAAGCCATTGCAGAAGGTGAAAACACGGCTGCTAAAGAAGATGAATGAGTATAGGATAGTACTCTTAAGGTATCAGTCGGAGTCAAGCGTTTTATGAAACAAATAAAAGCGCGTGGAAATAAATATCAATAGAGAACGTGTTTTTTTTTTTCTTTTTTTTATTGTGGTCACATTCAAAAAATAATATGTATTATTTTTTAATGATGTAAAAAATTTCAAGAAGATGGTGGCGTTGAAATGGATATTTATCTGTTAATATTGAAACATATTCTTAACGAGGCTCGAAGGACGTATAAATTATTGCAATTATGAGAGAAAAATATTGTTTTGTTTCTTGTTACTCTATATTGTTGCCCATTTGTTCCATGAACAATTATAATTTTCCTTTGCATGCATCATTATCTTTCCTTTGCATCTGTCAAATCATTAAACACAAATGTCAAGTTAAACATGCATACAAGGATGTACTTACATAGGTACAAAGATAATGTATTCACAGTTTCATGTAAGTTTTTTAAAGCTCAATCTTACATGAAGCTTAAAAAAAAAATACACATATTTTGTAAATAAATAGATTGCACAACTAAATAGTCCACATTGAACCTATTACCTTTTCCGAACAATTCAAGAAACTGGCACTGGCTCTTGCTCACATGTTCCATTGTTGATTAAGTACAATGGAAAGGATTCAGATTATATGGTATGGATAATTCAAAAATAGTGATCGTCCATTGAATCTGAGAGAGGAAATCATTGCCTCATTGATGTCAAAACCCTGATGTTTATCTCGCATCTTATATTTTGAAAAACCAAACAACAAAAATCATGTAATCAAATGGTTAAAATTTTCTTATATACGAAAAATATATTCTGCTATTAACAATCACTTCACATTAATATGGTTTCAGATATCCATTTTAGAAAACATATAAAACCACTGACAGACTTCATCTGACAGATTAAGCTTTTGGAATAGTTTATTGCTAAGCTTTCATGGCCAATCACTCAGATGAATTTTGTTGTCCTCATTTGGAGGAAACAAAAGCAGGAGCAGAAAACCAAAGAAGAGCATGATAAAAGAAGTAAATGTCTGCTGTAAATGCAGTTAAGCACTTCTTGTCTTTCAAATGTTTTCTAGCAAGTAGCAACTGACAGTGAGGCAACAACCCTACAAAGAAAATGCAATTAGCTTTCAACCTTTTCTGAGAGAACCCAACCTCACATGGGTCGAAGAAATCGAAACCCCAAAATTTAAATAAAGACAACGACATCTTCATGCTAAAAATAAAATAAAATTCATAAGTTAACATTCTAATTTCTTGTCCTCACTGTTCTTCATTTCAACCCACAATCTCCGGCTTTTTCTCAAGTCATAATTAAACTCTTTGAACAATTTGCAACCTTATCAAAATCACAAAAAACGCATCGAAAGATATAAGACAAGCTTTTCAGCAATGTAACCCACACCACCTAAACCTAAAAGAACAAGTTATCAGTAATCAATTTTAAGAAAATTAAAATACAAATAAGACACCAAAAGTGCTAAAATTTCATTGCTGTTTATATAACCATGAACATATACAAAAAATCTGTTCCAGATGTGTCATCAAATTATTAAGCTATCCATCAAATATACAAAGCTCAGGTGCAGTAGTTAAATAGAAACCTAGACCTTGAGCAGTTTCAAAGAAACTGTGGTGCCAATGGTGAAGACCGTGATATCAAACCAAGAGATTTGACGTTTTCCCTCAAATGAAGATGTTCTTTTCATATCAACCAACACAAAGTGCATGTGTAGACATTAATAGATATGATGTGAATCCTTTACAAATGGTATAAAATAAAAAAAATTACAGAGTACCATATCTATTCATTAGTTTGGTAGTGTCATTGGGTGAGGTTACCTAAATCCTGTCACTCCCCATGTGCACAATAAACTAGTCTTCTCTTCTCTCAACAAATACACCCTAACACATACAACATTAAACAAAGAAATAAAAAGATATGTTTCTTTTTCAGAGCTTCTTTTACTATCATCAACTAAGAAAATATGCAATAATTCAAAAAGAATTAAATAAAAAAGACTTCGATGAATTACGCGTCACCTGCAATAATTTCTTAACAACCAATGGGAAGAACTCCACCGACACTCTTGTTCTCGTTATCACTTTCTTGGTAATTTTCCAATCAAGCCTGTCCCAACATCTATAATTTTCTCTTTGAAATTATCAAAATGAATAAAATTTAACTTTAATAAAAGAAATAATAAATAATATTTGAAAAACAATTTCATTCCAGGTAAATAATATTTACAAGTATAACTTTTATGTTCTGTTTTTCTAAAATGCTAAGATTACATTAAAATATTAATTTTACTATTGTAATGAAACTGAACTCGTGTAATTTCATTTTAACTTAATTCAAATTTTTAAATTGTATTGTTTATAATAATTTATAAAGAGTCTTTTTTAATTATATTTTTACGTATAATATATTTATTAATATTATATACATGTTTTATTCATAAGTTGTACTATTTAGCTCTTAATATCTATTTTTTTAATATGATAATATAATTATATCATTTTTTTAATTATATTTATTGTATTTGGTTATCATATAAAAGTAGACACGCTATCTCCCAAAAAGATAGAAACTCAAACTAAGGAAAACTGCATTATACTCTGGATGTTGGGTATAGGTGTGTGATTTTGTATGTGCTGCACAATTCTGTTTAAAAGAGAAGAATACAAACAACAAAAACTAAGAAAAACTAATAGACACTAACTTGATCATTTGGAATAGAGATCATTTTATACTAGTAGTACGTAAAACAAGATCCCAGGGACAAAAAATGAGGGTCCTGTATAGTTAAACTATAAAGTTATACATAC
>Ga0214545_1009847_pt1 | contig 14273 bp, 8 predicted proteins | sample CNSS4metaG_FD_160064 | JGI IMG/M metagenome (GOLD analysis project Ga0214545, IMG submission 160064) | Root nodule microbial communities from cowpea collected in UCLA plant growth center, Los Angeles, California, USA - CNSS4 | ecosystem: Host-associated > Plants > Roots > Nodule | place: USA... | reverse complement strand
AAAAATATTTAAAATATAATATAATATAAATTTTTTTTTTATATATAAATAAAAAATATTATATATATATATATATATATATATATATATATATTCAAAATAATTTTTTTTATATTAGATATGTTTTTGATTTAATGTAGAATTGAAATTCGTTTATATCTAAGACTAAAAAAAAATGTATTTTTCTATGGACAAAATTTGTACGTAATATATAAAATTCAGATGTAATTAGATATTTTCTACGGATTATATACGAAAAAAAAATTTGTATGTAAACCAGGTGTTGGTAAACTTACATACAAAAAAAATTGTATGTAACTTTATATACATAATTTTTTCGTAGGTATTAAAATCTGTATGTAAATTACATACGGATTATTTTCTATGTAATTTTCGATGAATTACATACGAAATATTCCGTATGTAATTTACATACGAAAAAAATGACCAAAATATATATATATATATATATATATATATATATATATATATATTTATTTATTTATTGTATATTACATACAGAATATTTCGTATGTAATTTACATATGAAAAAAATTCGTACATAATGTAAAATATTATATATATGAAATAATCCTTAGATAATGCTGCGTCAAATTCATACAGTCAATTTTGTATGTAAATCTGTATATAATAATAAACTTTTCAAAGTAAAAGTTATATTTTTCTTTATTTCCAAATTTTTTTTACATTATTTCTTGTCAATTTCAATGAAATTTCACCGATACTAGCAAGCAACATTTCACTTAATCCAAGTCCAAATTAATTATAAACAACATAAAATTCAAATCAAAGATAATAACATTATACAAATCCAACTTATAAACAAAATAAGTATCAACAATTCGGTCAACAATTCAACTTAAAATATATATCTATTATTCTTTTTTTATTTTTATTGTTATACACTTATATGGCTTCCAAATAATTAAATATATAAAATTGATAATCCACGTTTTTAAATGTGAAGTTAATATTTTATATAAAAAAAAATATAAACAAATTTCATATATGTTTAAATTTTATCTTTCATCTTTTTGTTGATTGAAAAATCGAAAAAAGAAAATACATGATTATCTCATCTTATATTTCTTATGTTTAGATATTGTTCAATTATTTAAAATATGAGCATTTTTATTCTGGCTATTAAATAATTTTTTCTTCAAATAAAGTATTTGACAAATTAAAATTTTTAATTAATTATTCTCTCTTATTTTTATCATTTTTATCGTTTTAGTTGTTATACAATCTGAAATAATAATTTATATTAAGTCCTTAATAGTCACATGATGAGTTGTTGAAATAAAAATTAAAAAATTAAAAAAACTATACTTAAATATATATATATATATATATATATATATTATGGATTTCTATATTAAATATATTTTTAGTTCAATGCACAATTGAAATTTGTCCATATCTCAAATTTTGATATAATTTGATTTTCAAAAACTTATAAAATAAATAAATATAGTCTATAACTAGGGCTGGGGATAATTTACTAAACTATACTAAATTATAGTTAATTGTACTATATTAAACTAAAAAATACTAAACTATTTATAATAATAATTGGATTGTATTATAAATAAGTTTAGTTTTAAGAAACTAAACTCATGTTAAGTTAACTTTTGAAAAGGTGTTTCAATTAAGTCCCTTCTAGACAAAAATTATTAACGTCGCTAACTTTATTCATGAATTTTACTACTAAATTTTAATATAAATATAAATATTAATTTTGTAATTCATTCTAAATATCAATACAGTTAACGACATTAATAATTTTATTCTGAAATGGACTTAATTGAGTCATATTTTCAAAAATTGGAACTCGATTGACCCTTTTTTAAAAGTGGGTATCAAACTAACACATCTAAATGAAAGTGGGTATCATCCGACTAATTAAACCTACAATTAATTATCCATGTTGATACTTAGTGAATGATAAAACTCATTCATCCATCAATTCAGTCCACTTGCATCTCATTTATGGATTTTGAGCTTGGGGGATTATGTATCATCCTTTATGATATTTGGAAATATCTCCAAAATATTAGGAAAGTATCTTCAAGATATTTACAAATAATATCTTATGATAAAATAATTGATTATCTTCATAAAGATCATAAGTAACAAACTATGTTTAACTATATGATTGTATGTGATAGCTATATGATTGCATGTGGCTCAAGAGAGCTTTAGATGAATCTTTATTTTCTTGTGGTCATTAAGGTATGTTCAAATCCTTAATATGAGTTTTCTTTATGTAGATAGAGTAACCTATGAGAGTTAGAGCTATTGAGAGTAAAGTTGAGTTAGGATTCTTTAATCTAGGTAACAGAGGCTAGTTTGAATTTCTACCTTTAATTTAGTTAAATGAACTAAATTTTGAAAACGAATTGCAATACTTGTTTCTAAGTAGTGATTATTGTGGTATGTTGGTAGAATGTGATGGCATATGAGTTATTGAAATGTTGGATATTGAGTATCCTAGTTGACCATAAATTAGTGATATGTTGAATTAAGTTAGATATATCATTTTGGTTAATTTGTTCTATCTAAGGAATATTTTGAACTAAATGATGGAAATTTTTTGATATATGTGTAAAGTTTTGAAAATTATGCAGGCTTACTAGGCTAGACACTCAATCGTTGGGTGAAAATGTCATTTTGAGATTCTAGAGGGATCGAGTAGCCTTACTCACTGGATGAAAATTTTCTTGTGACAATTCAATGACCTCATATTGGTTGGGTTGCTAGATGAGCTTTGTTCTCGTTGGGCAAATTTACATACTTTACTTCTTGAATGATGCACATATACGATATGTGTATCAAATATGACACGTATCTGATACACCGATATGCTAATTTTGAAAATAATAGGACACGACACGTGATATATACATATTGAAAAATATACAAATTGTTTTAGAACCTTGAGAAATATATGATTATTCTTATGTGAATCTAAATAAAAAATCAAATGTATAAAATATTTTCAAATAAAAATTTATAAATTATTATCATCATAAAAATATTATTGGTTTAAATATTAGATACTTCATTGATAAGTATCGATAAAGTATCATAAAGTATCAGATACAAATACGTGTTGGACACAGATACGTGACAAAATTGAAGTATCGGTTGTACTTGCTTCTTGGACAACCCTCTCCTTTCGATGGACAAAATTCCTTTTATGAAAATCCATAAAGTAGAGAAAGTGGTTAGTCATTGAGCGAGCCACAACACCCTCTGCTCCTTGTAAGCTCCATCGTTGTGTGTGTGGATAAGTTCTACAAGTAGAAATGAGAAAGTTAAGCAATCATAAAATCTCAAGGTTTTGAATTGGAGGTGATATCAATCCCTTATGTAGGTTGAGCTTATGTCTCATTTGGTGTTGTATCTCTCTAATGAGTACAATATTGAAAGTCTACTAACGAATGGTTGAAGCATGCTTCAATTAGAAATGATTTCAATCCCTTAAGTGAGTTAGATTCATGTCTCATTTGATGTTGTGTCTTTCCGGTGAATAAAGTTTTGGATTGGAGGTGATTCCTTTTAAACTTATATCTTATTTGGTGTTGTGTTTATCCGGTGAATCCGTTATAGAGACCCCTTAATAATGCAATAAGAAAATAATCAATGATAGAAGATAGAAGAGTTGGTGAACAATAATGATAACTCGGACCAAAACATGTTGGAATCAAACAAGTTTTTTAACTTTGTACGAATATCAAGTTACCTAATCCCTCCAATGAAAAAAAGGTGTTGCTTTTAAAAGTAAATATACATTAGGAAAAAAAAAACAAATTCAATTATCAAAGAAAAGTTTATAATAAACTAATCTCCACCTAACACACGTTGAAAATGCTAATCCCTGTAAAGAAACGCTTTGCTTATGAAAGCAAATATATATGTATTGGAAACGCACTAACAGTCTTAGCTGAACAAAGATGAGTCTGAATGCACATGAAGATCTAGCAACTGAAGTGGAGGAATCACCCTCTTTTCCTCCGTCTATATCATTAGATAACGTTCAAGAAATGGTAAGGAATAATCCTTTTCAGGTTCCTGAAAGATATTTGGCCAGTCAAGAAGAATTGGAGAAAGCCAACTATATGCCTCACCTTTCATCTGAGATCCCTGTTATTAATTTAGAATTGCTCTTAAATGGAAACAAGGAGGAGTTGTTGAAGTTGGACGTAGCATGCAAAGAATGGGGTTTTTTTCAGGTCATTCTTCACCAAATTACTCTTTTTAACCATCACCGCTTACAAATTTTAAAGATTTCATTCAAGCCTCTATATATTTTGCTTTATTCGTTGTCCAAAAACTGAATGTGGTAATAATAATGTGTTTAGAGATTTCTCATCAGATAATTAGTGCATCACTTTGACATACTAGTAAAAGTTGGATATTTACTTCTTTTCATCAAATGCTCTGCTTGAGACTGCAATTACCTTTGCAGATTGTAAATCATGGAATGCAAAAATAACTTAAATGCAGAAAATGAAGGATGCAGCATCTGAATTTTTCAATCTTCCAATAGAAGAGAAAAACAAGTATGCAATGCCATCAAATGAGATACATGGTTATGGTAAGACTGGCGCAATTTCTGGGGAGAAATCATCTTAATCACTGATTGCATAGTTATCTTCACACTAATATCTGTTGAGTTGTAATGCTGTCAGTTCCATTGGAATCTTGCCAGCGAGAAATTACTGTATGAACTGACACTATCACATGTTCATGGTTTGATTGGACACAAACATGCACTTGACATAATACATTTTTTCAAGTTACAGGAAAGAATTAATTTTTTTTTTGGATATACATCATATGAATATTGATCAGAATAATTAATTAACATGTTCTAATTCTAAACCCAATGATAAAGGAATTCGGTGATTTCCAAATTCCCTCACAAGGTTTTAGGACCACTTCACTGTGTCCCTCTAGAATATAAAGAAATGAAGATTTGGAAAGAAATAAGATTAATTAACTTTGAAAAGAAAATATGAATAATTTGAAAAATAATACACTTACTGAAAAAATTATCTTAGCTAACTTCCTTAAAAAAATATGAACTAGTCGAAAAAAGATTTGGAAATAGGACAGTTTGATACATATGGTATCTTAGTGGTCCCCCAGCTTGTCAGTCTCAAACCCATTGGTCAGAAGAACAGGTGGTAAAAGAGGACCACAATGCCTTAAAAACATAAATTCCAGCAATTTAACCACATTATTCAAATTCCAATACACACAAATGGCAATGGAAATTCATGACAATTTTGGGCACACTTGCCTTCCAAATACAAAACATTAAATGAATGTCCACATTTGCCAAGTTCAATTTTCCTTCTCACAGCTAATTTATTAAAATATGGAATTTGGTCTTTGGAACCCTATTAGTGTGCAGAGAGTCTCTAAATCAAACTACAATTAGCACTTTTTCTCATGTAACATGAAAATTGCCTTGCCAAAGATAAACTAACACCTTACAGCAAAAGCAAAAAAGACCAACAAACACATAAAAAAAGGACATGCAAGAATGTAAGTTTCAGGTCTCAGCTGTGTCTGAGCTTATTACAGTCTCTTCAATTGAAGAGATAGGTAGTTTGCTCCCTGAGCTCAGTTTGTGCACATCCTGGCTGGAGCAAATGAAGATTCTTCTCACCATGTTACAGAATTCACTACAAGAACATAACAATCATATCAATCATTATACTTTATATTTATATTAACGGTAAGAAAGAAGTTATTGCATGAATAATTGGTTAGTGTTCTTAGAGATCCGACTAAAGATAAAGGCAAATTCAGAACATACAAATAGATGTAAATCCAACCTTATAAGTCAATTTTGTGCGTATCTTTCTTCCCTTTTACTAACAAGGTTATGCATGTTCCTAATTAAGTTCTAACACTTAATGTTTAAGCACATATTCCTTAATAACTTTTTATTCATTTTCTGCATTGCCTATTCTCTAGACAACACTATTTATTACTGTGTATAAAGAGATACTCACGGCCATGGATCATCACCAACAAGCATCATATCCCCTTCATCATCAGTGAAGACAATTTCCCACTTGTTCCTGTGTTGAAGCTGTCTCTTTATGTCGAACATCTTCTCCAATTCATCTACAAGTTGTTCATAACCATCCAATGTGGTCAAGTCCACAGCACGACCCACTGCAACCCCCTGCATTTGAACCTTTTTGGCATTGGAGCCCAACAAAAAGGCTTACGTCAGTAATTTTTCATACAACACTATTGTTTTTATCTAAATAAACAACACATGTGACATGTCAAACACCTTAGTGCAACTTCTGCTACAAATTTGCTTGTTTTGAGTCTCTTTTGGGGATACTTGTGGCTGTTCTTGTTTCCATTCTTTGGAAGCCTTTGAGATATCAGACTCGTGGTTTGCATCAGTTCTGCCCTCAGATGCTACTGCAGATGCATGATCTACAGAAAGAGAGTTGCTCCTTGTATGATCAATAAGGTCAATTCCAAACAATCTGCACCCTGTTGCAGGCTCTACTTTGCTGATCTCCTTGTCAACCTGGTCAAGGCAATGGTCACTGTTCAATCTTTCGGAGTGAGCTTCTGAAATAGGCGAAGGAGAAGGAGAAGACAGCCAACTTGCTTTTCTCTGATTCATTGATATACCGTTGCTGCTGTTGTTATTGTTATGATGCCACATGTGAGCACTACTTTCACTCCTTTTGCTTTCGTCCATAACACCAAGTTGTGTAATATCAGACTGTGTCAGACCAGGATCCCAGAAAGTAGGCGCAATTAATGGTGTGTCTCCTTCGAAAGTGAAATACCAGTGTCAAGAAAGATTAATCAGTACAAGACTTGGGAGTGAAACATCAATTTGGACCCTGAAATTAGCACCACCTGGAACTTTGGTCCTTGATATATTATGAAAAACAACAACTTAGTCTTTTAAATTCAAACCACTAGTCAGTTTAGTCCTTGGTATTATGAAATGGCAAATTTAGTTCCTGAGTTTAGCTGTAGTTCAGGACTAGATTCTTTGTTGGAAACTAATTTGATTGATAATGCCAATCATAGAGACTAAATCGACCACGGTTATCAAAGTTAGGAATTAAACTTTCTAGTTCACTATTACGAACCAAGTTGATTGGTGATATCAAATTCAAGGACGAAATTGATGTTTTATTTAGAACTTGAAAGGATTAAAAGAGGTAATTCCTCACCAAGATCTGAAACTTCACTTGCTTGTCGAGGCCTTTTATTCTTTATAACAACAGTTTGAGATGATATTTTTGTAGGTACAGAAGCCAGAATGGGTTCTATCTCCCATGGTGAAACTCTATCAGGTCTTGGAAAAGACGTAGGTTCATCCCATTGAACCTGTAAATAGATGATGAGAATAGATTCATACCACAGAACCACAAGAAATAACTATGGTGAATAATTACAAACACAAAGACCACAATACCTTGAGTGATCGCCATTTTGAATTTACCCAATGAGGGGAAATATCCTCTACTCCGATTACTGTGCCCGAAATTCTGATAAACCATGTTTTAGAACATCTAAAGTGAAAATGTCACACCACAAAGACACAAACTGGAGCAGTAAATTTTGGTACCTTTTGTCTGTTTCAGTAGAATCATCCCCTTCAAGCCTCATCTTCAATCTCATGCCAACATTACATTTTTGGTTGATAGCCTCCAAGTACTTGTTCACACTTACAATAAACTGGCTTGTCCTACGCAAACAAAATCAATCTCCACATCAACAATCTTCCTTTGACTACTCAATAGTAACATTATAGTATGGATTTCTAGTTATGTTTGAAAAGAAAAAATGACTGTATACATTAGAGTTTCTACTCTATACTTTTTGCAACAATTAGAACTTTTACCTTGGCTTATAATATACAACAAAAAGTGTCTGAGTTGCTACAGCATGAGATGCAGTTGCAAGAACTCCTAGGTGCATGCTCTGACTAGAAATCACAGATGATGGCATGCTGCTTTGAACGGGAGTAAGACGCCTCACTCCAACTCGCAGTTCTCCGTTGCTCCCTCTACACACAAAATCTTATTTAACTAAAGCTTGTATATCCAAAGAGACAAAAAGTATGGTTTTATAGTTAAAGATTATCTTCTGAACCATGCGAAGGAAACCAAGAAAAAAGGAAAACATAAAATCAAATGTATGTGTATAAGTATGTACCTCAGAAACACAAAGGTGTCTCCAGCAACTAATCTCTTGGAAGTCACAAAAGTACTCCATCCGGTTGTGAGCAAGTGTCTACGAGGTTGACCTGGATAGAAAGGAAAATAGTTCAAAGGCAGCAACATTAGGCCACTAGTAACCACAAACCAAGACCCAAATGAAATTTTTTCTTATTTTTTACCTCTAAATATATGCTTAAAGCGCCATTCATATCCATGAAGATCCTTAGCAACCAATTCTTGAGTTGGGGTTGATTTCGACATGTCCTGAGATGAAACAAAAAAAAAAAAAGGTTAGAACATAGCCTTTGTAAAATCAATAAAAAGTTAAACCAAAGCGACAGTGGTATTACCAATGCTGGAAGACATTCAGTAGCATGCTTCCGAAGGACAGAGAAGCCACCATGGGTGCTTGTATCAGAAGCGGTTAATACCTTGCAGAAGGAGTGAACTCTTGGCCTTGGAACTTCAGAAGGGCACGGATCAGGGCTTGTAGGCTCAGTTTGCTAAGACATTTGTTCCATTAGAAATCTAAATAATAGAGAAAAGAATCTAAGGTTGACCATGAATTTTTTGAGAATCATAAGGGGTAGCTACATCCTTACATTATTTTCCGGCACCAGAGTAATCTGTGCATAAACCTCATCTGTTTCTGGTTCGGCCTAAACACGTCAAAATTCAAGCCAACTTTTAGTTTTCCATCCAACCTTTATGACACAATTCATGCCAATCTAATCATTTTATCAGAAACCAAACAAGATATCTATGAAATAGAAATAAGGAAATTTAAAATAGGAAGTAGAATCAGAAGGAGAACACTTAATTAATTAATAAAGAACTCGAGACCAAATTTTGCATGATAACTACAAAACCAAGATGAATATTTGACCTTTTTTTAAGAACCAAACAAGATTTTTCATTTTATTCTCCTTTTCCTCGAAAAATAAGGGTGAAGAAAAACGAAAGAAATTTGGATCAGAAAGAAAATTACCAGTAAATGGACGTTGACGACACGACAAAGGATCTCGGAGGGAAGTTTGAACAGTGGAATCCTTTGATTTAGTTCCTGATTTGTTGATACTTCTAACTACAGCCGCAAAAGCATATAAAGTAAAAAAGCAGTTAAACAAAATTAGAAAGAAAAAAGAAAAGCCTCAACCAAACAAACATGCATCCAACAACAGCACCACCAACATTCTGAGACAACCTACGACCCCAGATAAAAAAAAAAAACAAAGATTTTTCCTTAAGTAACTAAAAACCAACCTGTTCCATGTGTCCCTGAGGGAAGTAGAAGACCCTTTGGCCTGCACGAGGAATTTCCACATGGGGTCCTGCACACCCCTTCCCCAGTTGCTCGTAGAGCTCATCTCCTTCACCACGGTGCAACGACATCGTTTAAAGCTGAAACGAAAAAGTGTTGATATTGCTGTTTGGTGGTGGTTTTGATTTTCAGTTGAGCGATGTTACTTGGATGAACTAATCTAAATCCGTGACATCATTGATGATTGTCATAAGGTTGTAGAAAGCAAAGTAGTAGCAGTAGTGATGATGATCACCGTGTGATGGTGTCACAGATGATAACTGAAACGAATGATTATGCGTTGACAGGGAATTTATGAGAGGAAGCAGCTTTTGGAATCGTGTCTGCTATGCTACCTCCTGCTACCGTTACAGACAGCTCTGTCTTTCTCTCTCTATATATCTATATGTGTATATATATATATATACACTCAGTATCTCTTTCTGTGAGGAAACGGCGTTCCTCGAAATGCTACCACATAACTACTCCGTTGGAAGGTGTGACCATTTTATAATAAGACCCTGTCATAATCCTTACCCTTGTGTTGTGTGGCGTAGCACCTGTGGACACTGTTTCTATCTATTACCAACATCCAGTGAAAAAAAAAATCTTATAAAAACTCTTTTGTGAAAAATTATTTATTTCATTTTAGAGGAATCTTATATTATAATGTGACATTATTCGTATGATCTATCACAATTCAAAAGTTTAATAATATTCATATTTTTATAATTTTCATTTCAACTTTAATTTCTATAGTTTAATTAATATATTAAAATTTTAATTTTGAGACTTTTTATATTACATCGCCATGTTTTAATATAACCTTATAAAGTTTAGATCTCAATTTTAAGATCTTGATTATGAAGATACTTTAAAGTTTGAACTCTAAAACTTTTGTATTATAACTATAAATAATTGTGGTTTATGTGATTTTTATTAGATTTGTTTCTTATTGTGGAAAAATCACATAAAATGTATTGGTATGGAACATTGTCATCTTAATTAAGCTCTCATCTTTCTATTATTGATCATGTCTTCATGTGCTATAATATGCATAAGATCTTTGAGGTAGTAATTGTAAATCTAAATTACAAGATGTAATTAATGATGGAAACGAGAAGTGAGATAATGGGAGATGGATAGAACATGTAGTAGGGGAATGGTAAATGTGATTAGCCAAACTATCCAAATAATCATGTATCAGAATGTATTAAATTAGTTTTTATCTCATGTTTATTGTGAATTGAATTATTTGGAATACAGAAATATTTATTAACGAGAGTTATTAGGGCATATATAATTTTTAGTTCTTTTGGATTTTTTTTTAACTTAAAATAAGGATTTTACTTGTTTAGATCTTGAATCGAACCTGATTTAGAGAAAAATTATTTATTCATATAAATAACCTTTGTTGTTGAATGTCAAAACCAATCTCATATTTTCTAAAAATTGAGTAAAATCAAAGAGGCAAGAAGGGGAGAGGATATAGATTGTTGCTAGAATGAAAAGTAACCAAAAAAGATTAATGGATGTCCTATTCATGGACATGGAAGCAAACAAAGCAAATGAAAAATAGACATATTAGACTTTGCAACATGTTTAGGAGCTAACCATATAAGATTAGGGACAATTTTACCTAATTTAGGAGTCAACTATAAAATGGGGATAAATATAACATAAAAGTTAGGGTTAGAGTTTTGTAAACATAAAGACTTAATGTGTTATAAATTCTAAGAGCTATTATAGGTTGACGATGTTTTTTTAACAAAGTTTTAACAAAGTTTCCTATTTAGGTAAAAAAATACTATTTTAGTACTCTATTTTAATTCTATTTTTAGAAAGTTTGTTAAGTTTGTCAAAATATTTTTTGTCAAAAGATAATTTCCCAAATTGTAAACTGGTTGGATTGGGGGGATTGGCAAGAACAAGGTTTTTCAAGAATCAATCTATAATGTGGTTGTTGTATATCATGTATATGAGTTGGAGCATCTCGAGATGCTTCATTTATAGATATATAATATTATTTCCTGATAAAAAAATGTGTTATTCTGTATAAATATTATAAAAGGAAACTAAAGATATATGCAAGACCAAACTAAACTCATATTGAAAGAAAAAAAATAGTTCTAAATTAAAATTACTTACAAAAATTACATCAATTATAAAAGAAAAAATATTTAATCAAGTAATATTTTGTCTATTTGTCATCGAAAAATTAACTAAATATTCTCATATTTAATTTGGTCCTATAAATATGTGAAATTTTAAAATTTATTTGTGTACATATTTGAGTACACTTCAACCATTTTCTATCAAATTCCAAGAAACAAACATTTTATAAAGTACACTTCAAACATCAATAGCAAACATTCTATTAAAAAAGAAAATTGAATGATCATCATACATAGTATCACATTCAAGCCAGAACCAATGATGTTAAGATGCTCAATAGCCAAAGTGACCATCATAAGTTTTGTAACAAAACAATTATGATTTCAAAATAAACATGAAAAATATACTCTCACAACTATTCAACATAGGCAAATTTATTTCAGTTTAATTAAAAGTATTAGTTAAATTTATTTTATATTCTTATTTTATAAAATAGAGAAAAACATTTCTAAATTATTAATAATGTTGATTGAGAGGTTGTTCATATTTAAATATAAAGACATTTTTAAAATAATAATAGTAAATAGGATTGAGTTAGTTGAAATTTATTTATACTTAAATTTATTAAATAAGATCATATTATCATATGTTTGAGTTTAAAAGGAACTAAAATACTATGTCATTGGTGAATATAAAATATGGATTGAGAATAAAAACTAAACATGATGAAAGTGAATAAATAAATAAAAGTGAAAGTAAATAAACAAATTGAGGATAAATAAGTAAATAACATGTGAAAGTGAATCTTAACATGTTTGGTAGAATAAAAAAAAAAAAAAAATTATTTATAAAATTTAATTAATATAATAAAAGTAAAATAATTAGATTCTGTAACTACTCAGCCCACTAAATTCAATTTATAATTAATTGTAGTATTGGATTTGAACAACCAATTAATTAAAGTAAAATCTGGAATAAATTTGTACATACAAATAGATTTCCAGCTCAGCATTAGTATTAACAAGTCAGTAATTAATAACTAATATTTCGTTTAGACAGTGTGAGAAAAGTGAAATCTCATATATATTGAGAAAGAGTATGAATCAAACAATTTATTTATTATTTTAATATTAACTTGTATTAATTATTGTTATTAATGTAATAAAAAATAAAACATTCATAATCGAATTTAATTTTTTTTATCAATTATATAAATAACATCTCAAAATATCCATTTTTTTTTCATGATCTAAGATATTATGTCACTAGTGCAGATTGGGGTTTTTAACTCGTCTTATAGGACTCGGTTACTGCAGGACCGAAGTCTATAAGAAACGGTGGCACTTTTGAAAATTTTTCTAACCATTTTGTCTCGGGTCCAAGTTCAACCGAAGCATATAACCAGTTTTATGCTTCGGTTCTCCATCAACCGAAGCCTATAACCCGTCAGTGGCCCCTAGTATTACAAAATTGTCATTGACAACGCATGATTTGGCCTCGGGTAGCAAAGGACCGAGGCCTATAACAGATGATTTGGCCTCGGGTGGCAAAGGACCGAGGCCTATAACACTTTATGCCTCGGGTGTTTACAAAATCGAGGCCATATCGTTTATTTAGGTTCAAAAATCGCGCGAACCCATCATTGTTCATCTTCTCTCTCGCGTGAGGCAAAGCTTCGCTCTCCGCCATCGTGCCCTTCGTCACGATTGCGTCCTCCGTTGCCCTCCATCGCCGATTGCGCCTCCGTCCACGAAGCTAGCGTTGCTGGTCTTGCTCCGCCACCGAACAGCAGGCGAAAAGGAAGTAGATTCCGCCATCGTCGCGCGCCCTCGTTGCGCCCTCCGTCGCGCCTTCGTTGTGCCCTGGTTGCGCCCTCCTGCGCGCCACCGTCACGCCTCTGGTGTGCCCTGGTTGCGCCCTCTTTCGCGCCTCCGTTGCGCCCTCTGTCGCGCCCTCCGCCGTGCCTCCGTCACCCCACTTCGCCACGGTCCCCCACATCCACCACTTGGCGACAAACGTTGCACTGCTGCTCCATGCCACTGCTCCGACGAGTATCTTGCGCCTCCTTCACCATTTCCAACCACCATCGCACTGCCAATTCTCCCCGGGGTAAATTCAAAACGCGTTATTTTTTTTTTTCGTTTTGTATATTTTTTTATGATTTAGGTAATTGTTTTGAATTTTGATGAGGTTTTTGGTTGATTTTTGCGTTGTTCTTTTGCTATTTTTACGGTCTCTTATTTATTTTATTGTCTCTTATAGCTCTTAAAGACCTCAGTATCGTGGGTGTGCATCATCTTCCATTGTCATTCAATTTTCACGCTCCCAGGTTCCTAATTCTATTATTTTGTAAGATTTTGTTGTCTATTATGTATTAGTAATATGTTATATATATGTGGTTTATTATTTACTTAAATATTTGTTTGATTTGTGAGTTAGCCTTAGTTTCCCGTTTGAGATTCAATACGAAAATTATGTATTGTCTCCGAGTTTTCATTTTGAAAAAACTACATTTTTTTAAAATTAGATATAAGGGGATACAATACTAATAATTTAAATGTATTGAATCTTGAATTGTCCGATTGGACAGTTTAAGAAGATTAATCACTTTC
>Ga0214545_1009845_pt1 | contig 14273 bp, 13 predicted proteins | sample CNSS4metaG_FD_160064 | JGI IMG/M metagenome (GOLD analysis project Ga0214545, IMG submission 160064) | Root nodule microbial communities from cowpea collected in UCLA plant growth center, Los Angeles, California, USA - CNSS4 | ecosystem: Host-associated > Plants > Roots > Nodule | place: USA... | reverse complement strand
AAAGAAGGAAATGTAGAGTTGGAGCACGTTGAAAGTCGTGCACAAGCTGCAGATATGTTTACAAAGCCGCTGCCATCCTCTCTGTTTGAGAACAACAAGATGATACTTGGAATGAAGGACAAGAAGAACATTTAAGTTTATGGGGGGATTTTGTTAGGTAAACTTAAATGTGGGTAGTTGGTAGTTGGAAGGTGGGTAGTTAGAAGTTGTTGTATTAATTGTGAGTTAGGTAGTAGTTATATTTAATGAATGTAGTTGAAGGATAATGTCCAAAAGGCCTATAAAAGGACCATGTAGTGCTTCATTTTCAAGACACAACAAATCTGAATACAAAAGAGTGTTTATCTAGAGAGACTTGTTTGTCAACACTACTGCTGGGCTCACTACTTTCCTTCACCACCAGAATGCAACCAAGCCAACGCACATCCAACAACCTATTCTCAACCTCTGTCGGGTAGTAATTGTTGTTTTTACCAAAACCTATTCTGAGTCTGCTTGGTGTCTTCTTCAACTTCAACAAATCATCAAATGGCACGAAGCTTATTGCCGATATGTTCTGCCCGTATATTACGAAATTCAGCCATCTGATGTACGTCTTCAAGAGGGTGATTTTGGAAAAGCCTTCAAAGCAACTGCACACCAAACATTTTCAGCACAACAATTGGATCATGGCATGTCCAGCTGGAGCCACGCACTCACCAAAGCTGCAAATTTTTTTGGATATGATGAGAGCAATTACAGGTAAATCACTCACTCAACCATATTTAAGCTTGTACTTTAATATTTTCAATACATGACTTATTCTCTTATTGCTATCGAACTCGAAGGAGTGATGCTGAAGTTGTGGACAAAATTGTTAAGAACATTCTTAATTTATCAGTCTTGTCTGCAACTAAATTTCCAATTGGATTACCATCCCACGTAGAAGATCTGATTCAAACTATAAAAAGTAAATCCGCGGAAGTTTGTACAATAGGGATATGTGGAGAGGTAGGATACGGTAAAACCACTCTTGCCAAAGCCATCTATAATCAAATTCATGGTATATTCGCTGAGAAAAGTTTCATCGAAAATATTTCACAAGTTATTCAAACAAGAGGGTATGCTAAGTTACAAGAAAAACTTCTTTCGGATGTCCTTAACACAAAGGTGGAGATACAGGACGTTGATATGGGGAGAAGAATGATTCAGGATAAATTTTATGGGAAACGATTGCTCATTGTACTTGACGATATGAATGAGAGCGGTCCATTTTTAGAGCTATGCACATATCGTGCTAGGTTCAGTGGAGGAACTGTAATAATCATTACAACAACAGATGAACGCATACTCAGGACATATGCAGTTGATTCTGTATTTCAGATAAAGCTAATGAACGAAAAGGAGTCTCTTGAGCTTCTTAGTTGGCACGCATTCAGTGAAGCAAAACCAAAAGAAGAATACAATGACCTTGCAGAAAGAGTAGTTAGTTATTGTGGAGGACTACCTCTAGCTCTTGAACTCATTGGAAGTACTTTATTTGAAAGGACGAAAGAAGAGTGGAATAGTGTATTGTTTAAATTTGAAAAAATTCCTCAGCACCATGTTGTGCACAAATTGAAAATAAGCTTTGACGGTTTGAAAAATCAAATAGAAAAAGATTTATTCCTTGATGTATGTTGTTCCTTTGTTGGTAAAGACAGAACCTCTGCTACGAAGATCCTAAATGGCTCTGGAGTAGACGCTGATAGTGGAATAAGAGTCTTGATAGAGCGTAATCTCATAAAAGTTAAGAAGAACAACAACATTGAAATGCATCCTTTGCTACAAGAAATGGGAATAAGAATTATTCGTGAAATTTCAATAATGGAACCTTGGAAGACCAATCAGTTGTGGTTTGATAAGGATGCAGAATATGCATTGATAGAGAATAAAGTAAGAACATTCTTTATATGTGGTTTGAAACTTCTTTTGAAAGTGCTTTGCCCTCTGAAATACATTTATTTTTCTTTGCTCTTTTCATAACAGGGGACAAATGCCATGAAGTGGTTGCCTCTGAAACTGGATCAAATAAAAATAGCTGTAAATTCTGAATACCTTTTACAGAAGCTGAGATGGATTAGTTTGCATGGATTTCCTTCAGAGTACCTTCATAACAAATATTGTGTGCATGATGCAATAACGATTGATTTAAAACACATTCTTGTTCGATTTGTCTGGAAAGCACCTCAGGTTTTATTACGAGCCATTTTTCTTTATAACACAAAGTTTAATTAAAACAAATTACTAACTCGTACTATTTATTTATTTATTGCATCTCTAATATTTGTCCAAAAAACTATCTTGATGTAGGTTTTGAGGTCGCTAAAAGTCCTTAACCTCAGTCACTCCAAGTACTTAACAATAACCCCTGACTTTACCGGACTACCAAATCTTGAACAACTAATTCTGAAGTATTGTCCAAGATTGTACATAGTACACCCATCTATTAGATGTCTTTGCAATCTTATACTGCTAAATTTGAAGAATTGTACAAGTCTAACAAATTTCCCCTCAGAGATATATGAGCTGAAATCTTTAAGAACTCTCATTCTCACTGGTTGTTCGGAGATTGACCTAATGGGAAATGATATAGCGCAGATGGAATCCTTGATAACTTTAATTGCAGAAAATACGGCTGTGAAAGAAGTGCCTTTTTCAATGGTAAGCTCAAAAAGCATTGGATATATATCCCTACGTGGAATGGAGCGATTGTCACGTAATCTTTTTCCTTCTATCATTTGCTCTTGGATGTTGCCAACAGTGAATCGCACATCTTATATTCATTCATTTTGTATGGACACGAAGGATAATAGTTGGGATGATATTGCGCCATTGCTTAGCACCCTTAGAAATCTTCGAAGTGTTTTGGTGCAATGTGACTCTGAGTTTCAACTATCTAAGCAAGTAAAAAATATTCTGTTTGAAGATTTTGCAAATATTACAGAATCAGAAATTTCAAAGTTTCACACGGTGTCTTCTTTGATTGGTGTTGGAAGATACAACGCATTCTTCAATTCTGTCAACTATAGCATATCTGAGGTTGTTTTCTATCTATTCCTTTCTTGATTACCTTCACTATCATTTACCTATTAATTAAGAGAACATATAATAATCCTAATGAAATATATGACTGAAACTACAATGGTAAATTTTAGCACCATTCGCTTTTATTGCCACACAAACCTCATCTAAAACTTTCTGATTTAATTAATTAATCAACCAACCAATTGATTATGCTTTTATTTCTACACTTTCTTACTTTACTTGCTTCACGATTGTTATATTTACAATCTGTTGGCCTCTTGGCAAGCGTACCAAAAGTCAACTGTAGTATAATGATTTGAAGTAAGAGTGTCGAACCCACGAGGAACGGATTCAATTAAAATAATTAATTATCTCAATCAGCATATATATACAAAGATTTTAATTTGATTTGACATTAACTTTTGCATAAAATTAATACAGTAAAAGCGAAAAAGTTTAGAAAGATACAGTAAAAGAAACTGGGATTGAATTTCATCTATCTCCCTTGTCTGTAATCTGGATGAATATAATATATATAACATCTGAAAATACCAATATTGATGCACACTCAAAATCATTTATACCGATCCCTCGCGTATAAAATTCATAAGATTAGTTTCCTGAATATTGATTCCTCACATATTCAACAAACTATCCAGCATTACGGTCGAGTGTTAAAAGCAATTGATATATTGAGATCTATTCCTAGCATCACAGTATATCAAGTATCATTGTTCAAATCAGATTTTAAGAAATACTTTCCAGTCAGATCTAAAAATCAAAATCAAAACATCTATTGATCAGATAGAAGTAAGCATTAAGAGTAGAACAATAATACCAATACTGAGTAAAACAGAAATGCTATATATAAATATCACCAGACTACATCCAAGTTCGAGTAGATTACATTCAATCCCACGGAGAAGATTAGCTACTCATGGTAACCAACATAATCCTATGAGCTAAGAAGAAGAAGAAGAAAATGAGAACTGTGGTGCTCCTCTGGTATCAGCTCTGCAGCACGGACCTTTTCTCTCCCAAAATTCCCAGCTGTTTTCAGTTCTGAACTTCCAAAACATATATACCCACGAAGTCTCGCTCAAGCTACCTCAGTCTCGCTTGAGCGAGACAGCATTCTTCATCCCAAAGAAAGCCTCTCGCTTGGGCGAGATGTGCTGAAGCCAACATCTCGCTTAAGCGAGCAGAGTACTTCAAGCTGAAGAAAGGATCTCGCTTAGGCGAGAATGGCGGTCTCTGAACTCGCTTGGGCGAGAATGGCGGCAAAGGAAGTTCTCCACTGCACGAGCTCTCGCTTAAGCGAGAGTCTACTCGCTTAAGCGAGAACGGCGGTTGTGGCCTTGGCTTAAGCGAGAGTGCTTTGGTTTTGAGCGAAGGTAACAACATTTTTTCCCTATTTTCTCTATTTCTTACTTTCTCCTTCACTCTTCTTGAGTTCTCTTTAATCTTTCCTGAAAAACACACAAAATAGGATCAAATGATTTCTTTAAGTCAAAACTTGGAAGCATGTGATTGAAACTTAGGTTTAGGGAGAATCAATATGAAATGAACACAAATTTAAAGCATAAGTGCCAGAGTTTGTTATGAATCTTTACTGAATTTTGGCACTTATCACAATCATCGTAGAAATATACTAAAAGAGACGAAAACAAGATGCATTGTAAATCCCAAACGACATGATGGTGATATACACACAACAAAACTAGTAACTAGATCTGTTTAGATTAATTAGCATTTGTATGTTGGTTGATTATAAATGCCCACTCTGTAACTTTTAATGATAATATAATGATTTAAGAAAACAATTCCAATGGCAAAATTAGATAAATGACTTTGCTTTTTATCTTATGGTATAGGTAATGACAAGCAGTGATTCTTGCGAAGTGTTTTATTGTTTGGCCCATATAGGCGAGGGACACTCGGTTTCTTTCTCTGTGTGCCTCAAGATCGTGACATGAAGGGAATGGCTTTTCGTGTTGTTTATTTATCAACCCATGAAATCATTGAACCTGAATTTACTACTCTCTTAATTGTTAATTACACAAAGTGTACATTCCATATACACAACCATGGTGCAGTCATTTCCTTTAACGATGAAGATTTGCATGGCATAATGTCAAATTTACGATGTGGAGACAAGGTGGAGATTTTTGTGAGTTTTGGTAATGGATTGGTGGTCAATAACAGTGTTTTATCTTATATGTGGTGAATCACATAACTTCAGAAAAAGACTCTGATGAGCCAAAGAAAAATTCACTCAAAAGATTCATAAAGAAAACTGTAAGGTGACTTCTGGAAAGCCATTTATCTTCTTTGGAGCAGCGAGATCACTTTAGTTATGGAATTAATCCTCTAGTCCTTGATTGCTATTTATTTTTTTCCCACCCTTTCCTTGTTTTTCTTTTGAGTATTTAATAAATTCATGTTTATTTTACCTTGTTTATCACTTCTCACATTGTTTATTGTATTTGTTTTGTTGTTACTTTTTTAATTCTTTCCCCTTTTGGCATATAATATCTCATTACAAAATCTTATGTGCGTTATGTCTTACGGGATTTTACAATTAATAAAGTGAAAAGTCTAAATATTGTTTCCCAAAACTTGACAACTCTTGCAATTCATAACTCATTTAGATAAAAAATCTCACAAAATAAAAATAAAACAGTTTTTGTATTTTTATCAAACATATAGTGTGCAACAATATATGATAAAGGATTTACTAGGGATGAGTTTTATGATTCAATTCAAAGCAAAAACATCAAACAATATACTTCTAGTTCTTCTTATATGGTGCAACAAGTATGCCTTTATATGCATGATCCCAAGGAAGAGCACATGCATGCTCTCCAGGGTATTATTAATTTTAGCTTGCATTTTTCAAATCCAATATTGATAAGCTTTTATTGGTTATTATGAGAAGTCGTAATAAAATAAAATAAAGCCTAGTCCAACTTGATATACATTGGCTTATAAAAGGAGATTAATGTTTTGCCTCTAGCCATAAGGTTCTTTCATAGTAAGCCATCAAGAACATGTGAGAGGCAAAAGAAAGGCAAAGAGATAGATTGAGAAACGGTGATTGAAGAATAGAAAAATTGAAGAACACATTCTCATAGGATCTTTAATTGATCAAGGTTAGTATCGTATTATGATTTATGTATGTGAACGTGTGAGAATCATGAATCTTAAGATCTTGGAGTAGTTTTCTATGATAATTGATCATATGAAAAACTACAATTTATTTACACCAACTTCCAATTAAAATCACAAAAACCTAAGCGTGAATTGGAGAACAAAAACGAACAAAGTGAGAGTAGGGTACAACAATCAAGGGACTAAAAGTGGACAACAACACAATAGAACAAGAAAATGTGAAACACTCATCTTCTTCCACTCCACCTATACCTTACTGTTTAGGTTTTCGATGAGGGTTGAAGACAACGGATGGTGGTTAGGGTTCAATATAATGCTTTCGATGAGGGTTTGGGTTCCAACAAGTCTCAATGATATTTCCGACGAGGGTTTGGGCGATGATTCAGTGTTTAGGAGGCTCGAAAGAGAGGCCTCGAAGGAGAGGCCCTCGAAGGTGAGGCATAAACGTTCTAAACATGAGAATGAGGGAGAACGAAAGTGAGGGTTCTGGACCAAGGAGTGTTCAATGTGAAATTCTTAGTATGAACGCTAAATTTTTGTTTCTCAAAAATTGATTTTGTTTAAGAGAAAAAAGATTCAATGGAGTGAATTTTTATTTCAGAAACATATAATGATGAGATGGAAGGAATGGCGCGAGGGATGAAAAAAGATGTTAGGTATTAAATGATATTTGCAAATGCCATATTATGAATCCAAAATATGGCATTCGGCAAATTATGGTAGCTTTTTAGAAGGCCATATTAAAACTCCCACATATAACACAACGTTGTCGGGTAATTATACTAACAAGAATAATCATAAAAAAGACTTACAAATATGATATTCTATTACATATATTATTCTTTTCATTTTTTTTTTATTAAAATGTTGCGTAGAACATACACTAGTGCAACAAAGGTTTTCTATGACAATTCTAGACCCGATAGAAAGTTTTCACTTTTCATCACATGTATAGAACCAACATAGAAAATTAACTTTCTATATCGCTAAATAGAGTGCCCTGACAATTGTTCAAGTCCAAGTAGAACTACCTCAACTTCTTCTTCCAATACATAAACCACTCCCAAACACTAGAATTGACACGCGCCCTCCTTAATGTTGCACGCACCGTCACTAGCATCAGCAAGTCTGGCTTCATCCCTCACAAGATCTCATAGACGCTCGTCTCGTTTAGCGTTTGATTCGCCTTTCTATCTCTAGTTGATGTGCTCCACAACGACATTGAGATCCACACCAACTAGGATGTCCTCGCCCTCATGATCGCGCTCACTTCTGTCGCAGGTAACAAGCTGGCTACGACGTGCTACATGGTCGTGCATTTGTCTCTCTAAAAAGAGTTTTGCCCATCCAACCTTGCCTTAGTCACTTCCACCACAATTCAAATGGTTTTCAGGGATACCATGACAATCATGTTCATGGAGGCGAGAAATCTCACCAAGGAAGAGTACGCTACTAACCCTCCCGATTGCAAGATTGGGAAGAGTATCATCTTCAAGGTCCTTTTTCTATTCCTTTGCATATGCATTTGTTTTTTCCTAATTTGTTATTGTCTAATTTGAATTTAAATTGCAGGGAAAAAGTGAAACTCAAGAGAAAAGGAAGAAGTGATACTTACACACTTATTATGCCAGTTCAAATTATACCTAGCATAATAAGTAAAAGTTATCAAAGACATATTATTACTATGGCAATTTTAGTTACAACAGCATAAAAAAAACAATATTATTACTATATTGCCACGCATGACTTATTATGAAAAGTAAACTATAATCAGCATAATAAAATCCAAATTTTCCATTAGTAATATGTGAAGTGTTGAAGTATTTATTTTCATTATTCTTCGATTATATTAAAGTTTATTTCGTTAATTTTTATAATACTTATTCCATTCAAGGTATATATATATATATATATATATATATATATTTGTAATCGCCAAGAATGTAACGATAATAAGGCGAGGGGTGGGGTGTGAAAGAAGTTGCATCATCATAAAGTCGATGTGGTGGTGAAGAAGTGTACGTCGACATAAAGCTGACATGGTGGTGAAGAAGTGTATGTCGACATAAAGCTGATATGGTGGTGAAGAGGTGAAGGAGAATTGCATTGTCATAAAGCCGACATGGTGGAGAGGCAGTGTACATTGTCATAAAGCCAACATGGTGGTGAAGAAGTCATTAGGTCAGACAAAGGAGGATTGATATTATATAGTCGGTAGTCTTTAGGTTGGGTCGATTTGTTAAAATAAGGTTGAAAAGATAAGACATGTAATTATTTAGTTAATATTTAGTTTGGTTGATGAGATATTGAGGTTGAGATTTAGGAAGATATTGAGGATTATCTTTAGGATTATTATGTATTCTGTATATCTACAATATTTGTAACTGATTACTCTACTATAAATAAGAATGTTACTCCTATGGTCAAGGGAAAGATTGTTTTTGACCTAAGCAAGTCTTAAGCTAGGGTTAAAAATATTTCTTTCTTTTTGTTGGCAAGTCTTAAGTCTTAAGCAAGTCTTAAGTCTTAGGCAAGTCTTATCTGGCAGTTTTCTTGACCAGAACATTGGTGCCTACCGTGAGGTCCGGTAAAACTCGATCCCAACTGCACCAAATTTCAATAGAAAATGATACAACAAAAAGGAGAGATGAATCAGAATCGGAATGCGACTCAGGAGGGACCTACTCGTCAGGAGATAATGTAGAGTATAAAGGAGTTACAGCGGCAGAATGAGGAGATAAAGTTGAAGGCGGAAGCTGATCAAGCACGACTTATGGAAGAATGTGAAGAATCTTGCAAGAAAGTAGAAGAAAATCTACAACTCTTAAGGGAGGAGACACTCAAAGAAAGGGACTTACTTCAGAAGGAGGCCGACGATACCCATCATCCGCTGGAGGAAGCCCTTCGTCAACAAGAGCAACTGAGAAAACTCAATGAAGACATGCAACAACACATTGCTCAAGGAGGATACCGACGCTCCAGTCGGAATAATGCCGAAGTCACCGACACACAACCTCTTTCCAATGATATTATGGGTGAGCCTATTCCCTAGAATTTCGTGATACCGAAGATGACACCCTTTACGGGAGCCTCGGATTACGAGTCTTATTAAAAATCTTTTCAAGCACAAATGTTGATATCCGAAGGGACCAACGCTATATGTTGCAAAATATTTGTTGGCACATTAACGGGGATAGCATTGGAGTGGTTTAGCACCCTGCCCAATGCCTCAATTAATTCATTCTCAGATTTCTCACGAGCCTTTTTGGAGAGGTTCTCAGCTAATAGGGCAAAACCAATGGAGATGGCTGACATGTTCGATGTAAGGCAGAATACAGATGAATCTTTGAATCAATTTCTTAATTGCTTTAGCAATATAAGCATGAAGATAATGGATCCTAATGAAACCTTGTTAGTAAAGGCCTTTATGAAAGGGCTTCGAGCTAGCTCTTTTGGTGAAACGCTACATTATATTCCTCCTAAAACATTAATCGCGAAATAAGGCAAAGGGCAACAATTGTGATATAAACTGAGGAAGCTATCAAGCAGAAGAAATCAGACGATAAGAGATTGGCAATTAGCTCAAAAGCTGATAGGGAAATCAAGCCATTCCGACGGGAGAGGACTCCTCCTAGGGGAAGATTCGATAGGAGGTTCGTTCCATACGTGGCATAGAGAACAAGGGAGGATTATAGGGGAGAAAGGACGCAGAATGCTAAGTTTTAATGTGGCTTTATCAGAAATACTGAAGGATAAAGACGTCTATAAGTAGTTACGACTCCCTAATGTTACCAGCAGAGTCCTCGGTTTAAGACCGAGGGCGTGGTGCAAATTTCATCGAACGACAGGACACGAAAAAGATGACTGCCATACATTGGCTAATCAGTTAGTAGCGCTATCGGCCAAGGGTATGTTGAAAAAATATGTCAAGATGGAGAAGGATGATGAGCAAATGAAGAAACCCTCGGCAGCCGAGGATCGTGAAATTCCTATATTAGGGAATTTCAATACAATAGCTGGAGGTTTTTCAGGAGGAGGATTGACGCATGCTTCCAGGAAAAGGTATGTGAGAAGTGTTATGATTGCGGCGAAGATAGAACGATCTATGAAGACTTTGGATATTACATTTTCTAATGAAGATTTCAAAGGAATCATCCCACACGAAGATGATCCAGTAGTGTTGTCAATTGTTATGATGGGTAGGAATGTGCATATGGTGTTGATAAATCAAGGCAGCTCGATTGATGTTATGTTTTGGGAGACCTTTGTAGGTTTACAGATTCCTATAGATCGGCTGCAACCTTTCAATGGTATGTTAGTAGACTTCTCTTGGGAGCAAGTGGAGGTGAGGGGGTATGCAGATTTGTGGACAACATTCAGGGACGAGAAAGCTGCAAAAACTATAACAGTTAGATATATAGATTTTAATGCTCCATCATCATGTAATGTGTTGCTTGGTAGACCCTCTTTGAATAAACTAAGAGCTGTAGTTTCAACTCCTCATTTGAAGATGAAGATCCCTACAAATGAAGGAAAGATATTTATGATGTCGGTAAATCAAGAGGTTGCCAAGAAGTGTTATGAGGATAGCCTTAGAATTCGTCAGAAAGATACATATTGTGTAATATCCAACAAAGGACCTGTTGATGCAAAATTAGATCATAGAATGGTGCATCCAGAAAGAAGACCTCAACTTGTGGAGGAAGTAAGTGTTGATGGAAAAAAAATTAAAATTGGAGGAGCCCTATCCATAGCAGTCGAAGCACAAATCTTACAGATTCTACAGGAAAATCTTTCCTCATTTGCCTAGACAACGGCTGATATGATGGGTATAGATCTTGATTTTCTGTGTCATAAACTTAATGTGAATCCGACTGCTAAAGAGAAGATTTAGAGATGAAGACATTTAGGGGGTGAAAAAGCTCAAGCTACTACTGAGGAGGTAAAAAAGCTTTTGGACACCTTACATATTAGAGAGATACAGTATCCTACGTGGCTAGCAAACGTAGTGATGGTTAAAAAGTCGAATGGCAAATGGTGGATGTGTGTAGATTTTACCGACTTGAATAAAGCATGCCTCCAAAGACTCTTATCCTTTACCAAGTATAGATGTGTTAGTGGATAGTGCTTCAAGATGCGTTTTGCTTAGCTTCCTTGATTCTTATTCAGGTTACAACCAAATAAGGATGCATCCTCAGGACTAGGAGAAGACGAATTTCATGGGAGAAACCTCGAATTATTGTTATAAGGTAATGTCTTTTGGTTTGAAAAATGCAAGTGCTACTTACCAAAGATTGATGGATCGCATTTTGGTTCCTATGATGGGGCGTAATATACAAGCATATGTGAACGACATGGTGGTAACTTCAACAACAGAAATGAAGCATAAGGAAGATTTGGCTGAGTTGTTTGCTAAGATAAATAGGTATTACCTCAAATTGAATCCAGAGAAGTGTGTTTTTGGTGTGAAAATAGGAAAGTTTTTGGGTATTCTACAGACGGAGAGGGGAATAGAGGCCAATCCTGACAAATCTGAAGCCATCATTAATATGAGAAGTCCAGCTAATGTAAAGGAAGTTCAAAGGTTAATTGGGAGGATGACAACTCTTTCTTAGTTTTTAGCAAGAAGCAAAGATAAAGGATTACCTTATTTTCAGTGTCTCTAAAAAAATGACAGGTTTTAGTGGACGAATCAATGCGAAGAAGCTTTTCAACAGTTGAAAGAATATTTGAGCAAACCTGTAGTGCTTTGCAGGCCTAAAAAGAATAGTGTGTTAGCATTATATATCTCAGTAACTGATCAAGCGGTTACTTCGGTGTTAGTTCAGCAGTGCAAGGACGGACAAAGGCCTATATATTTTGTCAATAAGGTGTTGCATGGGGCAGAAGCACGATATCTAATATTGGAGAAAGCGGCGTTAGCTGTGGTAGTGACAGCCCGACGATTAAGACATTATTTTCAAAATCATATTGTGAAGACAATGACGGATTTGCCTATAAAGGCGGTATTACAAGAACATGATATATCAGGTAGGCAGGTGAAATGAGAAATAAAGTTGTCAAATTATAATATTCAGTATGACGCTAGAGGTCCAATCAAAGCATAGGTGTTGTCAGATTTCTTGGTAGAGCTTACTAATCCGCCTATGGAATCTAAACTTGAGGAGGCTTCTTAGTAGATTTTGTCGGTGGAAGGAGCCTCTAATTTGAAAGGCAATGGAGCTGGTGTGGTCTTGGAAGGACCTGACGGAGTCTTAATTTAACAATCGTTGCAATGTTCATTCAAGGCTAGTAATAATCAGGCAGAATATGAAGCATTGATAGCCAAAATGTTACTAGCAAAGGAGATGGGGGTTACAAATTTGTTAGTCAAAAGTGATTCAGCATTGGTTGTAATGCAACTAAAAGGGGAATTTCAAGCGAGAGATCCGCAGTTAGCCAAGTATTTGGAATTTGTTCATACCATGCCTAAGAATTTTGTATCTTTCAATTTTACACATGTGCCTAAGAAGCATAATTGCAAGGCGGATTTATTGTCGAAGATGGCCACGTACACAAAGTTGGGGCAGCATAAATCGGTGATTCGAGAAACATTAGTATCTTCGCTGGTGGACATGGGGGAGAATTATCAAATTATGGCGATGGACAGTTGGATGATTCTCATAAAAAGGTACATTGCAGATGGATAACTAGCGGTAGATGATGAAGAGGCAAGTAGAGTTAAAAAGAGTTCTAGTAGATACGTGTTGATTGATGGCAACTTGTTTCGATATGGATATTCTCACCCTTTGCTGATTTGTGTAGATAAAGAAGAGGCCACAAGAATTATGGGGGAATGACATAAGGGTATATGTGGTAGCCATGTTGGAGGAAGAGCATTGATGTTACGAGTTATGAGAGAAGGATTCTTCTGGCCAACTATGCGAGCTGATTGTGTGGAATATGTGAGAAGATGTGAACAGTGTTAGAAACACGCTGATTGAGTTAAGGCACCACCTAAGTTTTTGCATTCTATCAATACGCCTTGGCCATTTCATACATGGGGAATAAACATATTGGGACCTTTTCCACGTGCGGTTAGGCAACTTAAGTTTCCTATAATTGTCGTTGAGTATTTTACAAAATGGATTGAAGTGGAGCCTATGGCCATGATAACCAAAAATAATAATATGCAGATTTGGAGTTCTGCGATGCCTCATTTCGAACAATGGCACCCAATTTGTATGTTCGCAAGTGCGACAGTTATGCATAGAGGTGGGAATTAGACAAGTTTTTTCTTCTATAGAACATCCTCAAACAAATGGGCAGGTTGAAGCAACTAATAAGGTTATTTTGCGAGGTTTGAAAAGAAGACAAATGATAGTTAAAGGTGATTGGTTGGACGAGGTTCATCAAGTATTATGGTCTTATCACACCACGCCTTAGACAACCGCACACGAAACTCCTTTCAGTTTGGTGTATGGCACAAACGCAATGATTTCTATAGAAATTGCTGAAAATGTGGAAATAATAAGATCCTTTGAAGATGGACTTTCAGAACAGGGGTTGCGTGCTAATTTAGATACTTTACAGGAAGTTCGGGAGCTAACTTAGATATCAAGAGAAGCAGTAAGAAGGAGAGTTGAAAGAAGATATAAAACAAAAGTGAATCCAAGAAGTTTTTGGGAAGCAAATTTAGTGTTAAGGAAGGTTCAGTTGATTCAAATGGACAACAAGTTGACACCTAAGTGGACAGGTGATGAGTGCGTATTTTTGCCCTCATTTAATGTTTAATTTTGGGTATTTAATTGAATTTGTGTTCTTAAAGATTGATTTAATTGGGATTTCCTATTATTGGGTTTATTGAGCATGAGATACAAAAACATGTTAAAAATAGCTTTTTAGTTGCATAAATGTTCTTTGGATATTTTGAGGTGTGTTAGTGCAACTGCAGCTAAGTTGAGCTCATGGAGGTGTGAAAATAAATTGATTAAAGCTTCATGACACCTTAAAGATAAATCCAAGAATAAGAAATTATCAAAAGCACAAAAATCCAAGCCAAGCATTGCATGAAGACG
>Ga0214545_1009842_pt1 | contig 14277 bp, 8 predicted proteins | sample CNSS4metaG_FD_160064 | JGI IMG/M metagenome (GOLD analysis project Ga0214545, IMG submission 160064) | Root nodule microbial communities from cowpea collected in UCLA plant growth center, Los Angeles, California, USA - CNSS4 | ecosystem: Host-associated > Plants > Roots > Nodule | place: USA... | reverse complement strand
CAAAAGATTCATTTGACATAATTAATGGTTCGGTTCCAGAAGAACCTCAGGTACCTGAAATGGTTGAAAATGATGAGATCTCAATAAATTATGTCATGAATCATATAATATGGAACCAAAATGAAGTCAACATTGATGAAACTTTTACATATAATATAGTGATGAATGCTATGAATGACAATGAGCATCAATAACCAATGATCATTGAAGATTGTCGACAAAGACATGATTGACCAAAATGAAAATATGCAAAGAAGCATAATTGCTTGCTAAATGAAAGATTTTTGGACCTATATTTCGCACACTTGAAGGTGTGAAACCCGTTGGGTACGTATGGATTTTTGCGCAAAAATCAAATAAAGAATGATGAAATTGTTAGATACAAATCACAATTGGTTGCTCAAGGTTGTTCACAAAAACCTTGTATTGATTTGTGAAAAAACATATTCACTAGTATTGGATGCAACAACATTGCAATATTAGATTATCCTAGGCGCACAACAAGGTTTGCATTTACATCTAATGGATGATGTTACAACCTATTCGTACGATTCTTTTGAGAATCATATTTATATGAAAAATCCCTGAAGGATTTTATTTGCCCAACAAGACAAATTCTAAAGAGGGTTATTCAATAAAATTGAACATGTTCTTTTATTGATTAAAGAAATCAAGACATGTGTGACATAACCGTCTTATTGAGTACTTATTAAGAGAAGGATATTAAAATGATCTTATTTGGTCTTGTATTTATATGAAAAGATCCAGATAATGAATTTGCCATAATTATTGTTTATGTAGATGACATAAACGTCGTTGGAATTTCTAATGAACTCACAAAGGCAATTTATTACTCAAAGAAATAATTTGAGATGAATGATCTTTGAAGAGAAAAGTCTTATTTGAAATTAGAAATTGAGTATTTAAATAAAGGTGTTTTTATACGTCAAGAAGCTTATATAATTAAGGTGCTTAAAATGTTCTCAATGGACAATCATTAATTCATAACAAATTTATAATTTTATTCTTTTTATTGATTACAATTTAATCATTTGAATAAATTAATAGTACTAAAAAATATTTTCAAACAAAATATTAGATGCAGCGACCACTAAATTTTTTGACATTAATTATTACATTATAAATATTTAGCATCAACCAACTTTTTGACTACTATTACAATATTTAATTTGGTCGATGATTTATTCGTAGGAAATTATATTTATTCACTAACATTGTTTTAGCACTAATTATCATATCATACATATTTAAGGACTGTCAAATTTTTAAACACTAATACGATTTTAATTAAGTTGAAAATTTGGTAGCTAAAAAGTATTATATTTAGCAACAAAATTTTTTGACCACTAACTATCATATTATACATATTTAGCGACCACAAAAATTTTTTGCCTCTAATACAATTTTTAATTTAGTCCTTAATTCAGTGGCTAAAAATATTATATTTAGCAACAACCAAGTTTTGGTCGCTAATAATCATATTATACATATTTAATGACTACCAAATTTTCGGTGACTAATACAAGACTTATTTCAGTCGCTAGAAACATTACTTCCATTTTTATATAAATAGTGATCGATTTATCAACAAGTTAGTTACTAAAATTTTTAATCATTTATTTACTTCGTAATTAAATTGTTATATTTAAAAGTGCAATAAATTGCTATTTTGGTCGAGATTTTTTGACAAATGTTATTTTGTGGCTATTTCAATTGCAAATAGGAACTTATTTATTTTTTTATTACTAAAAGACCTATTTCTTATTGTGTTCATCCATTCATTTTTAAAATATATGAACCAATATTTACTTGGCCTTGGCCTGACCCAACACATATACTAAAGAGTTTGACCCAACAAGCCTAACAATATTATTAACCTAAACTGACTAATTCATAAATATATTTGCTAGAAGAATTACTATATATTAATTGAATATATGGTCAAAATCGGTAGTTTTATTATATTCCTTACTATCGTATATAATATATTATAAGATATATTTGATTGGTTTATATTATCTTTATCATATTAATTTTACATACATGGTACGTTATTATTATTATTATTGATATTCCAAATTTTATAACCGATTTTCTCAGGATCGAGAAATCCTATAAATACTTATAGGGATTTCAACGGGTCAGGTAATATATGGGTAGTAGCTCTTGCGTATCCTACCTGCTGGATAAATATTTGCCCCACACCCATATTCATGCGGGTATCCATTATGCGGGTATTCACATATTTTTTTAATATCCATGGATACCTACGGGTATTTACAAAAAAAAAATTTAACAACAAATTTTAACCATAAATTCAAATAAAATATAATGCATAACATTTATAAATTTCAAACAAAGTGCAAATAACCCATTTAAATAATGTTAAATGACAGTTTACAAATAAATAGAGATTTTTTAAAACCAATTGATAAAAAATAACACATTCAAAATCAATGTGTTAATGTTTTAATTATTTTTAAAAATATTTTAATTTAAATTAAAGTATAGTAGGTACGGGCATCCACATGTACGAATATTATGATACTCGTACCCACCCCGTTAAAATGTGGGTATAAAAAATACTAGTATTTGTTACCCGCGGGTATCCATTTTCCAACCGTTGTGATTTTTATACGTGGATACCTAGGGGTACAAATTTTTTTGACATCCCTAAATATATCTCATATAGTTAGGGAATGACACACTCTCTGATATTCCCTCCTGCACTCATCAAGAGTTATCAAACCACTTAGATCTTGTTATGCTACAAATCTTGGTAAGAACAAACCAAACATGATCAAAGTTTTGGACAAAAGTAAATTAATCAACTTATAATTTAATAATTTAAGGACTAAGAACTTAATAATCCAATTTAAAATGAAAAATGTTAAAGACAAATATTCTTAATTTATATTTTAGTGCAAGAATCAGACTTTCTAGTAAAAAAGTAAATATGAGTTAAAAACTTAACTATGATTAGGCCGGTTTGTACTTATACTATACACAAAAAATTGTCATTAAGCTACCCATACTATTTCGCAGGTAACACAACCATGGTGAACTCCAGTTATTGTTGGAATAATTTGTGGATAAGTTACACGATCACAATTTCGTTAATATGCATGCAAATTTGTATTAGTGTTTTTCCTGTTGATAATAACCAAGTATAAAAAATCTTTAACCATAAATTTTGTCATCAGATTTTGTTACCAAAAAATTACAATAAAATAGATTAATATCCTTAATATGAATAAATGAGTTGTGATTGACAAAAAAAATCTTAAAAAAGTACCTAAAGAAAAAATTTATATGATTTCAACCAATAAAATCTATATAAAGATTTAAAATAAATTTTATTTATTTATTTTAAATAACTAAAAAGTTATTTTTACACAATAAAATAAAAAATTTGTCATTTTATAAAAATTGAAAAATATAAAGAAAATTTGATAGACATAGAAAGAGAAACTATATATTTTTTATCGAACCAAAATTTTTTTAGAAACTTATTTTACAGAAAATCGAAACATATATTTAAATCTAACTACTACTGTCCTTCTTTCATCTTTTTCACATGTTTAAAAGTTGTAGGATATTATATTCATTTCCATCCACAAAAGAGTTCACCTTATCACCAGGACGTAGCTCTATAAATGTGTTCTCGCATGTACGCTTATTCACACAACCGAACTCATCAAAGAAGAGAAAAACCATAATCTGTTTCATAGCCAGCCAAAGAAATGAGGAGTGCAACTCTCTTTGCTCTCTTCCTTCTCTCTGCCCTAACCTTCTACCCTCCTTCAACCACCGCTCAACCTGTCAAGGACGCCTATGGTAACAGCGTTAAAAATGGTGGCTTATACTACATATTTCCACGCTTTTGGGGAGGCGGCGGCGGTGGAATTAAACGAGCCATAACTGGAGACGAAACATCCCCTCTCTCTGTTGTTCAAACTCCCTTCGAGACCGATCCAGGAAACCCATGGCGTATTCAATCCTTAGTCGCTGCCCTTTTTGTTCCTGAAGGCAGAGTGTACATTAGCTACGATGTTCAACAACCAGGTGTCCGCTCTAACTACTGGACCGCTGTTGAGGGTGAGGCTGAAAGAACCGTCGTTAAATTGGGATACCCAAATTCCCACCCAGGCTTCTTCACTATTCACAAAACTTCCTCAGCCGATACCTATAAATTTCAGTTCTGTTCAAATGACGACGCCACCTCCTGCAGTAATGTTGGGATCGTTAAGGATGATGCAGGGAACAGGCTTTTGGCCACCAATCAAGAAAAACCATTCGAGTTTATTCTTGCGCCAGTTTCGTCTGTTGCATCTAAATGAAGCACTATCCATGAAAAGTCGTACACTTTGTCCTTGTGAGAGACGTGTCTACGATATGCTTTGGATGTAATAAACTACCCAACCCTAAATAAATAATATATCCAAAGCTTATGTTTTCAGTTTCTTTGGCCTGTTCATATTTATAGGGATAATGATATTTCAACAAAAGTTTTTGACAAGTTTTTTACAAAGGTGACGTGGTAGCGGTTTTTTTAAATTTTAATTACGAAAATTTTAGTTCACACGTGCAGCGGAAAGAGAAAAAAAACTGAAATTAAATGTCAGTTAGAGAGAGAAAGTGAAGAGAGAAAAGGAGGAAAGTGAGGTCGGGGGTTGCGAAGTGAGAAAGTGAAGAGAGAAAAGGGGGAATGTGAGCCCGCCGGAGTTTGTGGTTCAGTGAAAGTGAGATTCTGGCAAGCATTTCGCCGGGGGAGGTGGAGGATAGTTATCAGTGAAAGCGAAAAAGATAGAGAGCAAGAGGGATAAAGTGAGAATGAGAATGAGAGAGTGAGAGGAGTTAAGCATTGCAGATTAGTGGTGGATAATTGCAGTCATTGACGTCGTTTGGGTGGGTTACCGGAGACAGGTCGTAGAAGAAGTCGTCATCCCGAACGTACAATCGAACCTTTACCGGAGCCCATTTAATTTATTTAACCCAAAGGTAACGTATTTCGTTCGTATTACGCAGAGGATGTGTATAGAATGATATAATTTAGTTTTGCAAGTTTGAATGAATTGGGGGATGTGTTTGAGGTTGACCATGTTCAGAAACATTGCATCAATGGATCTATCATTATGTTGTTTGAACAATTCTCTTATCATTCAAAGTTAATTAGTTGTTCCGACCTTTTGGATCCATACATTTATGCAATTGGATTTATATTACAGGCTATGAACATTGCATATTGTCAATTGTGTCGTTTAATTTGAACTTGGATGTAAGTTAAATACCCTTGTGTTGAACTTGAAGTATTTAAAAAAAAAAAAGGTGCATTAACTGAAGTATCTGATTTATCTTTCTGTACAATACTGTTCCAAGAACTGACGCAAATGTGGGGACTAATGCATATGTAGATGGGGACTTAAAGCAAAGTTGTTGGCATAAAACTGCAAAAGCAGCCAAAAAACTCAACTTAAATTGTTCTACATAGATCATTCCTAATTCATTCATTTAGACACATATTTATTAATGTTATCCATTTCCAATTCAATTAATTAGGTGGGAGTACCTGTTACAAAAGCGGGGAGTTACTCCCACCTATGTGGGGAGTACAGTTGAACCTTATGATTACTAGTTCGACATGGTATAAAACTTATTTTAACTCTCCTTTTTACAGCATTGACCATCATGTTACTCAATCACGAAGTGCAGTGGACCAATTAAAATTTAATGAAAGGAATTATGTGGTTTTTATATGGACACACAACTGTATAAACAGCTCACGCCGATGTGGGGAGTAAGGACGCTGTATGTGGGGAGTTGGAGCAAAGTTTTTTGAATAAAGTTGTAGGACAAGCAACAAAACTATATTTAAAAGTGCTAAATATCTTATTCCTATTTCATTCGTTAAGAAAAAAATTACTTTGCATGACCCAATTCTAATTGAATTAATTAAGTGGGAGTAGTAGCCTCACAGGACCCCAAGTGTAAACCTAATACAAAAGCGGGGAGTAATTCGCAACTATGTGGGGAGTACACTTCAACTTTTCAAACACATTTGCCACATTGTACAAAACTTTGTTAAACTCTCGTTTTTGGACCATTGACCATCAAGTAACTCAATGACAAAGTCTAATGGACCAATTAAAATTGAATTAACGAAAGTATGTGGATTTAATATGTGCACACAACTGTATAAATAGTTGACGCCGATGTGGGGAGTAAGGACGCTGTATGTGGGGATTTGAAGCAAAGTTTTTTGAACAAAACTGCAAGACAAACCAATAAACTTAATTAAAATGTGGTAAATACGTTATTCGTATTTCATTACTTAAGAAAAATATTTGTATGCATAACCCAATTCCAATTCAATTAATTTAGTGGGAGTGTAGCCTCACAGGACCCCAAGTGTAAACCTGATAGAAAATCGGGGAGTAACTCGCAACTATGTGGGGAGTACACATGAACTTTTGCAATACTGCTTCAACATTGAATAAACACTATTCTTAAGTCGCATTTTTCGACCATTGACCATCAAGTAACTCAATCACGAAGTCTAATGGACCAATTAAAATTGAATTAAGTGAAGTATGTGGATTTAATATGTGCACACAACTATATAAACAGCTCATGCCCATGTGGGTAGTAAGGACGCTGTTTGTGGGGAGTTGCACCAAAGTATTTTGAACAAAGCTGTAAGACAAACCAGTAAACTTATTTAAAATTTGGTAAATACGTTATTCGTATTTCATTCGTTTAGAAACATATTCGTTTGCATAACCCAATTCCAATTCAATTAATTTAGTGGGAGTGTAGCCTCACATGACCCCAAGTAAAAACCTATTACAAAAAAGAGGAGTTACTCGCCCCTATGTGGGGAGTACAGTCAGACTTTTTCAATACTGCTTCCACATTGAATATAAACTCTTGTTAAATCGCCTTATTCGACCATTCACCATGATGTAACTCAATGACGAAGTCAATCACGATGTCCAATACACCAATTAACATTGCATTCGCTAAATTTTGTGCTTTTTCAACTACACAAACCGGTAAAAAACATTTGTGGCAGATATGGGGATTAAAGGCAAACTTTTTTAACAAAACTGTAGAAAAAGCGAACACAATTAATATAATGTGTAAACAGATCATTCGTGTTTGATTTAGCCCAACAAATATTCCTTTCCATTATCCAATCCCAATTCAAGTAATTTGGTAGGAGTGTAGACTTACTAGAGGCAAAATTCAAACCTGTAATGGTAAGTGGGGAGTTAAGTGCACCTACTTGGGGAGTGGAGTTCAACTTAATCAGTACTGCTTGCATATTTACACAACTTTATTTAAATCTCCTTATTGGAGCATAAACAATTATGCAAATTATTGACGAAGTCCATACCTCCAATTAACACTGCTTTCACTGAATTTTGTGCTTTTTAAACTCCACAATCATGTGTAAAACATGTCACGCAGATGTGGGGAGTTATGCATATATATTCGGGGAGTTTGGGCAAACTTTTCTAAGAAAGCTGCAAAAAAAAACCCAATACAATGATTTTAAATTTAGTCAATAATATTCGATTCAGTCAGACATATATTGCTTACAATTATCCAAATCCAACCCAATTAATTTTTCGGTAATGTAGGCAAAGAAGAACCAAAATAAAAAACCTCAAACCAATGCGGGGAGTTAGGACAAAATATGTGGGGAGTAGAGTTAATGATTATGATTACTGCATATGGATAGTCGAGACTTTCTATAAATTTCCTTTTACGATCAATGATGATTCATTCAATAAGTGACAGAGGCATTTCACTAATAACTATCCTCCCCCCCCCCCCCACCCGGTGAAATGCTTGCCGGAATCTCACTTTCATTGAACCACAAACTCCGACGGGCTCACTTTCCCCCTTTTCTCTCTTCACTTTCTCACTTCGCAACCTCCCGACCTCACTTTCCCCCTTTTCTCTCTTCACTTTCTCTCTCTAACTGACATTTAATTTCAGTTTTCTTTTTCTTTCCGCTGCACGTGTGAACTAACCTTTTCGTAATTAAAATTTAAAAAAACCGCTGCCACGTCACCTTTGTCAAAAACTTTTGTTGAAATATCATTATCCTATTTATAGAGCCATAGAATTTTAGTGTTATCCCTTCCCGCCACTGCTCTGGTTTACGTCTTTCATTCCCTCAACATAAAACAACTTTTTTTCTAACATATAACTAATTAACATATGCGTATACATGTATATTTACTTTTATTATTTAGGGTAATAAAGATATTATTTTTTATCATAATTACTAAAAATAGATAAAATATTTATATTATGGATAATTAATTATATTTAAAAAATTAAATATAAAATTTAAAGTGTAAAATAATAAAATAATTTATTTTAATAATGATAAAATTGGTCATGAAATATGGGCAACAAAAAAAATTATAAGATGGTTAAAAAAATCAATTATGTATAAATTAAAATAAGATTATCACATACTTTTATATAAACTAGTGTGTTATTTTTTATGATAAGTAAAAAATATTATTATTGTTATTATAATTATAATCATAATTTTTGTAACTTTATTTTAATTAGTTTTTATTTATTTTTGTAATAAGATGGTTAAATTTAAAAAATGTCAAATGAAAAGAAAAACGAAAAAATTTAAAGGAATGGTCACTTGAAAAGTAAAATTGATCAACTAATTACTTTAATTAAAAAAAATCATTTGTTTAAAGAGTAAAATTGAAAAATAAATGTGAACACCAAAACAAGGAATCTCTTATATATAATACATAATAAAAAATTTATAATATTATTATTTTTTTTAAATATTTGAAGACTAAAAAATATAAAACAATAAATGAAATATTAGTTAGTAATTTTAATTTAAATACATATTTATTTATTTATTTTAAGAAAAATTGTAACACCCCATTTAATTAATAACCGTAATTAAAGGAAATGTCACAACGAAATAGTATAGTGGCGTAGTCTTAGAGTTTCCACATAACGCCTTACAATGAACCAAGACATACAACGATGTCAAACTAATCCAGATACAGAAATTTAACTAAAATGAAATGGAAGTTTAAAGGACAGCCAATACATGGGTCGTGGCCTTAAAAGAAAGCCCAAAGTAGAAAATCCAGCCCAGATGGCTAAGCAGCAGAGTCACCGTCCTCCTATTGATCGCGAAGACCTCTCGCATCTGCTCCCATCAATATATTGATGATCATCGCAAAAGATAGAAGAGCCACATACAAGACAACCAGACAAACAAACAGGGTAAGCTAGAGCCGTAAAGATTTCATCAATGCATTCAGATATACTTTCGCAGTCCAATATACATACATCACCCAAGCATATTATAACCTTCTAAATCTACGACTCGACTCAACTCATCCGGATACATATAACCTGGTCAGATTCAGCGGATGCTTGCACTTGTGATGGATACCTCTGCTCACCCCCGAGCTATGTGTTACAATGAATCAATTCCCTCACACACAAGGTTAGCCCTTAATGAGTTTCAGGCCTCCTGCTACTCTCATCGTAGGAGTCAATCCGCTGTAAGTGAGACTAACTGACTCCTTAGAGTGTCAGGATACAATCCTTACCAAGTTATATAGATGGGGCAACACCATGGACACCCACTAACATGGGCCATGGAATTACGTCCCGACCACTGAAGCACGACCCTGAAGTCTCACTTAGAGACTTCAAGGAATTACGTATTGACCAAATACCAAACATATACAAACAACCAAGTAACAAATACATATATCATGCATAGGAACCTCACACCAGCATCCGTAAACAATCCTCATTTATCATATATTGAATCATTATCAACTCGTTATTCCCAACCATGAGTAAAGTGCTTCCTCTCATACCAATACCATGCATATATATATATATATATGTATGTATATATACATATATAGATATATATGTATATACATATATATATATATATATATATATATATATATATATATATATATATATATATATATATATATATATATATATATATATATATATATATGTATATATATATATATATGTATATATATATCCAACCTTTCATGTATAATTCATATAAAGATCATGCCAAACTCACAATTCACCACACATAACCCTCTGCGCACACAACAGTGACCTCTGCGCATTCTCGCTTAAGCGAGAATCCCCTCGCTTGAGCGAGACGCTCGGTCGCTCAAAACTGAGTTGGTCGCTTGAGCAACCCCTTGCGTAAAAAGGTTTAGGCGAGTCTCTGCTCATCTTGCCTAGGCGAGACAGGCTCGCTTGGGCGAGATTATCAGATCTCGCCACTGTTTTCCTGCGACAGCCATCCATACCAAGCCAAACCAACATACTAAGATGTTCCAAGCATTCAGAATCTCATATCAACCATAGAATCTTAGCACAACAACAAAAATAGCAGCAAAACGAAAAACATGAGTAGGTTCTAGCTTCCCTTACATGGGAATAATCTACCACAAGACCTTGACGCCGAATAGAGGAACACCACAACTCTAGGAGAGGATTATGGAGCTGGAAAAAGAACAGCAGTGGGTACGTTACAGGAACATTAACATTGGCTACACAATAAGACTAGAGATTGGAAGCTATGCGTTGGGGAATACTTACGTGAGTAGAACGAGGTTGAGCTAGGCTTGAATCTGGTTAAACATTGAAACCCTAACGGAGTGACGACTGCAACTCTAAGCACCAAGGGAGCAGATTCTGAAGGTGTAGAAAGAGTGAATTAAGGCAGACTTTGAGGTGATTTTATCCTTTGGGCCAACCCTTAGGCCCAATAGCTTAAAAGCAGCCCTTAAAACTTTAGGGTAGAAAATTAGGCCTTACAAAAATTATGTTAGATATCATTATATATTTTGACATTTTAGCTAGTGCTCGAAACATGTCTGGTTAGGAAATGTGGTAGACTTTGTTTACATCAAGAGGTGATGAATTGACTTTAAACTGTCATATTTCAAAAACACATTATATATATATATATATATATATATATATATATATATATATATAATTTAAATTAGAATATAGCGGGTATGGGTATCCACGGGTATGAATACTATGATACCCGTACTCGCCTCGTTAACATGTCTGTATAAAAATACTTGTACCCATTACCCGCAGGTATCCATTTTCAATATCCATTTCCTATTCGTTGCGGGTGTTATCTACGAATACCTACGGGTACAGATTTTTTTTGACATCCCTACATCCAACCTAGACTCGATCCCAATTGTACTCAATCGAACTTGACTCGACATGGGCCTATCCCAACTCGACTGAAGTAAACCTATCTCGATTCAGATTGACCCTGACCTGGGTTGACTCTGCCCAACATAGGCTAGAGTTGACTCAGCTCAACCAACCTGGGTTGACTTTGCTTGATCAAGGTTGGATCGATTTAGGACAACCCAAGCCAACTAAAATTCAAAGGAACTAATACTCTTATTACACTAACAAATGAAGGAAAAATGATATCATACAACTTCTATACAAAATAATTAATTTAATGAATTAAATGATATCTAACCTTGGGATATATAATTTGAACTTGCCTTTTTCAGATCCTTTTACATAAAATGTTTGTCCCAGCCACAACTCTACTTAAATTGAGACATGTTAGTCATAATTTTTATATAATTCGATGATATGAAAGTTATAACATTACACTTATAGTAAGTTCTTTGGTTTGTTGTTGGATTTAGAACTAGGCAATTAGGAAATGTCCAGGAATAAGGTTAGTTGAATAATTGTCATAACTTAAAAAAAGTTACACTCAGTAAGACTAACACTTCAATGTAAATTTGTGTTTGACATATAAGGGTTAGACATAAAACCCTCTTTTATGCCTGTCCCTTATAGGTGAGACATAAATACTGATTATTTATTTACAAAATTGTCACCATGCATTTTTTACGTTTGTTACCCACACATTAGATGTAAATTCAATGACGTGGATGAAAATTTTTTTTGTTAGTGTATATTTTGGATAATGCATTTACCATGTTTCTATATGAAGATATGAAAAGGCTAGAAGAATCATACATAATTTGATGCATATATCTTCAACAATAACTTGTTACAAATGGACTTTGTCAAGAAGCATCCTCTTCTTCACAACCTTATAACTGACCTTATCTGATTGTGATAGCAAGATTATCAAATAATTATTTTTTTACATCTACTTCAAAAAAAAACCTATTTATGTGTGCAATATTCTTCAAAAAAAATGTCCACTTATATTGCTTGTTAAGAATAGCCTTCATCTTGATTATGTAGAGGTTGAAATTACTTTTTCATTAAAATTCTCAAACTTAGAAGTAATATATCCATCTTCATATAAATTTAGCTTTGATACCAATATGTTGTACACTACAATGCCAAAATTATGCTCAAGAACAATGTAAGAACTTGCGAAGAGGGAAAAAAAATCATACATTGGGAAATGAAGAACAAATACAGATATAAAGTTATAAATGCATTTTATAACGGTTTCAGAACCAGTATAGATATAGGTATTATAGAAAGTTTTCACTTTTTATACCAATTAGGTTATAACCGGGAAGTGTCACTTTTTATACTAGCCACAACCTTAGCTTCGCTCGCCGCCTAGCTCAAGCCACCACCGTCAACAGTCATTACCAATGTTGGTTATTGTTGGTTGTGCACATGCCCTCCAATTTCTAGAGGCTCAAAGAATTTAAGTACGAAAATAATGTGCATAGGGGAAAAGAATCAAAGTACTTATCTTGCAACCCTTTTTCCAACATTCTAGAGAAAAGAATCATAGTCCCTATCTTGCCGCCCTCTTTCCAGCATTTGAGATAAAAGATTCGAAGTCCTTATCTCGCAACCCCCCTTTCCTAGTTGCAGCGTCAGTGCCAAATATGTCGTCTTTAGTTGAGGCGGCGCTAGTGAGAGAAAAGAATGTGTGTCCACGACTGGAGGCGCTTTGAACATGATCATAGAAGATCAAAGGGAACCTACCCCTCGTGACAATAACCTGATCATAGTGACAATGGTGCAGCACGTCGATGATAACTCCGTCTAGAATTGCCGACGATTGCTCTGTCCCGAAGAAGGAGCAACGCACCAAGACCCGACACTACCTTTGGAGGTAATGAAGGATGACTGAAGATGGAGAGTGGAGAATGGTACTGAAAAAGTGAAATGATTTATGTTTCCAAAATCCTAAAAATGTCATTTTCTGTCTGTGTTCTTGTTTACAAATAAGAAAAATAATTAAATAAGAAACTATTTTCTATACCGATTATAATTAGATTATAATTAGAATCATATAGAAAGTTTTATTTTTTATTACAAAGGTACCCTTGTATCTATTCTTTATACCAGTGTAACCGATATAAAATGTTTTCTTTTTTATTAAGAAAATGTCACGATACCCATTTTTTATACCGGTGATAACTCGATGATATTTTTCAATTGGCGACATCTACAATCCTCAATTGATATAGGCTAGAAAGAGTTGTGCTACTATCCAATTCATAGTTCTATTCATCTAGTATTCCTAAACTAGTTAGTGACTATACCATTTTAGTCTTAACGACATTTAATCTGAGACTATAATTTTTGTATGAATAATTGAATATTTTCTTATGACTATTAATCAAAAAATATATATTTTCTATTTATGTTATAAGCTTTTAATAATAATAGAGAATAAACAAGAGTTAAATAATTTTTAATTTGTAAAATAATTTTTAACTTAATTACTATAATAATTGAATATTTTCTCTAAATTAGTTAGCATAAAATAATTTTTCAGCTTTAAACGATCAACTTGTGTACTGTATGTCCCATCGGTCAATCGGCCAAAGATAACTCTCAGGGGACCATCGGTCTTACGGTCGAACGAAAAGTCATGCAGCATCGCTAAAGCATAAGACCATTGGTCAAACGGATAAAATTTCGGAACATCGGTCAAACGGTTGAACATATAAGTCACGACTTAACCATATTCATGCCATCGGTTCATCGGCAGAACAACAGCGATGGACCTTCTAACCTCGAGGGCCCATCGGTTCATCGGCATAACAACAGCGATGGACCTTCTAACCTCGAGGGCCCATCGGTTCATCGGTAAAACAGCAGCGACGGACCTTCCTAAGCACCTGTCGGTTGATCGGTAAAACACAGATTGTTAGCTTGTTGGAAACATAACGTTATCAACCCAGCCAAGCGGCCGTCGGTCGC
>Ga0214545_1009841_pt1 | contig 14277 bp, 7 predicted proteins | sample CNSS4metaG_FD_160064 | JGI IMG/M metagenome (GOLD analysis project Ga0214545, IMG submission 160064) | Root nodule microbial communities from cowpea collected in UCLA plant growth center, Los Angeles, California, USA - CNSS4 | ecosystem: Host-associated > Plants > Roots > Nodule | place: USA... | reverse complement strand
ATAATATAAACTACACTGCTCAAAGCAAATGGGGGACCACAGACCCACGCACAAAATGGAAAATGAAACTCCTTAAACCCCAATCACACAACACTCCCACACTTCCATCCATGAAAACAAAGCAAACTAAAAAACCGAAGTCGAAAAAACCCTAAACCCCAATCAACGAAAATAACAAACAAAATTTCCAAATTCAACTTCTAACCTTCAATGTAGATGACCTTCGCTCAACAATGTCGTCACAATAAAGCCTGGAGATTGAAATCAACGTTGAAAAATGGCAGCGCCTTCCTCCGCCTTGCGTTCCTCCGCCTTGCCTTCCCAATCCCTCGTCGCAATCCCAAACCCTACTCGCAATCCTTTTTTCTCTTAATCCCTAATTTTAAAATCAACCCAAAACGACGTTATACTTACCAAATTAATAAATAAAACGACAACCATAAAAAACATTTCTGTTCAATTCATATTTTATTTTCCACCTTGTACTGTTCAAATTAAAAAATAAATCCACATCAGCCATCCATTGAAACGTGTACAGTGTTATACAAAAAATCGTTACTCAACTTAACGCCGTTAACGAATTGGGCTTAATTGAATCAATTTTGCAGAATTATGGACCAATTTGAGATTAAAAAAAATCTATGGACCTATTTGAGATTTTCCAGCGAAAACATGGACCAAGGGAGTATTTTAGCCTAAAATATTCAGCAAATTATGTTTTTTTAGAAGAAGAAGAAGAAGAAGAAGAAACAGAGGACAGAAGAAGAAACAAAGGATCAGCGAAGCACTGTCTTCTTGGACGCAGCAGGTTTAGGTTTTCAATGAATCTTTATTTTTGATGAAAAACGTTTTTCTGTGCCTATTCCCTGAACCAATGAGCTGAATTACGATGGGACCATAGGCGACTATGCAATAACCGCTGCCTTCTTGGATACAACATATTTAGCGTTTCAATGAATCTTGTTTTTGTTGAAAATTGTTTTTCTTTGCCTATCTTCTTAACCAATGAGCTCAACTGGGACCATAGGAAGCAATTTACTATGCTATGTTCATATCTAAGGTGAATTCAATGTGCATGCAGACTATACGTTGGTTCATATCGTAGGTTTTTTGTGTAGGGATTCCAACTTAGGAATTTTGTTATGTACCTGGAATCCATATTCATGCAGAATGACGCAGAAGGTTTAGGTTTTCAATAATCTTGTTTTTGTTGAAAATTGTTTTTCTTTGCCTCTTTTCTGAACCAATGAACTCAAACCATAGGTCGAATGCAATTACATATTCAAACGACATGTAATGATAGTAAATATGTAGCATTAAGTTTTTGAATCTGAATTTTGTTTATGTTTTTTATGCACACAAGGAATCACATGTTGCTTCACTTGGGATTTGTAATTGTGTAGAATAAATATTGTCAACGGTATTCAGCTTTTTAATAGCACTACTTTCTTTCACCGAAAACCCTATTGTTTTAACCAATGAAAGAAACAATTTACTTGAATGTTGCTATTGAATGTGCATGTTGAAATTGTTTCCTTGTAGAAAGTAGTAAAGAGGAGGAAGATGAATAATGTTAGGCTAATGGTTAATGACTAATGTAACCTTCGATCTATTTTTACAAGAATCATATGTGAAAAAATATTTTTCACTTATTGTTACGATGACAAAATGTTTTTTTTAATTATTATTATTATTATCTTTTTTATAAACTGAATATAAATAAATTACTTTTTTAAAATTTTTTTTATGGAATGTTTCTTTTTTATTTGATAATAACAATAAATTAACAATTGTTATTTTAAATTTGCATAATACATTATTTATAATAATTTAAAAATATGAATAATTATTATTATTATTTAAAAAATTATTCTTATGAAATACTATTTGGCCGTCCCACAAGATTTGGTTAATTTTGATCCACGTGAGTTGGATTAAAAAAGCTCACAAAGTAAAAAAAAAAAAAAAACTATTGAAAAACATTAAAGGGCCAAAAGCATACAGGGTATGTATCAACTTTCAATCTAAATAGGCACGTCTCGACCTTGTGCCAAATTGGTCAGGGTTGACCCAGAGGACCCATCTCAACATTGGTTCAGACCGACCCATCTCGAACTTAATCTTGAGTCAGTCCAAGTCAACCTTCAGCCTAAGTTAGGCTAATTAGTCTCGACCTTCAGTTAGGACGACATAGACGCCAACATAATTTGGTCGAGACTATCACGACTAAATTTGGCCTTTGCCGATTCGACTTAATTAGGCTTAATTTTGACTAGGCTAAATTTAAGTCAAGGCCAAATCAAAATAATATTGGTCTTGGCCTACTTGGCCAAATTTGGTTGAATTTTGGTAGCCCGACTAGGCCAAATTTGGTGTGGCCAAATTTCAGTGACTCGGTCAAATTTCGGCCTATGCCAATTCTACCGAAATAGGGCCTTCTCAACCTTGGGACCAGGTTGGCCCATTTGGACCTTTCATCCTGGTCTGCCAGTCTCGACCTAACTCTCGTCCAACTCGTCTCATCTTTGGTCTGGGCCAACTATTCTTGAAATTTGGTTGAGGCCAAGTTGTCTTGACCTTCATTTTGGAATAACACGTCTTCAGCTTCAGCTTGAATTAGTCTGCCTCGACCTTCGGCCTATCTCGAACTTTGACACCAATCTCGACCTTATGTCCTAGCAAGGTCGTCTTAACTTTCGCCTTGAGTTGACCCTTTTTGAAATTTGCCCCGGTTCGACATGTCTCAATTTTTGGCTTGTCCTGACTTATCACTAATGCAGTTTTGACTATTTAACTCGCGTTATAAGCCTCAGTTATCAAGAAACCGAAACATATAATGATGCGGTGACATTTTTGCAATTTCTACAAACTTTTTTGCCTCAGTTCCCTCAATAACCACTAGTGCATTTTAGAGTTTTTACATCGCAGTATATGTCTCGGTTCCTGCGCACCCGCTGCATATAAACACGCGGTGGCATTTTTGTAATTAAAGTCACCTTTTATGCCTCGGTTGTTATACTAACCGAGGCATATAGCTTAAAAAATTTTACTAATTCCCGCTGTCTCCAAAATTTGAAATTTTTTACCTACTTTTATGCCTCGGTTCTTTTATAACCGAGGCAGTATGAACCTTATGCTTCAGTTCTCCTGCCAACCGAGGCATATAAGAAGACAATATGCCTCAGTTTTGAATTAACCGAGGCAATATGGCTTCGTAGGGTTATAGAAAACCCAAATCTTTTTGCAGCAGCGCAAACCTTCTGCGATTTTTCTTCTCCGAGCATCCTCCATACAACATCGCAAATCTTTTCTTCTTCTTCTTCCACTGCACCCCAATCGTTCGTCCCGGCTTCACCACCGTTGCATCGCCGCTGCACTGTGGAGGAGGTTGCTCGTGGCCACCGCTGCATCTTCTTCTTCTTCTTCGAGCAACTCCATTGCGCCACTGCATTTTCGTTCCGCCTACACCGTTGCTGCACCGCCGCTACGCTGCCACTTCACCATCGACGAGATTGTTCCGGCGCCGCTGCTTCTTCGTCTTCTCTGAGCAACCATCACGAAGGTTCCATTGCACATAGTGTCTTTTGGTAGAAGAGAAAAGGGGTTTCTATTGCAGATTTGGTGCATATCAGTTTTGGAAGTTTGGATTTATTTTTTGATTTGGTTTCAAATTTGGAGTTTTGGATCTGGTTTTCGATCTCAGTTTGGACCTATGTGGCTGGTTTTGCTTATGCATTACTGTGATGTTGTGTTCGTAAGGGAGAAAAAGAAAACCAAAAGACCCCAAAAGACCCAAAAAAAACCCTCGAGGGATGCCGATAAAGGTGATGTCTTCAAGCATGGTGGTGATGAACTTGTTCTCCCAAAGGGGTTTGAAGAGAGAGTGGGAAAAGGAGTTTAGGCCTCGGTTGGTGGAGACCGAGGTAGTAACTATTTTTTATGCCTCAGGTTGATAACCGAGGCATAAAGGAGTGTCTTTTTACCTCGGCAGTATATGTCTCGAGTGCGAACCCGAAGCCAAAAGTGAAAAATAACCGTTGTAGTAGACATGCTACGATAAAGCCTTTTAGGCTTCGATTTCCCTTACCTAAAGCAAAACATTAATTGGGAGAGTGACATTTGGCCTCGGTTATAATTGAACCGACGCCAAAAATCATAGTTTTACCTTCGTTAAAATTGAACCGAGGCCAACAATCACTATTCTACCTCGATTAAAAATTGAACTGAGGCCATATACCAAGTTAGGGATTCGAAACGTGAATGCAATATTCTTCATCTTCTACAACGCAACAGTCACGTTTTCTCTCCTCTGAACGCGCCATCAACTGTCCACAGTCGTCGTTATCCAGCCTCCATTCACGCTGTCAGCCACCGTCAAGCCTCCTTCCATACTGTTGCGATCATTTGTGTTCCACAGTAGCCGTTGGTTCATCCTACGCAGCTACCACGCAACTACCGCGCCAGCCTTTCCACTAGGCACTGCGCCAGCCTCCTCGCCAGCCTCTGTTGCGCCACCATTCCTCCCCAAACAAAGCTTCTCCATTGTCTGTTAATCTCTCGTGCTAAAGTTGTTCCCGTTCCGGCTAGCCACCGTTGCGCTCTGTTATGTTCTCCCTGCGTGTGGTGGTTAGTTGAAATTAAAAAAATTACGCAATTTCCCTGTTTCAAAAAATTACGCAATTTCCTTGTTTCTTATTTCGCATTTTGTATAATTGTTTTTGTGATTTGGGTTGTTGTTTTACGTTTTGTTAGGGTTTTGTTGGGATTTTCTTGGTAAAATTATAATTTTTATTTTCAGTTTTAGAAATGAATTACTTTACGGTGAGTTATCTCAAAATTAGTTATATATATATATATATATATATATATATATATATATATATATATTTTTTTATATAAAAAAAAATTTATATATATATATATATTAATTTATACCAAAAGACATTTTGATATATCGTTATATAATATATTTTCTTTTGTTCTTTCAAATTAATCACGTCCACTACTAATTTCTCAAACTAAATAACATATAATAAGATATAATAAAATGATGATAGTCGTCTTTCTCAACAATACAAAATTGCAATTGAATAATAATAATAATAATAATATTATTATTATTATTATTGAAATGTCTATTAGATTAAATTCAATTTGATTTATATTTAATTTTATATTATTTTGTAATTTTATTATATATTTTAAAAAATTATAAAATATCTTTTTTTAAGTATTCGTGGATATTTACCGGTACCTGTAGGTTTTAAAATATTCACTGATATTTTTTAAACGAGTACCAACAGGTAGCTGGTGAATTTTTTGTTGCAGGTCGGGTTGCAGGTAGATATTATTTTTGTCTAACCCGACCTATTGCCATTCCTATTCAAAACATAGAGTTATCCCAAAATTAAACATGACAAAAGGAAATGCTATCTTATGAACTCAAAATCGAATTCTCATCGTCCAGATGTGCATTAACTTTTGCATCATCTCCTGCTCACATCACAGGAGTAATCATTGCAAACGAAGAAAGACTAAAAACATTTCTTTGTCTCTACAAGAAATTTGTTAATTACCAACAAAATTTGTTGACAAGAATAAATTCATCAGTAAAACATTATCATGAAAATAAACTCATCAATAAAACAACATTACCAACAAATTTTATCGTGAAAATTAATTTTGTTGATAAATTTGAATTTAAATTATCGACAAAATATATTTGTTGATATATATGTATATATTTGACAAATTTTAGTGAAGAAAAAACATAACATCTCTACAAAATCTAGGGTTTTTTTTTACTCTTCCACTCATTCCAACTCACCAATTTGGTGATTGTTGCTTCACTTGGATTCGTATTTGTGCAGAATGGCTATTGACAACTGTATTTAGCCTTTAAACATATAACATCTTTTCTAATTGAAAACTGTAATTTTTTTGAACCATTAAGTGAATTAATTTACCATTGTCTTCTCGGATACAACAAGTTTAGGTTTTCAATGAATCTTGTTTTTGTTGAAAACAATTTTTCTTTGCCTCTTTTCTGAACCAATGAGCTCAATTAGGACTGTAGGAAGCAATTCACTATGCTCTGTTCATATCCAAGGTGAATTCAACGTCCATACTTATACGTTGATTCATAATGAATGTTGTTTTTGTTGAAAACAATTTTCAACATTATGTCCTAGCAAGGTTGTCTCGACCTTATGTCCTAGCAAGGTTGTCTTGACTTTCGTATTGAGTTGAGCCTTTCCTACATTCGGCTTGGTTTGACATGTCTCAATTTTTTACTTGTCTTGACTTTTGGTCCAGGTTAACCCATTTTGACTCTCGTTCCGAGAGCCTGTCTCAATTTCCTATTCGAAATGGGTCTTTTCGACCTTCGATCTAGGCCGGTTTGTCTTAGCCTTCGGTCTAGAATGACTTGACTTCATATATGATCTTCGGTTTACCACGAGTTCAAGGGGTCGAAAAAAAATTTAGTTTTTTTTTTAAAATGTAAGTAAATTTGAAACTGACTCACTTAACTCGCTAATTAAACGTCGAACCAGATTAAAGATAAGTTGATGGATAATATACCACAAATGCATTATTAACTTTTTACCATCTTTTACTTATCTTTAATTATAATTATGTAGTTTTACGAGTCATTATTCTTTTATTTGATTGTAACGTAAGAAATAGAAAAAAAAATTGACAAACCAAAACATCCTTTGAATCGATCCTTTAAGTTAATAGTGTAACTTTATAAAATATTTACTAGTAAATTTATTAAATTTTATTGTCAATTTTCTAAATGAATTACTTTACAGTCAATTATTTCAAAATTAAAATTATATTTTTTCTTTTTAATTTATACCGAAATAAATTTTGATATACGATTATATAATATATTTTCTTTTTCTCTTTCACAATAATTGCATCCACCACAATTTCTGAACTCAAATACCAAATAATAACATGATGATGGTTGTCTTTCTCAACAAGTACAAAATTTAGAGGAAATTGTAATTTAATAATAATAATGTTATTATTACTACCACCACTACTACTACTACTATTATTATTATTATTATTATTATTATTATTATTATTATTATTATTATTATTATTATTATTATTAAAAGGTCTATTAGCTTAATCTAATATGTTTACCTATTTAAAATGAGAAACATTTGAGATTGTAAAAACAATTTAAAAAAGAAAAATCAATTTCTTTATAAATAATATTGTTTTGGTATTAAGAAGAAATGTTTGTACAGTAGAAATTTTTGAAATAAATTATAAATATGTTTGTAAGTTACTTTTAATTCACTTCTGACGAAAAGTTACAATATAACACTTTAATCTTATTTTACTTTAATAATAAAATTAATTTCGTATAGACAAAAGTAAATAATTTTCAATATATAATATATTTGTATAGTTCTTTAAAAAGGAAAATAATAATATTAACATAATATATACACCGAACCTATCAAAAGTAAGGATGAAAAAAAAACATGCGTAGATAAACATAAACTCGTCAATGAAACAATATTATTAACAAATTTTACCGTTAGAAATAATTCTGTTAATAAATTTGAATTTGAATTATTGACTAAAAATATTTGTTGATAAATATGTGTATATAAACAAATTTTGTGTATATAAACAAATTTTAGTGAAGGAAAAACAAAATCTCAGTGCAAAATCTAAGGTTTTTCTGACTCTTTCACTCATTCCAACTCACCAATTCATATTTGTGCATAACGGCTATTGGCAACAGTATTCAACCTTTCAATATATACCATTTCTTTTCATTGAAAGCTGTGTAATCTTGGCAACAGTATTCAACCTTTCAATATATACCATTTCTTTTCATTGAAAGCTGTGTAATCTTTTTGTTTTATTGCTGTGTTTGTTTCAATATGTATTTTTTATTTATTCACAATAACACGGCATGTTTAGGTTTCCAATGAATCTTCTTTTGGTTGAAAACATTTTTTCTTTGCCTCTTCTCTGAATCAATGAGTTGAATTACAACAGGTTTAGGTTTTCAATAAATCTTGTTTTGGTTGAAAACAGCTTTTTTTGTCTCACCAATCATCTCAATTGAGACCATTGGAAGCAATTTACTCTGCTCTGTTCATATCTAAGGTGAATTCAATGTGCAGAATGTGCAGACTTATACGTTGATTCATAGTGAATGTTGTTTTTGTTGAAAACAATTTTTCTTTGGCTCTTTTCTGAACCAATGAGCTTAACTGGGACCACAATTCACTGTTTTCATATCGTAAAAACTTCGCAATTTCTCTGCAACGTCTCCGATCAGAGGTTTTTGTGCAGTGATTCCAACTTAGCAATTTTGTCATTTACATGAAATTCATATTTATGTATAATATAATGACGCTGCAGATTTTAACTTTTCAATGAATCTTGTTTCCGTTGAAAATCGTTTTTCTTTGCCTCTCTTCTCAACCAATCAATTCAACTAGGACCATTGCCTCAAAGCAATTACAGATTCATGACATTTAATGTTAGTAAATATGTAGCATTAATGCAGAGTTTTTTAATCTGAATTTTATTTGTTTTTGTTATGCACACAAGATATCGAAGATTCTGAAATTATTAAAGATATTATGTTTTCTTAAAGTATATAATTTATTATTAGTAATATATAAAAGTTATTTATAAAAGTTATTTATGATGTATACTTCAATACTTCTATTCACGGGCACAGTTTGTATGACAAAACAAATATTGTTATATATAAAATTTGGAACTTTTTCCGGGTTTTATCTTTAAAAAACGTTTTGGAGGATTAAAAGGAGAAGATATTTAAATTGTTTTTTAATTTTGATGGTATAATCATGTAAAACTATTGGTTATACTGAGACATTAAATCTAACTTTTTGTATCTATTCAAATATGAAAAAAATATTAATTTTTTACATATATTATTAGACATTCAGTTTAAGATGGTTTTTATCGACTTTTAGTGTAAATAGGTTTGTCTCGACCTTCAGCCATACGGGTCAGTGTTGACCTCCATCATGAGACGATCCATCTTGACTTTCGATCCAAGTTAACCCATCTCGAACTTCATCACGAGTCGGTCCAAGTCGACCTTCAGCCTAAGGTGGGCTGACCAGTCACGACCTTCGACTCGGATTGGCCTGTCTCAACCTTCAACCTGCGCTAGCTCGTCTCAACCTTCGACTTGGGTTGATCCATCTCGACCATATACTTGACTCGACCCTTCTCGATCTTCAGTGGCCTAATTTTAGCCATCTCAACCTTTGACTAAGGGTGGGGCCAAATTTTGGCTAGAATTGATTCAAGTAAAGCATATTTGAAGAAAATTTTAATAGAATCAACCTCTATCCTTTCATGCATCCAAAAATTAGGAAGTCACAAACTGACTATAAGAATATAGAACAACTATCATACCTAAAAAAAGCATATGAGAAATAAACATACATGAATAATGTAGGAGATAGTACTTGCAATGACTAACATTGTACCAGTTATATCCAATTAAGAAGGGAGACTTACTCATAAACATTATAAAATGACAATACATTTAATGTTTGAAATCACTCAAGTTAGACAGACAACAGTGTGTAAACAAATGTTGAAACTAATGTAATATTGAAGAGATGAATTAGATATTAAATGTTTAAAATGAATATTTCTAAGAATAAATTATTTGTGAGTAGTAAGGTGATAACTCCTTTGTCTATGGTTCTGCAGAGCATAAATAGTACTACAAGTACATACTTCCAGTGAATTCTATGACATATATATGAATAATTGAGTTTAATGTTAACTATTTGGTATATATATATATATATATATATATATATATATGATGTATTATATTTTATTTATGTTTAGCTTATATTGTCTTAGATAATTCTTTGCATACCAGCTTATCATGTTGTTTCTTTTGTGTTTCTTGTGTTTTGTTTGTCTATTTTGTGATGATCACTTTACGATATGAGCAAATGAGGATATGAGCAAATGAGGAATTTGATGATGATACATCTATGACGAAAGGAGAAAATGATCCTGATTAGGTTCCTAGTAATTATTCTGTTATTCTGTCAAGGAATAGTTCTTTTGAAAAACTCATGTCGTCTATAATTAGTTTGTATATATTTTATTGTTACACTTATTTTCTTTTCAAATAACTATATATAATGTTTATTTAGTAATACTATACATTTATTAATAAAATATTATAAATGAGGGTCTTCTTTTCGAAAGACTTGTTTTAAGATCCAATAATTTATTATATAAAACAATATACAACTTTTAATATATTAATATCTCTACACTTTCTTATAGTTGTAGACTCATTCAGAATTTTATAGCAAAATCCTATTATTCAAGCAAAAGAAACAAGGAAGAGACCATTCAATCTTACAAAATTTATCTAAAAATAGTATAAAAGTTTAAATATATTAATATCTATACTTATCTTATAATTTTTGTTTCCAAAATAAAATTTAAAAACATTTAAAATCTCCACAGTATTTAAGATTTTTTTCTTTTTAAAAATTTATAAAAAATAGTACATATATTATATTATATATAATTTAAATGTAACAAAAATTTCATTGTCATCATAATATCATATAAATAATTTAACACCATTACTTCTATGTTTTTATATTTAAATTATAATTTTTAAGATGTGATAAAGTTATTTCTTTTATCTTGCATGTGAATAGAGGGATGGTGGATTATCTTGTACATAAAAATGAATGGTGGAAAATATTATCTCTTACGATGGCATGTAACACCCCTCTTAATCAAGAGGGCCGTGTCAGGTCTGCAGCCCAATACACCCCAACCTCTCACCCCTCAGGCCACACAAGGACCACCAGGTAGGTTGTTGCCAGTCGGGGTCGAACCCCAGACCTGACCTTTAACACCCTCTAAAGGTCAGGTCTGGGGTTCGACCCCGACTGGCAACAACCTACCTGGTGGTCCTTGTGTGGCCTGAGGGGTGAGGGGTTGGGGTGTATTGGGCTGCAGACCTGACACGGCCCTCTTGATTAAGAGGGGTGTTACATGGCATATAGTTACATGCAAACAACTTTATTTTGTATTTAATAGTCTTTTGTAAGTTAGTTTCTACTGAATGCTTCTCGCATGAACCCTAAAATCTGTGCAGGTTTCTTGCAGTGACCCTAACCCTCCTTCTTTTGCTATCATCCCCACATCTTTTTTTTTCTTTTTCTTCTTTTCCTTTTCTTATTAAGAGGTTTTGTTTTCGTGGCGCAGTTCTATAAAGGTAAATAAATGCATACTATGAATAATTTCACTCCATTCATTTTTGTAGCTAATCCTAAAAGTTGTGCATGTTTTCTCAACGTAACTCTGACCTAAAAGTCCCTCGAGGTGGAGTTAAAGTTGTTTCAGATCGGAGGAGCGTTATCAATATTCTGACTTGGTGAGCTTTCTATTCATGAAACGAGATGATTGCTTTATTTTAGACATGTCAAAGTGAGCCAATCCGGTTCACACGGGTTGGCTCACCACGGGCCGGGTCAGAAAATGAGTGAGCCCAATCCGGCTCACTTTAAGGTGAGCCAGATTTTTTACAACCCGGCTCAACCCACCACGGGTTGGTGGGTTAAGTGGGTTGGCTCACCAACTTGCATAAAAAATTAAAATTTTATTTATTTTTTAATTTTTAAATATTTTAATATTTAAATTTTCTTAAAGTAATGTAGGAGATGATAATTACAATAAAATCAAGTACCAATGTGTCTCTATCATGCTCACTAACAAGGATCATACTAGGAAATTTCTACCGTGGTATTCAACAAAACATAAATGAAAATAATACACATCTTTATCATGCTAATTCAGAAAATTTGGTTCATAACACGGTTGTTTCAATCTTGTCATCCTCCAATTGCTTTATCTCCCTTTGCCACTCTTCTAACATGTGCAGTTCTCAAAATAGATGGTGTCCTACACGAACGGCAAAAAACAAAACCTTCCCTTGCATTGCTTAATGGTGTATAAAAGGCAAAGCATTAAATTTGAAATTTGACAGATGCTAAATGATTGCAAAAAGCATGATAAAATAAGAACAAGATTTTCCCAACATGATACACCAAAATCATCTATGCGTAATTTTAGCAACATCATAAAAAAACCGGTGCTACTCCAAATTTTCACACCTAACAGATTTTCTCACATTATATATTTCAAGTTCACCCACTCAAAGTCATTATCCATGTGTACGAAGATCAAGATTCTGATTCAAGTTCTCACATTATCCATTCAAAGTCATTTTCTCACATTATATATTTCAAGTTCACCCACTCAAAGTCACACAATTATTGCATAATTTTTTTCTTCCTGCAATCGTTAATCTATTCTCTAACTTATTATTTATATGCCATTTATTTCTATTTGAATGGCAGTGCAGTCTCCCAAACTCTTTGTTCAAGATGCTATAACATTCAATATTACATTATTTCTAACGCACCAATAACTGACATTTTCCTATAGTTTGAAGAAGGGACCTCTATATGCATTACTATTTTCCAACTTAGTAATCTCATTTGCAACTTAGTAATCTAATACACCAACAACTCACATGCATATTGAATTATGAAAAATAGTATAAAATACATAATACCAGAGACAGAGACAATATGTAGAAGACTACAAGTTTTTGTTTCCTTACCTATAATTACTACACATGAGGTGCATTGGAGTCATGGATTGAAAAGTCTAGAACAATTTCCTCTTCCTTTTGATCATCTTCATTATCTTCATCTTCAAACTCAAGAAGAAATTATTAGGAAATAATATAATTTAGAATTAGAGGTATGATGTAAAGAAAAGAGTGAAAAAATACATTACCAATATTTTCAAAACCATGTAACCAATTTTGAGTTAAAATCAGTGCTTGAACATTGTTAGGAAGAAGATTAGATCGATACTTGTTAAGCACGTGACCACTAATGCTAAATGCAAACTCACTGGCAACAATTGTTATTGGAATACTTAACACCTCGCATGCTAGTCTACATAGATTTGGATAACGTTCGTGACGATCCTTCCAATAGCTCAAAACATATAACTTTGGAAAATACTTTGGCTCAAGTGGTGTTTCAGTTAGATACAGATCCAACTCAGACTTGTCGGTTACATTCACATTTTGGCTTACGTAATTGATATATTCCTATAAAAATATAATTCAAAGATAAAAATTGGTTAATAAAGATTACATAATAATAAATAACAATGACATAATGATGACTAACTTACATTGTATGGATCAATCTCTTTGTCTTCTTCCATGTTCAAATGTTCTTCTGTTGAACAAGTGAATTGAGAACTTGATGCATTAGATGAAATTGACTTCACACTCACACTCACGTATTCTTCAAAAAGTTTGTACATCTTCCCTTTTATATGAATAAGCTTTTCATCACAAGTAGAAGAATCAAGCTTGGAGTAATAGAATCGGAGTGCTTCAAGTTTCATCCGTGGGTCAAGAATCATAGCAATTGAAAGAATGGTACTATATTCACCCTAATACTTTTCAAATTTATCCATCATCCTTTTTGCCATGTCTTTCATCAAGGGGTCATCACTTTTAAGAGTATCCCTGAACAACCACTCAATTTTCCAAACTTGCATAAAATATTCATTAGAGGTTGGATAAGATGTTCCTGAAATCAAATTGGTTATCTTATAAAATGGCCTTAAAAATTCACACATCCTCTCAGCTCTTTTCCACTCTTCAGTTGTTGGGCAATGTTTAAAATTTCTATCACGTAAAGTGAAACTTGAAAAAGCGTGACGATACTTAAGACCACTTTCAAGCATCATAAAACTCGAATTCCATCTAGTAGGTACATCTAACCTTAAACCCAATTTAGTATCAATGCCCCTCACTTGAACAACACATTCAGTAAATGCCATTTTCCTTGCCTCTGGCCCTTTAACATATTTAATGCTTTCTCTAATTTTCTGCAAAGCAACTTCAGCCAATTTTAAACCCTCTTGAACTATAAGATTCAAGATATGAGCACAACACCTCACATGAAAAAATTCACCATCACATAATAAGCTATTTTGTAAGCTTAATTGTTCACCAAAAATATGTTGCATACGGTCATTGGCAGTACCATTGTCTAAAGTTATAGAAAATATTTTCCTATCAATTCCCCAATCAGTCAAACATTCAAACACTTTATTTGCTAGATCATGACCCGTGTGTGGAGGTTCCATTTTACAAAAAGCAAGAATCTTACT
>Ga0214545_1009839_pt1 | contig 14280 bp, 7 predicted proteins | sample CNSS4metaG_FD_160064 | JGI IMG/M metagenome (GOLD analysis project Ga0214545, IMG submission 160064) | Root nodule microbial communities from cowpea collected in UCLA plant growth center, Los Angeles, California, USA - CNSS4 | ecosystem: Host-associated > Plants > Roots > Nodule | place: USA... | reverse complement strand
TTATTATTTTTTTTTTTAAAAAAAAAATTAAAAAAAAAAAAAAAGGTTGACGGCCCAGGGCGGGCTGGCCCGTTTTGGCCCGCTAAACTTGTGGGCTAGGCGGGCCGGGTTACAACGGGTTGACAGGTTGGAAATTCTAACCCGGTCTGCCCTTTTCTTGGCGGGCTGGCGGGCCTGGCCTGCTTTGGCATCCCTAGTTCAACCCGACTCATGTTAAAAGTTTCACATCTTTACTTGTATCATGATTAAAAAATCAAGTAGACTATTTTACATGTATAAGTTTGTCTAATCCTCTTAAGACCCACTTTTCGTTTTAAGTAAATGGGTTCAGCTTTAGTGAGTAAGGGTCCATAGTCAGCCCATTAGTTGCCTCCAGAACCCCTTCCCAGCCCCTCACTTTCATTTTGTCTCCTTTTCTATAAATAGTTCACCTTCTTCCTCCTAGTGTTGAAGTAGGAGCTGTACTAGGGCAATTGAAAAACCCTCCTTCCAGTTAGCAGAAACCATTTTTCTCCATGTAAGTTGAGAAAAACCTCTCTCTTTTCCTTTTCGTTTTTCTGTCCCTAAACTTTAGTTCCACGTTAAACTCTGAATTGGTTTTCTTTTTGTCCTCCAATGTTATGTTTTCAGCTCCTTAAGTAGTTTTAGGTTATGGTGTCCCTTCCTCTTAGGGTTCCCCTTCACAGTAGCTTTGCCAAGGTAAGGGAAGCTAGGACTTTGAAACCTTTTTTTTAGTGTCTTGCATATTTTTGGTTTTGAATCGTGCTTAAAATGCTGGTTTGATGTTTGTGGTTGTGTTTTTTTAGTTTTGTTGTTTGGGATTTTAGGTTTTTGCATGTTGTAACCAGTGGAAATATGTTATTCTAGCTTAAGCGAGATCAATCTATTTTAAGCGAGATCAGTCTAGCTTAAGCGAGAATTGCTACAGAATTTTAATTCCTTACATTAACTTGTGATTGACTGAGTTAATGTTAAAAATATGATGTATGAAGCTATGCATGGATGATGTGACATTTTTTTTTACCTGTACTTGATATGTTTAGCTTGGGATGATAATGTTCTTAGATAACATATGGAATATTAATGATGAAAGAGTTTCAAGGAAAATTCTTGGTGATGGTGTGGTTAGTGTATGTCTTGATATAAGAGATATCTAGATAAAGGAAGGTATTTTGAACTATGATAATCATTCACACTCATATAAAGTAGAATGAATTATGTGGTGAGAGTGATAGAAAGTCCTAGTCTTGGGACGTGTTTGGGCCCAAGGCATAATGAGATTAACCTTGTGTGTGGTTGGGTGATAACCTTTTGTGTCTGGACTCTCTGTAGAGTTTAGAAACAAGCACATGTGCATACTTCTTTTAGAATTCTATATCAAGGACATTATCCGGATAATCGAGTTGAGAGTCCATTAATTGTTTAGATGAAGATAAGCATGTGAATAATTCTTTGGTTGTACATTGCTTGTGTTTCATAACTTCTTTATTTAACTGTTAAAAATTATTTTCACTAGCTCACCCTTTCTATTTGTGTTTGTGTTCTTTGTTTGGTTTTTCCTATTTGTGATGATCACCAAATCCTTGGTGTGAGCAGATGTGGAGACTCTTGGTGATTATGATCTTGACGAAGATGCTGCTGTTTAGTTAGGCTCCCTGCATTCTTTATTGCTCATTGTCAAGGTTATGAACTGCTATTTTAATTTCCTTGCTCTATCAGCAATATTTTGTTAATTGATTCATGTTTAGTCTATGTTCAAGGCATTGTGTTGTGCCTTTGGGTAGTCCTTTTAGTATATTATGGATGACTGTAATGGATTATTCTTATATATTTTCGGAGGGTGCTCTATTTTATACTATAAATAAACATGCGACGTTTTATTTTATTAGATGTATTCTATTAAAGTGGGACGTTACAATCCTGATGTCAGACGTGACATTAGATATTATGTAGACACTGTTATAAAACTTATATTTTTATAATATCTTTATGATTAAAATGAAAATTAATTACTATTTTTTATTATTATTAAGTAATGACTAATTATTGATTGTGTGTTTTCATAATTTACATTAAATTAGATAATTATATAGGTTATTTTACCAAGACTAAATTGAATCCTAATCATGCTAGAAAGGTCTGCATCTTGTATGGTAATGATTTTTCAGAATTTATATTAAATAGTTAATTTTACATGTTATTTGATAAGACTCAAGTAAATTTGATGACTTTTTTTTTTGTATTTCGAGGTCACTTTGATGCCAAAATTGTAAAAATGGGTTCATTTATTTTTTATTTGTAAAATAGGGACAAGTCATTAGGATGTATGACAACATTGTAGATAAAGTTGTCATGTATCCTGCCGGTTTCTATATATATTTTTTAAAAGTAAAGTCGTCCTGTATCAAGACGGTTTCAGTGAATGAATAAAGTGAAGTCGTTAGAACCCATGACGACTCCACTTTGAGTTTTTTTTTTTCTTTTTGAGAATAGCATAATGAAAATTAGACTTGTCAAATTGGCCCATTTCTCATGATTTGGCCTTGGCCCATATGGGCTGGGGTTAGAAAAGCCCACAGGGCCAAAAAGCCCCTTATGGAAAAAGCCCACAGGACCCAAAAGTCCACAAAAGCCCTATGCTATAGGGCCAGCCCATGGGCCTTTTTTTTAGAAAAAAATATTCATTCTGAATACAAAAAAAATGGAAATAACTGAAAAAAAACACAACAAAACAACATATGCATCTTCCCTGTTTTGCATCCATATGTATCAGAATGAAGTAGGATTGAGACTTCAAATTCAATCAAGAATTTAAAACTGATAAGAAATTAGCAGTCATCACAAGCGATACATGTTAAGATGAAGGCACTAGACAGTTGAAATAGTACAATATATTGAAGAATTTTCCCATAATTTTTCCTTAGCTAGCACTAACCAGAAGCCCCTAAAATACAATCATCAGCATCATCCTTTACCACCTTTGAGGTATCAACGTCTCCGCTCCCAGTGTTGGAGGGGGAAATAAGTATATCAATTCTTATTGGTAAAGTAATACAAAGCAGATAAAACTTCAATAATTCTTACCAATCAAGAATATCGAGAATTTTTGGTTTCCCATCTGAGGCCACCTGTAATCCAGCTGCAGCCGGGTCTACACCAGAATCTGCAAACAAGCAGCTCTTATGATTAAACTAATTTATTATATAAACAAGTACATCATTTGATCATCAGAATATAAACATAATAGATATTAGTCGATGAAATTTTTTTAAGGAAATAAATTAGATCAACACTATGCCAGTGACAGTACTACGTGGTGAAAATTGCATCTATGAAAAATTATACTCATGCAAGGTCAATTATATTGAAGACTCTAAAGAGCTACAATACTTCCCCTCTAGCCTCGATGTACCTATTTTATATGTATACGAAAGCATAAAATAGTTTATCCACTGCTTCCAATTTAGCTTCACCATTTTTTATACTTGTCCAGAAATTCAATTGTGATAATCTGAAAAACAACAATTTTATGTCAACATTAGACACATTTCACACAGTATAAATAATTTTATCTCAAAGAATTAAACACCAAGGATTTAAAAAGTAAAAGCTAATTGATATTCAAATAATTTGTCTTTTTAAGACAATTAAATTCTGAGAGTGATTTCTCAACTTCAATCTTAATATGTTTGGGAAGATCCTCAACAGTTCCTTTACATTAATCTATTTTACAAATGAAATGTTTTACTTAAAGAATTAAACACCAAATACATTGAGATAATGGACTAAGCATATAAGATAACCTGAAAAAGTGTCATTGTTGGTGACTTTCAACATCTTCAAGAAGTTTAGACTCATCAATGATTCCCTCATGTCCAAAAATATCTTTAACAACTTCATATATCACATAACCAATTGATACAATCAAATCACTAGTCTAGAGTTAATTATTAATGTAAAGTGACTTTAAAACTAACAACATATAGACTTACCACTAGGATTTTCAGAAAATCCATGTAACCAATTTTGAGTACAAATCAATATTTGCACATGATCAAGAAGAATGGAGCTTCTATATTTAGAGAGTACACGCCCACCTTTACTAAAAGCCGACTCTGATGCAACTATAGTAGTGGGAATACTAAGCACGTCTCGAGCCATTATAGACAATATGGGAATTTTTTTCTCACTAATCTTCCAATATTTGAGCACATCAAAATCTTCATTGTCTTCATCATCATCTATTGTTGGTTCACCTAAATAAGCATCTATCTCGTTCTTGCCAACGATAGATTTTAATTCATTCTGATACATTTTAAATCCTACAATGCATTACATATTAATTATCAAAATGAAACAAGAAAAAATGAAAACAATGAACACCAAGTATAAAATGCTTATAGAAATAATCCTCGATCTCTTCAACTTTCTCCCTTCAGTATTGGATTGAGACATTGATATGGATTCAGTAGGTGATTGGGAGAGAGAAACACCAGGAATAGACAAGTTTTTTACATATTCTTTAAACAACCTCTTGAACTTCTCTAACATTTTCTTTGTTTTCTCTCCACATGTCAAAGGATCCAATTTTTTATAACAATACGTTATAAAATCAACTTTTAGTCATGGGTCAAGAATAGCTCCAAAAGCTAACCCAATACTATACTCCTTCCAATACTTTTGAAACTTGTCTTTCATATTCAAAGTCATTTCCCTTAAGGTGACATCTTCATTCAACAAATTCTCTTCAATGATAAGCTGAATTTTCCAAATTTGCATAAAATACAAGTTTGAAGTGGGATAAGATGAACCAGACATCATGTTTGTGATCTCATAAAATGGTTCTAAGAATTGACACATTTTCTCTCCCCTATTCCATTCCTCAGAAGATGGACAATTTTTATAATTCCTATCAACCACTTTGAGAATTTCAAAAGCTTTCTTGTATTTGATTGCACTTTCAAGCATCAAATAAGTCGAATTCCATCTTGTAGTTACATCTAATCTCAAACCAATGCTTATATTTATGCCAGCATCACTAACACATTCTTTGAATTTGAGAGTTCTTCCATCTGATGATTTAACATACTTAACACTCTCTCTAATACTATGAAGTGCTTTGTCAACCACCTTTAAACCATCTTGAACTATCAAATTAAGGGTGTGAGCACAACATCGTACATGGAAAAACTCACCGTTACATAATAAATTTCTATGAACACAAAGATGGCTTTTCAAAATGTCTTGCAAGATATTATTTGCAGAAGCATTGTCCAAGGTAATTGAGAAAATTTTCTTTTCAATACCCCATTGCTTTAGGCAATCAAACACAACACTTTCTAGTTCAACACCAGTGTGTGGTGGTTTCATTCGACAAAAATTAAGAATCTTACTTGTCAATTTCCAGTTTTCATCAACAAAGTGTGCAGTTAGGCAAATATAGCCCTCAGAAGTAACTGCAGTCCAAACATCAGAAGTTAAACAAATTCTATTAGGAATCCTAGACATGCTTTGCTTAACTTTATCCATCTCTTCCATGTATTCCTTTTCCACATCTAAAACAGTAGTGTTCCTACATTTCATGTCAACATTAGGATTAATGTATTTTATCCACTCTCTAATTCCTTCATATTCAACAAAATTATAAGGAAGACTATGTTTGATTATGGCTCTCGCAAGTAACTTACGATGAATCTTTTGATTGATTCTTCGTGTCCCAAACTTTCCTTCTTGATAAAGATTCATATCCATATCTATGTTTGGAATACTTCTACACACGTTGACATGCCGACTTAGATGCGAAGTCCCATAATTATTTTTAGTAATAGGATTTTTTCCAACTTTATAGTTATTGCCACAATACTTACAAGCAGCCTTTTCAATGCCATCCTTGTCTTTTCCTACTTTTGTGAAAAAATTCCAAACATTTGAGACTTCCTTTTTATTTGTGGTTGCACTTTCAGATGGACCAGGAGTTTCAGATGCAAGATCATCAACCAAAACTAAAGGGTTACTCTTAGGGTGGTCCATATTTAAAACTCTTCAACCCACTATCTAAAACTCAAATAAAAATGTAACAGGTAGGCAAGCATCTGAAAGAATAAAGAAATTATCATTATGTGATAATATATACATTATATGTGACTTTGATTCAAACAATTATAAATAGCATAGAAACATTACATGAGAAAAAAACATTCAATCAGAGTTCATAGGTACTAACCTTTGTTTCTAGATGTGGTCCAGGCAGTAGCTTCAAAATTTCTTGAACAAGATGCCTAAAAAAGATCAATAACATTCATTAATGATTTAGTTGATCATCCAGACCGAATGGCATGTTGGACCAGTCAAATTTTGAGTGGTGCATATCTAGAGAAGACTATGTTGCAAATCAAATGCACATTTTGCAAATCAAGATAAGATATCAACATAAGAAAAGAAAATATTTTCAATGCAAAGACGTGATTTGAACACATAAAAGCAAGGCTCTTTTTTCCATTTGATTTGAACAAATCACATGCTGGGCTTCAACTTGTCAAAACTATCTACTTAACGAGCTAGCATGTGTATGAGACACGTGGAGGTCTTCATGAAGGACTTTTCCATTAGATAATGGATACTTTTATAGCACATAAAGGATTAGGGAGAGGACTCAGTTAATCAACAATACATTTATGATTTTTGAATGAATTAGGTCAGAATACAATTGAGATTCAATTTAAATTAAAAACAATATAAGCTGGTGCATAGTAATTTTCTGAAGCATTGACCTTTGTTCATTATCACGTCTCTAGTGAAGCAAGTGCCGAATGGCAACAACTGCATCACCTTTGTGCTCCCGCAAAGTTCTTTTCGTAACCTTTTTGTCCAACTGATTGAAACAATAATAAAAGTATGTCAATCCATTGGAATAAAAGTTTCTAGATAGATTGATGAACAATCTGATGAAGTTACCTCTAGCTCATTAGCAATTATATCAACATCTGCTGCATTTATCTTAACAACAACTAATTCTTTCTCCCTGTGATTGGATCAAAATATATACTATAGTTAAGAGATTGATGTTATACAGATTATCAATGCAGTATTAGGCAAGAGGGAATGGAGAATTAAACATACAACTTTTTAATTTTTTTATCATTATTCCGCCTGAGTCTTTCAGGTATAAGAAAGTATACATATTCTTCTCTAGTCAATCTTTAAAAGCATCAAAATTCAAAATTATGGTGGTCCTTCTAAATACAACATGCTCTTCTTTACTCTAGCAACAAGTGGAGATAACATAGGGCCTCATCCTCATCTTCTTTTTAATTAAAAGAGGAAAAATAATTTGTTGCCCCATTCCTCCCATCTTTCCACAACAATCCAATTAATTGATTTTTCCGATAAAAGTATATATAACTTCCCCAATCATTTTCAGAAGTTCTAAAAATTATTGAAACAAGATGGGGTAAAATTTGACGAACCCGTATAGGCAAATAGGGGCAATAGGTTAAGGAGAATTTGAACTCTCTGGAAGCAACTCGAAGATGATGGAGAAAAGAAGAAAGAAGAATCTGCAACACTCGAAGATGATGGAAGATAGTGAGCCCCTTCGCACCGTCGTGAAAGAGAGAGAACGACCAAACTTCGCACTGCCGTGAAATGAGTTTTATTGGAAAGAAACGGAAGAGAAAATGAATTGATTTAGTTTTAGGGTCGGCCCCACTGTAACCCTGTCCCAACCCATTTTATATGGGATTCAAGGGGCTGGGGCTTTAAAAAAAACCCTTGTTGATTGGGCTAAAAATATAAGATTTATTTTTAAAGGAGGTTAAGGTCAGCCTGTGGGTGAATGGCTTAAATGACACCTCTAATAAAAATATATATTATAGCAAATGAAATACTTCTCTCCCTTTTCAATTCCAATGAGTAGGTTCATTGTAACTGACTTAAATGAGCGGATTTGTGGGTGTTTACATGTGTCAAACCTTTATTGGGGTGTGTGAAAGCCAAGTTGAAACTGCAACATTGGTGAAAAGTGAAGACGTTAAGCTAGATGACGACTTCACTTTTTTATATACACAGAAACGGACATCTATTAAGACATTTTGAAAAGAAAAACCAACAGATAGAGGACGACTAACAACTTAACCCTATTTTACAACAAAAAAATTCAACAGACCCACTTTTATAGTTTTCACTTTAAAAGACCCCAAAATAAAATAAAAAAAAGCCAAATTTGACTCATGTTAAAATATCTACGTCTTAACTTGTATTATAATGATTTTTCATAATTTACATTAAATAGATAATTTTACAGGTTATCACCGAGACTCGTGTGATTATGAATCATATTAAGAAAATCTACATCTTGACTTCTTTATTATAATTGAACAATTAAACTATTTTACATGTATAAATTTTCCTGGACCTAATATTAAATGTGACGTAAGACACGGTTATAAAATTGGATTTTCATATTATCTTTATGATTAAAATAAAAATTATTTATTACATTTTCATAGTTGATAAATAATGATTAAGATATTTTATAATTCAGATTAAATAAATAACTCTCTCATATTCAAATTCGCCTTAATAATAACAAAATTTATGTTTTAGTATTTTTATAAAAGTTAAATAATTAATTTAGATTAGATGAATGAATTCTACATCATCTCATTCAGTTATAAAATTTGAATTTATACAACTTGAAAAGTTTTTAATTCAAGTGAAACATATAATATATATATATATATATATATATATATATATATATATATATATATATGTGTGTGTGTGTGTGTGTATTAATAATGATAAAATTAAAATTTGAAGATTTAAGAATTTATTCACAAAAATGATATTTCTTACATTCTTTTTATCTTTGTGACATGAGTTAGGCACATGATATTAGATATTGTGATAGATTTAGAATCACATGCTTTTTTTTAACTTTTATGCAATGTTCCTTTCGGTGGTTGGAACTGTGCGAGGTAATTTGAGAGAACAGATTTTATAGGTTGCTCATGTTCCTTTTGAGCGATTTAAAACGATGTGAGAGAGCGGATTTGGAGAATGAATGTTTAATCCATCTCTGCAAAAGTGGGCTGATAGTCGAATTATCTGCGGGACATTACCAAAATACCCTTGTGTTTATCAAGTTTCCCATGCAAAAACATCTGCCATGATTCCCTACACCGGAGTGTGTTATTGTGAATGTTGTTTGGCAACATGGTGGTCGTAAATCATTGTGAGAGGTGAGTGATGGTGTTACTGCGACACAACATGGTTGTGTGTGTGATTGTTGAGTGCATCCATGGGGGGAAGAATATGAGGTGCTTGGGTGTGGTGGGGGAGGAAGAGGATAGAGGGGTGGGCTGTGGTGGCGCACTTAGGTGAAGGAAGGAGGTGGTGGCATGTGGTGGTGATGAAGTCCATAGTGTTAGGATATGCATTGGTTAGCTAACCAGTGTGGTGCAAGTGTGTGTGTGTGTGTGTATGACACCGATTATGTGACCGATGTCTTGGCATGAAGGGGTTTGACACGATTATGACACCGGTGTCGTGTGTGTGTATGTGTGTGTATTTTTTTTAAACTTTTTTTTAATTTTTTTTAACTATATTTATATAACTTTTGTTTAAAATTTAATTGTATAATTTTTTTAAAAATTTAATTAAATAAATTTTTTTTACATTCATAAAAATTTAATTTTTTTTATTTTAAAATTTCATACAATTTTAATATATTTTTTAATTTGTATTAATTAATTATAATTATTTTTATAACAAATTAAAAATCATCCTCTTTTTCCATCAAGGCTATTTTGGTAATTTTCTAATTCTATCTATTTTTACAATTAATTTTATCTATCACATTAATCAAATCTCTCACTAACTTTTATAAAACTTATCTCCAAATTCATTCACTTTACTAATTTACTCAAAAAAATATAAAAATCCATCCATCTAAATCTATACAAATCCATCTTTACACTCTCCCTCATATCCACCCCAAAGGAACATACCCTCAGGCTATAGTTTATTTTGAGTTGGAAATAATTCTTTGGGAAGATAGAATGTGAAGTACATGAGACAGTCATAAGAAACGGGTTAAATAATAATTTTGGATAGATTTTCAAAATATATCAATAAACGGTTCTTCTGACATTTTTAATATTAGATATCTTCTACTTTTTATCTTAGTTATATAATTAATATAGATCCAAGTAATGTAGAAAGCGTGTATTTTTCATGTCAATTAAATTCCTAACAAAAATAATTTTCATACCATGTCAATTAAAGAAAGAATTGGCAATAAAAGACCTCAAAATGTTGTAATATCTTTTCTTTTTCTCAAATTTCTACTATGATTAAAGCTTAGTTGCAACCAATTTCCTGTTAATTATAGTTTTAATTGGCATGCATTTTTAATATTAGATTTGTTTTCGTTGTTTACCTCCTCATATATTAATATATATTTTCATGCACATATTACAGACACAATTCATAGATAAAGATTTTTAAATTTCTATGAATGTTATCATTTTTAGCTTAGTTTACTAAAAAGTTAATGATGCATTCAAGTATATGAACAAATGTTTAAGTTCACAAAGATCATACTCTTATTAAACAAATGTTCCAGTTATCACAAATAAAACTACACAAATTTACAAGTTATTACAAAAAATACTTCAAAAAGTTATATTTATCACTCTTAAATGTTTAATACTAGAATAGAAATGCTAAAATGGACCTCAACTATCATTTTACATTAAGAAATTTAACGAGTTCTAACTTATACCTTGCATCTCCATTGTTTTCTTGGTCTCTCTTCCAATGTTTCACACAACCTAATTACCATTTTCAATGTCAACTCCATTTTGAACATAATATATCAACTGATCCACAAAGTCATATACCTCATCAAAACACTATAAAATCAAGTCTAATAAATATTAACACAACACCAATCTTCATTCTTCTTCGGGAACTAAGATATAACAGAAATTTACACTAATAAAATAAAATAAAATAAAAACCTTCTTAATTTCATTTAAAATAATAATAAAAAGTTGCTTAGTCCATTAAAATCTGTAAAGATATGACATTGACATGCTTGCCTGCAATTTTAAACCATTTAAAAAAAATACCGAAGCTAAATTGAATTTTTTAAATGCATAAAGCTCCAAAAATTTTGATTGACTTGTCATCTTATTACAGTTAAAATTAAAAATGTCACTAGTGATGTCCGATTTATTTTAATTATTTAAATTATAATTTCTTTTAGTTATTTATTTATAACATGCTTATTAATACTAATATAAATATTATAAAAATAAAATTATTACATTGTACGTTAATGGAATGTATTAATAATTATTATCATTTGAATATAATTATTTTGTCAATATCAATTTAATATAAATACCAATATTTATTCAACATCACTTTTACTATAATATAAAATAAGTATTACTAGTATTTTTTACGCTTTTAAACAAGTATTATATAACATTATATTCTCATATAAATATTTATATATCTAAAAAGTAAAACGTTACATCTTGAATTTTAAAATTTTAAAATTTAGACTCTAGATTTTTATTTTTCGTAGAGATTATAATTTTATTGAAAGTTCTTTTTTTAAATAAACTATATTTATAAAAGTTTTCTATGTTTGATTTCATACTGCTGAGTTAATGAACTTTATGATCAAAATATTAGATTTTTGACACTCAGCTTTTATGTGTAAAATTCAAGCATTTTGACAGTAGGATTCAAACCTTCTAACTACATAATAATAATAACAGGTGTTTTTGTATTTTACACTTGACTTCTTCCTCAATAGATATTTCTAGTTTCTAAATATCTCAAAGGTGATTGTTTTCTGTGCATACTCCAAACAAAGCCTTATCTTCATTCTTCTTCGCTTCCAAATTGGCATGGCTTCCACAGTGTTCACATATCCTTCTCTTCACCTTCACATCCACTCACAAAAACCATCAAATCCATCACACTTTTCCATTCACAGCCAACCCAGAAACCACTTTTCCATCAGATGCACATCTCCAGAATCCACTCCTCTCGAGGACAATTTTCTAACCCCAGACCCTTCCTTCAGCACAGTGAACAGCGAAGAATCTTTTCCCATTGAGAAGAGAAGAAGGTCAGAGATAGTGAGAGAAAGAAGGGGAAAGAAGCTTGTGCAGCCTGAGCCTCCAAACTTTGAAATTGGATGGAAGAGGACAAAAGAGATAAAGCAAGAGGTGCCAGTAGGGTATGTGATAGCTGACTTCTTGGAGAAGCTAGAGACCCTCATGGGGAAGCAGTTTGGATCAACAGAACTGTTGGCAAAGGTGGGAGAAATTGTGGCTGAGAGGGCAAGAGAAGAGGCTGAGATTCTCATGGATGAAGGGAAAGTGGAGGAGAGAATGGTCACTGAACTTTTCAGAGTGTTGAAGTTGATGGAGATGGATTTGGCTATGGTGAAGGCTTCTGTCAAGGAGGAGACTTTGGGAGAGAGGCTTGAGCAGGCCAAGGCAAGGTGCAGGCAAGCCATTCTTGTTGCTTATTCCTTTTGAACTCTCTTTCATGGGGATTCTGTGTCACAGTAGAGATACACAGTGTTACAGTGGTGAACAACTTGAAGCAACTGATATATAAGTGTGTTTGGATTACTAAATTGATTTTTGTCTAAAAGTGGATTAACAGTAAAAGTATAAAATTTTAATTCTGTGTAAGAATTTATTGAAGTTATAGGTCAATTTAGAATTGATCCAGGGTTGGTAATTAATTTCTAAGGACAACAATAAAACATGGAAAAAATTTGTTTAAATCACTTGAATAGCTACTTTAACATGTTTGTAACTAATTTAATTTATCACTTATCAGCATTTCTTTATGCACGTTAATGACAAAAATAAAAAATTAAATCTTCATAACAGTTGAGGTTATAAAGATGATTTCATCGTCATTATTAACAACTAGCAAACACACTAACGCGACGACGCATGTGTATTCACAATTTTTAAGATCAATAACAAATATATAATTTTTAAAATAATTATAAATATAAAATTAAAAGTAAATATATGTAAAAAGAAAATTTAAATAAAGATTTAAAACAAAAGAGAAGAATGATTAAAAAAAAATAAAATATGTAAAAAAAAAATAATTAAAAAAAAATTATTTATAAAATAATTAATTTTTAAAATAACTAAAGATAAAACGAGTATTATGAAATGTGAACACAAAAAGAGAAATTCCATCTATTGTTATAGATTTTAGTTTCTAAAAATATTACTATTTCAATTTTTAAATTTGAATCGATGCCAACTGTTTAATTCGTTTTTTTATTAGCAGTATATGTACATACGATACGATTAACTAAATCAAATAAGAAAAATTGCTCCTACCTAACATATATTCTGATGAATAACACTTAAAGGTTCAATTTTAAAATAGACATTCATATTTTTTTACTTTTTAATAAATTTCACTAATATATCATATATATATATATATATATATATATATATATATATATATATATAAAAGAAGATGTTTACTTCTTATTTTATACGAAAATACCGAATTAATTTCAACTTAAATAAACAATTATGTCAATATAAAATTAAATATAAAATAGAAAAAAAGAATCTTTTATAAAAATTATAGATTAAATAAAAGACATGGATATCACTATATTGAAAACATGTATGAAAAGTAAATATTCTTTTATTAAAAACGAGATAAGTGAATCAATTTAAAAATTACAAAGAGAATAAATTTAATTTTAATAAAAAATTAAGAAAAATATTTTTCTTTTATTTTAAATCTAAACAAATTGTAAATGTCTAACTATAGGTAACTGCAATTTCCCAGCAGAAATACCTAGTTATGAAATGATTTCCAAACCTATCAAGTTAAAAAAAAATAATAATAATGTCTTCTACTTGAACATCTCCAATATTTGTCTTGTTATTCTAAGCAAATTTAAATATAAACATTATAAAAAATCTTTTTCAGTAGAGATCAAGTGGCCTTCTAATTCAGCATAGAAAAAATGTATCGAAGAATTAGGGACAGAAATTCTGACGAATCTGTCATTTGTGGATGAATCTGAGCATCCATCTACTATCAAGCTTTTCAATATGCACATTTATATTTTCATAAAAAAGTCTCTGTTTCTTGCACCTCCTCTCTCCCTGTATACGTACTTTCACACACAGACATGTGCATATAATATATATATATATATATATATATATATATATATATATATATATATTAAAA
>Ga0214545_1009836_pt1 | contig 14283 bp, 4 predicted proteins | sample CNSS4metaG_FD_160064 | JGI IMG/M metagenome (GOLD analysis project Ga0214545, IMG submission 160064) | Root nodule microbial communities from cowpea collected in UCLA plant growth center, Los Angeles, California, USA - CNSS4 | ecosystem: Host-associated > Plants > Roots > Nodule | place: USA... | reverse complement strand
TATATATATATTAAATTGTTATTTGATTTATGTTTGTCAATATTATGGAAGATTAGGGGTTGAAATTTTGGGGGAGATATTACTTAAAATTATTCGTTTGAAGACTTGAGTTAGTTTAGAAAAATAATATGCATAAGAGGTAAAATTAGCAGAAGAGCTGGTAGTGATCATTGGCATTGGACAATGTGGAGGAGCTAAACATGGACCTGGTGGAGCATGAATTGTTTCCAAGATGACATCCACGTTAGTGGGTTATTTATCAAATGGGCTTTAGTATTATTTCATAATATTTATATACATCTTGTTTGCCTTGATCATTTGTAAAACTTTCGATCTTTGAGAATTATGTTATTAGTAAAAAATGTTTTTTTTTTTTCCATCAGATTTGAGCGACAACTTTTAGTAGGAGTTAAACTTTATAATTGTATATTTTTCCACTTAAAAACTTAAAGAAACGGAATATAATATCACTCAAATAAAAACTTGTTGATTATAATTGCTTTTAGATTTTTAAATTGATAATTAGTTAAAATTAATTTGTGAATTTAGGTTTTCTTTACATTTAAATTTTGTTTTAATTTTAGTATGAATAGATTGCTTTCACTTGCACATACGTACTGACGACGTATGATGTGGTTGACTCCGGTACAAGATAAGCGAAAATTAACTTCTTTAATGACGGATCGTAATATTAGAATTACTTTTAATTTTCTGGATATGATTCTACAAGCAAACCTTTAGCCAAGTCACTTGGCAACAATTTAGTGTTGTTCCTTATGTAATGTGATTCGACTTGAATATCATAATAAAAAACAGGTACGATATATTTTTTCTTAAAAAAAAAATCATATAATATTTAGTTTTAATCTAACTGTACTACACTTGGTCGGCCCAACAAAACATGCCATCACTTATCATCCTCTGTCGCTATAGATGCACCGACACAGGCTGGGGGACTGGTGTACTACACCTAGACGGCCTAACTTAGCTACAACCATGAGATCTGCCTACATAGCCCCTTAAGGACGCAAACTATGATCATGTATAGCGAACAATCAATAGTAAACGACCTAAGCCGCCAACTTGAGCAAATGGAGTGAGAACTTGATAAACCTAACACACTACCAACCAGGATCGTAGGGCCCTCAATAACCAAACTATGGGACTTGGACTTGGCCCAGTCAAAAGCTCAGCCCACTACGTGGCCAGACATAATTAATATTCTATAAATACACATGGATCCCACGAATTAAAGGTACGCATTCATTAATCCCCTAATAACGAGATTTAACTTTCTAAGAATTCTTAGCTGACTTGAGCGTCAGAGTCTCTTCCGCAGGTAATCCCTCCCGAGTCCAAATCGATCAAAACCGAGACACCAGCAGACAACACATACATACCGGAAGAAAACTTGCTAGAGAGACTGCAGATTGAGGTAAGGTGATACTCTATCTAACATCTCTTATTTGTTCTTCGCAGGAACACTAACAATCATATTCCTCCCTTGAAATGTATTGTATTTAAATGTCTTTTAAGGTGTGAGTAATAATGAGCATGGGCCTGAGAGCAGCTTAATTAAGCAACTTATAAAATAAGTGTTTAGCGTATAAAATAACACTAATTGGAGAGGAAATTGAGTTAATTTTTCTATCTAGTCATTTCTTTTTAATTATTTAAATTAATATTATTATCCTAAACCTGCATCGGTTTATTATAAAAATAATGAATAATTGATGGTACAATTTTTAAAAAGAAAATATATAAAATATTGTAATAAATAAAGACATAAGGAGTTTTTTTATTTCATCGTACACATTTGTTTTTATTTTTCTTTCGATATATATCTTTTCTTTTTTAATATATATAAATAAGTGATATATTTATATTGTTCCAAAACAGAAGAGAATTTATTTAGTGTTTTGTTGGTTAAAATGGATATACATGTAGTTATTCTTTTCGATTTGTCCAAATTAATTCTATTATCCTAAACATGATGGTGAAGAATTGGTTCAATAAAATGTTGTTTAGAAGATTATGAGACTATTTGTCATCACTAACAAAAATAGATATTTAATGATCGATGGCAAATTTGTAAATAAGTAATCAATATTTACGTTTGATGTCTTGAGGTTAGAATTAAACATTGCAGTTTACGTTTGACTGCATAAGACTGCACATAAATTTACGTCTGACTACACCTTGTCACATTTAAATTTACGTCTAATTGCACCCTGTTCGACGTAAACTTACATCTGACCTTAGGATGTCAAACGTAAATGTTTAATTTTATATATTAGATATTCTTCTCTAGTGGCTTCGACTGCACAAAAGGGTTTAGTTTTTCTAGTTTTTGTGGTACGCAAAAGGGACGACGGTGTCACGATTTCAATGGTTTATTTCTCGTTTGATTCTGTTTTCGTGTGCATCCATTTTTGTTTGCCTCCATTTTCGTTTTTTGAAACCTTGAAACCCTCCAATTTGCGTAGAGGCTACGGAGGATGATGATTGGCGACAGTGGAGACAGTGTTTGCTCTAATTATAGTGGTGATGCAACGATGGGTCTCCTTCCAAGAGCAGCGGCTGCGTCAACCACTATCCACGATGGTGTGTGACAAGTGACCTCCTAAAGCGCCCCTTTTCTGTGTTTTCTGTCAATGTTAGGTCTTTTCTGTTGATTATTGACATATGAAAATTAGTTTTGATTGACATTAGTATTCCTAAGTTTTGTCTTGTTGATTGCATGTTGATCCATTGTATTAATTTTTCCATGACTCATTATTTTTTTTCAATGTCGAAAGACTTTGTTTGAATAATATTTTTTCTATAAACTATTTTTTACTTTATATTTATTAGTGATTTGATTAAATTATATTTTTAATTTATATTATATATTTCAATAGATATTTTAGATGTTGAATGTTTATATAATATCATATTTATTATATGCTTCATTATTTTATAGATAAATTGAATGAACCTTAGTTCTCGTTTGAGATTTAGTGCAAATGCTTCAATTTGAATCATTTGTATTAAGTATTGAATTGTCTGATCGAACAGTTTGGAAAAATTATTTTTCAAAATTTGGTAATGCGTGTACGTTGTAAGCGTATGCATAGATTTGATAGAATTTTGGTTACCTTTTTGTGTTGTTCTCCAGATGCATACTTGATTGTGGTCATGAATAACCACTTTCATTTCGTGTATTTCAGAGATCAATATGAAATGCTGTTGAAATTTTATCAATTTTATGATGATAGACTTCTTCATGTACGTGTTAACGAATTATGAAAAATATTTTTTTCTTAATGGGTAGGGACCTACCTTTTGAAAATTAGAAATCTGAGAATGATGGAGTTTGTTACCAACGTAGTATAGATCAAAGTTGGATGAATGCATGTCACCTTAGTGAAGAGTATGAAAAGGTATTTCGAAGTTTTGGATATTTAATTAGAGTGTATTGCTTCATGTGAATTATTAACTATTTCCTTTTTAGCCTTTCAACAATTTGAATTTCAAACATTGTAATGTTATGGCTTCAATCATCTAGATTCTCTTGCAGTCTTTAATCTGCAAAGTCTTTTCCTATCCCGTGATTAATATATATTAATATGAAAATAATTAGAATGATCAATCAGAGAGGAATTTGAAATACTTCCTTATCTGAATAATTTGATATTTGATTAGTGTTCTACATATTCTTCTAATATCTTTACCAATATCTTCATTTATCTTTTTTTCCATATTCTATCTTTAATCAGAGTATCAAAAAATATGTTGAGACTTGATACATATTTCTTTTTATCATCTTGATCATCAATTTCAACATTTAGATTTGTTTGATCAATTTACAATTGATCTTGACCACCTTGTGATTGAATATATTTCTCTTATGCAATTTGAACTTGATTTGCTTAATCAATATGATACTCGTTAAGTGCTTTGAGTTTTGACTCATTTAGTAATTCTTCTAAATAGGTCGTCTAACGGAAGTACTCGTCTAATAGGTGTTTCAATGTTATGCTTGATGAGTTGAATTTGACTCATTTGATGGATACTCATCTAAAGCCTTTGTATGCTAGCATTGACATGTCTAACATCTCACCTTGACTCGTTATATAGACGCTTGTCTAGTGTCTTTGTGTGCTATAGCGTTGACTCATCTAACATTGCATTGATTTTTCTCATAGTTACTCTTCTTGTATCTTTTGCATGCCTTTTTCATTGAGTCGTCCAATACCTCATGTTGACTCATCTAATGCTTCTCTTCTTTGCTCATCTACTTGCTTTCTTTTACTTCACTACTCTTATGTAAAAGTCTAGTGCTTTGCTAGTCTAGGTTAACTCGTTTAGTCAATGTAGTCATCTAATACTATATTTTTCTCTTTGCACTATTTGAGTTGTTTGGTCCTTGTATTCTAACATGTTGCCTTGAGTCATCTAACAGGTTCAATAAACCCAGGTCATTTTGACACTTGTGTAGAGTAAAACCCAAGAAATTTAAATAATTAAATAAATAATTATTTAATAAATACGGGTAGTAGAAGTCTTTATGGCATTTAATGTTAATTATTGTGATGTGGAAAAGTACTAGCTCAAATGGTTGGGAGTACTTAGTTGTGTGAAAGTTAGGTTTGAGTCCTTTGTATGCTAATTGTATGATATTTTAAGGCAAACTAAGACCACAAATTCTGAGTGAAACATGAGTTTAGAGTGAATCAAAGGAGTTGAATTGTGGGAGCACTAAGGGGAGCCATTTTGGGTCAAGAAGAACTCACCACTTCAATTTTAAGCAAAGGAAACCAGGTTAGGGGAGCTGTCCTTATGTGTTTTAAAAATTAAATGGTATGTGTTGTGATTGTGAGTCCTACTCTTGTCATTTTATGCTTGCGTGCCATGAAATTTCGTGATCTATGTGATGTGATTGAGACGTTGATTTTCTGATGTTGTTTGATAAGTCACTTGTGCCTCTATATGAATATGATGAGAGTTTTATACTATATGGTTGTTTGTGGTTCAATCTCAAGTTTTGGTGGTTCAATTGGGTTTAAAACATGTCCATGAGTTTGGCTCGCTATTACAAATTACCTGGCATCGATTGAACTGTGTTTTGGTATTTTTTTCTAGTGTTTACGTGCGTAAATAGGGAAGACGTAAATTATTTTCGCTCAAGCGAGCAAGCCTCGCCTAGGCAAAAGTAGTAGAGACTCGACCCTAATTCTGCTCAAGCATCTCGCTCAAGCGGAGAGCCCATGTTTTGGGCGACAAAGCATCTCGCTCAAGCGAGAGTTCCTCGCCTAAGTGAGAAATCGTGGAGACTGTGTGGTTCTGCTCGAGCATCTCGCTCAAACGAAAAGTCCTGTTTTGGGCGACAGATCATTTCGCTCAAGCGAGAGTTCCTCGCCTAAGTGAGAATTCATAGAAAATTCGTGTTTACTGCTTGACTCGCCGCCTAAGCGAAAGACTTTGGTTCTCCGCGAAGGGTGATCTCTCCCAAGCGAGAATTCGTAGAGTACCATTGTAATGCGCTCGCTTAGGCGAGAGAGCCTAGCTTAAGCGAGACAGGCCTGGTCGCTTGGGCGAAGGCTTCTTGCTTAAGCGAGATTAATGCAGTTTGGTGTTTTTAAACAAGGTGGTTTGCACATGTAAAGTCACTTGGCGACGCTTAGGCTACGTCAAGCGATCTTGTTGTAGGTGTGGGTTTGTGTGTGATGTTTGTATGCAATAATGCAGACTTGGATCAGGAGATGTTGTGCCATGAGCAGGTAGGTTCATGGATGGTGGTGAACACGTGATGATATGAGCAGGGAGGTTCATATCCAATTACTCTCGTGTGGGGATACGAGCGAGGTAGGTTCGTATGTTCCATGCTCACACTTGAGAGATGCTGGGTGCGGGGGGCTACGTAGCTGGTGGATCACGTGTGTTGGACTACGGGCGGGTAGGTCCGTAGAGTAGGACTACAGACGGGTAGGTCCGTAGAGTAGGACTACGAGCGGGGAGGTTTGTAAAGGTAGGACCATGAGCGGGCAGGTTCGTGTGAGCATCATAAATCTTGAGTCCAGGACTAACTATATGTGTGTGTGAAGGTTGAAAAGCCTTGAGGATTAAGATTTTGGCCAAGAACTAACTAGGATGAATCAGATGGGTGTATTACTTTTATTATGTTATCTTATGTGTTATTTTATTTATAAGCTCACATTTTCTGTTTGTGCTTGGTGATGATCATGTAATTCTTTACACGGTAGTAGATGATGATATAGGTGATGTCGTTGACGCTTGAGACGGAGAGAGGGGCTAGCTTGGGATTTTAGCTAGGAACTTATTCGTGTTTACTATTATTTTCATTGGATTTTGGAAAATTGTAATAACTTTACTACTATTATTAAATAGCCTTTGACGTGTTGTACAATGTTTTAAATTTCCCGCATTTTTGGGAATAATAAAATTTTGTCGTATTATTTTCAATTATTATTTATTTATTTAATTAAGTAAATTCCAGTAGGGATGTTACATGTAGAACTTTAGTCATTTGATGGCTTGGTCATCTAATCCAGCCTTCCACTCGTCTACCATGTGCTTTCAACTAAGCTTGTCTAAGCCTTGCATTTTCATATTTTGGTTCTTTCTTTAAGCATAAATTTTTTCTTTGTTGAGCTGTTATTAGCTTAAACTCATTTACCACACATTAGCTGAATAAAACATATGCATATGTACATTCACATTCACAAGCAGTTACTGCGCACATTCTTGGGTCGTCTAATGGTTATGTTCATAAATCTAATGAAGTTTAATGCTTGTCAGACCCTTTTCAACATCCAATGCTTTATCTAAGGTATTGTTCTAACATTCTAAACTTTTGTAGACACATCTTATACACATCTAAACCTATTCCCTCGTAGAAACATCTAATGGGGTTTTCTTGTATCTAATGCAAAAAATCTCCCCTTTTTTTATTGATGACAAAACTATTATGAAACATGCTATCCTTCTTATGTTTAACGAATTATTGTTTTGTGTAGACAACAAAATTAATGTTCAATTTATATTGATACCACTTGTTGAGATATTTCTTATGAAACTTAATCATTTATCCATATTCGTTAGAATTGATAAAGCAATAATTTATCATAGAATAAGCAAGTATAGATCAACAGATAAGTCATACAACATTGGTTAAACAACACTTGCTGGTTAATTCATTTATATCATTTGTCGATTACCATTTGTTGAATATTATTTTGTATTGTTCTATTAAATCTTTGGTCATATATACTCCTCTTTACTTAAGCGCCAATATTCCCCCTTATTTATATGTCTCTTTTATCTTTATGTTTTCTTTCTATGTCTCCTCATGTTTTATATTCCTTTAAGTTGTACTTGTCCAATTTTTGTTTCTTTTTATTTCTTCATGTTTCATTTCTACGTCTCCCCTTTTTTCATCAATCAACAAAAGGTAATGAGTAAGGCTAAAATGTGAGAACAAGATTCAGTGAAACAATTTTTCATTAATAGAACAAAATTAAATAGGTAGATAATACAATGACAAATTACAATCAGGATTGAGGAGGAGGAAAAGGATCAGATGAAGATGAAGGGTTCAAATTTTTTAGGATAGCCATAAGAGTAGTCTTCACTTGTTCAACAATCATTACGGACATATCCTTCAACCACTCTTGCTTTATTTAATCCATCTTTTTTGACATAACATCGTCTATAAGATATTTGATATCCTCTTGAGGAGCATGATTTTGACTTTTAGAAGCTTGCTTTTGAGTGTGAAGATACTTAATTTGAAGTACTTGTTGCTTCTCTTCCATGTTAATTATCTCTTCAGGCCTTTCTTCTTGTAGAATCTATTGTTGCATAGTTTGAGATTTTAGCGATATTAGAACTATGCATACAAATTTTCTTTTTCTTTTGAGTTCAAGTTAATCCACGTTATATGAACAAATATCTATGGATAAAAATAGTGGATTGCGATTTTTCCATGATATTTTCTTATAATTGTTTCCTCTAACCTTATAATATCCACTAACTCCCTTGGGTAATGATATTTTCTTATAATTGTTTCCTCTAACCTTATAATATCCACTAACTCCCTTGGGTAAGCCTTGCAAGTATGAAACGACGTTGAAGTTTTTTCCTTAAGAAACATGGTCGTCACGTGGTCAGGGTAGTAGGTGTAAGTAAAAGTGATGATGAAGATAAATGTGTGGCTATGTTGGCCTGAAATGTCTTTGTTGTTTGATGAAGAGGCTTTATCATTGTATCTCCATAGCATCTTGTTTTGCACATCATAAGCATCCTCATGAGTTAGTTCCCTTAAGAAAAGATTTTCAAAGTTGAGTTAGGGTCTTGAAGCTTTTTGTTTTGTGTGAAGGGAATTTAGGAAGCATATGAGATTTGTTTATCTTCAAACTCAATGCCCTTTCTCTTAGACATATATGATCAGGTGCAATTTTAATTACATTAGGGAAAATACCAAAAATAAAGCCATTAGTGAGATATTTTTGTACTTGGCTAAGGTCTTCTACTGTTGTAGGGTAATTAGGATCATGGTAACTGTACAAAGGATATTTAGTAAGCATGGGCCAAATTTTTACAAGGCTATTAGCTTTAGGCACAAATTCTACTATTATGATTGGCAGTTGAGGATGAGTGAGAGGTTTTGAAAAACGTATGAGATTTTTCTACATAGGTTGAAGATAGAGTATCATAAACATTTTTGGTATTTGTGTTTGCCTATTTATACGAAGGGTTTTGTGGAATATTTAACAGAGGCTAGGTTATGGTTTTGTATGTACAAAAGTCGGTAAAAGAGATTCTACTAGAGATATATGTATAGGGTTATCTATGAGAAAAGGAAAGCTAACGGGTGTAGGAATAGGTACCTCAATAAGACTCTTTTTGGAGAACTAATTTTGTTTTGGATCTTCTGGGAACTCCAATTGTTGAGAGAGAATTCTTCCCTTTTTTTGCTTTATTGGTAAGGGAAAATTCTTCCTCTTGGTTGTTTCTTATTTAAAACTTTTAGTTGACTTATCGAGGAATGTGATTCCTTTAAGGGAAGGTTGTTATACCCTTTTCTTTATGTTGATCTTTGGTCAAAGTTGCAACTTTTCCTTTGACCAAATCAAAGTTTTCAAAAGTGCTAATATAAAGAGGTTCCATATTTTATAGTTTATATCTTTCCCACTCATTAGGGTCCAGGGGTTTTAGATTTATTGATTCTTAAGGGATGTCCAACTTCATCAACTTAAAGTTGGATAGAGACATTATTGGTTTCTTTATGAGACACCTTCCTTTACATAACACTTTATCAAAGTCTTCTTTATCCTTTTCATACAGTTTTACATATACATTTTCTTTCAAACAAATATTATTAATCAATGGAGAATATGGAGCAAACTTTGCATCTTTTCCAATCTGTGAAAGTGACTTTATCAACTTCAAATACAGTACATGAGGAAAATTAAAAGGTATATCTGCTTGGGAGTGATAAATGATGAACTTGGCTAGTTCGTACATGTGATCCTGATAACCCTTCCTAGGAAGAAAGACTTTGTTATAAAGTTATTGCCAAATTTTAGCCACATAGTAGAGCATTTTGTATACATCCTTAGGGAGATTTTTCATACCATTAAATGTTTCCTCAAACAATTTTCTTCTGATCTTTCCATTATCTAAATAGTGTAACCTTCAATTAGAGTGAAAGCAATTTGCAATCCAATAACATTTTTTGGCTTTAGGAATGACTTACTAATATAGTACTGCTTTGCTTCCCACTTCAATCTAGACAATGCTTTGTCCATCAAAATTGGAGTTTTTCCAAAATTCCTTGATAATTTTGGGTTCAGAAAAGAACTTTTTGATGCCACACTTCTCAAGTGTTTTAAAGAATACAAGACAAAAACCATCAAAGTCTTTAGGATTCACATAATATTCTATTTGAATGACACATTTGTCTGATGGTTTTCCAAATTCTAAGGTTGTGATTTAACCAAATATTCAATATTGATGTGGGCCACTTTTACAGTGTGAAACAATATTGGATTTTGCAAAAAGTGAGTTTTTAGGGTTTGGAATCAAGCGAGACTTAGATGTTTTTGTTAGCACAACAAACCTTGGTGCAAAGATTTGATAAAGCAAAGTGCAAAAGATCACATCTGGTTGATGAAGATCCATTCAATGATCATGTTTCTATAGTGTTAAATCTAGAAATAAATTGTAGAATATGATGTTTACATGTTATACCATATTTGTAGGCTATATGACATAGATTAGATGTCTTGTTAGTCTAGTGTGTCCTTTTTAATATGTTAAAATGAGTTTTAACAGGTTAAAAGGCTTGTTGTATATAGTTTTTGGTATGAATGTATTCAATCAAGTGAATTGTTTTTCAATCGATTGATTTCACTTGATTGTATGGAAAATTCAACCGATTTATTTCACTTCAACCGAACTATATAAGCTATGTTTTAGAGAGTAGAGGCACAATTTTGAGTTTTTGAGCGTGAAATCCTGTCATTGATCACTGGAAAACTCTCTCTCTAAATCACACAGCTACAAGGTGAAGATTGAAGATCTTGGTTGATTTTTGAGGCATTTTGGCTTGGTAGAAGCTTGAAGAAATCGTGTATGGTAGGCTAGGGAGAGCCCCCATCAGGGTTGTAGTTGAGATTTTTTTGTGAGTCAAAAATCTTGGTGTTTTCTATTGTTCAAAAGTGTAATCTTGATTTGTGATTTGTAAAACTTTTGTGATTTGTGATTTGTAATCTTGATTTGTCTTGGTAAACTAGAGTTAACTAGTATAAAACAATTGGCTAATTCTTTTTCCCTTATCTCACTCACTTTAAAATCTCAAGAAAACCAAGCGAATCATTCTTTGTTGTGTTTGAATGTGTTTATGTGTAATCTGATAGTGCAATCTTGTTCAAAATACTGTTTGGAACGAATCTTGTGTGAGAAAGTATGTTGTTTGAGTCAAATTCGTGAAATCTGCATTTTGCATAATTTCCTAGTATTTTAGCCAATTGTTTTGAAATTTTAATCAACTGATTCATAGGTTTATGAACAAATTAACCTGCTATTTTTATTTTTGACCGGTTGAAAGTGTACTTTCCTACAGCTTTTGCATTCAAATTTTGTGGTCCATTTGATTCAATCAAAAGGGGTTTTAAGCTTTCGAAAAAGTTTTATACAACCAATTCAACCCCCCCTTTATTGGCTTAAACCACCATTTCATTTCTAACCGTTTGGAGAAAGTGTAGAGTGAAAGAAAGAAATTGAGAGGTTTTAAAAGGGTTTTTGGCTATAAAAGATTAACACTTTCTAGCTTGAATTTTCATTTGGCAAAATAGTCAAGTCATAAAGAGCATTACACATCATCATCTAATGCTATGAACATTTGTTGCATAGATCGTCTAATTGTTAAGAGCGTGTAATGTGATGTGTGTCTTAGACATTTAATGCTCACAACATTTAATATGTATGTTGTACACGCCCAAGTACCCCTTAAGGTACATGACCTGGCTGAGTACATGTCGAACCTCTAAGACGACATATTCTTGAGTTATGCCAATGAATCATGCCGGTATGATCATCACTAAGAAGAATTAAATCCAAGGTCAAACATCTTAATCTGATTATTAGGTAATTAGGCCGCTTAAACCGAAGCCCAACCAGTTACAACCCATGAACCATAATATAAAAGGTACATTTTATGAGGTACATGGATTACGTATTCATTAGCATTTATTCTCTGACACCTAAGACTAACTTTGGCATCTGATTGTCTTTTGCAGGCACCTCCATTCCCTTGCTTATGACATTGGAGGACGAGTACCCTTTGAATTTTAGGATGTGAACCCTTTGAAGCTTTCTAGGAGACTTTGCAGAGTATACTTTGACCTTGCAAGAACATTCTAAAGACCTATCTGAGGTCTTCTTAGCCTTAAGATCATATAACCTGCAATTATACCTAAAAAAATTTGTGTTTAGAGTAGATAGCGAAAAACTTCTAAGATTTTAATGCATAGGGTATTGAAGCCAACCTAGAGAAGTGTCAAGTGGTGTTTGATATGAGTAGTCCCAAGAATATAAAAGAGGTGCAACAACTAATTGGGAGATTAGTGATATCATGGTTTTTGACAATATTAGTAGAAAAATATCAAGTCTATAATCATATTGTTGAAGAAATCGGCTAAGTTTGTTTGGGATGACACATTCCAAGAAAAGTTTGAGTAGTTGAAAAGGTGCTAAACTCGCCTCCAATTTTGTGAAAACCAAACACAACTCAGCTGCTATTGGTTTATATAGCGGCTAGTATAGATGCCTTTAATGTAGATCTAGTTCAAGAGATTTGTAATAATCAACAGTCAGTATATTTTATAAGTAAGACATTGCAAGACGTAGAAACCATATATCAAATTATACAAAAAGTAGCGCTATCTTTGTTGACATGAGAAGCCAAGGTGGTTTGCTTCTTGAAGATTTTATCAAGATTGAATGAAGCTCTTTTGAACTATCTTGAAGCCATAAACATTGGAATGAAGTCTACATTGATGAAGGAAAGGAGATTTGATGATATCCATGGTGATCAAGGCTGGAATGTGTGCTCTCCATGTAGTTACATCATTTAGAAAGTGTACTTTAAGTTTGTAATTCATGTTGTAGACCTTAAAGCATTAATTAGATGTAGTTTGGTCTTTTGTGTGTTTTTAATCTGTTGAATGGTTTTTCAACAGGTTAAAATGTTTCTTTTAATTTGTTGAATGGTTTTTTTAACAGGTTAAAAGGTTGGCTGCAGTAGTTTTAAACTGCAACAAATTCAATCAGTTGATTTAGTTTTTAATCGACTGATTTCACTTAAGTCAAGTGAAATCAACCTGTTGAATTTCGTAACAGTTTGACTATAAAAGCTGTGATTTTCGAAAGAGAGTGTTGTTGATCATTTTAGAGCACGATTTGATTCTGGAAACATGTGGAAACTCTCTCCTTCGTGATCATAGGTGTTGCAACTGTTGAAGATTGATCTTGGATCAATTCTTGAAGCTCTAGGCTTGGTTTGAAGCTTGGAGAAAGTGGGTTGTGGTAGGCAAGGCTGTGCTACCACTGAGGTTTGATCTTTCTCAAGCTTTGGGTGTGTGCCTGGTGGTTTTCCAGGTCTGCAAGAGGGTTCTTGCTGTGCTGGTGTGACTCTTGTGTGATTCAAGAGTCTTTTGTGGTGTTTTTGCATATTTTGGAAGTGTAAGGGTTGATACTTTGTAAAACTTTTGAAATAGTGCAAAGTCAAGCTAAGGTTGCCTTGACAAACTGGATGTAGCTCAGGTTTGAGTGAACCAGTATAAAAATTCGTGGTGTCCTCTCTTCTCTAACATTTCTCTCTTGCATTCTCATTTTAAAGTTTCAAGAACTTGTGCTTTAATCATCTTTTTCATGTTCTTGCATGTTTTCATAGCATTTGAAGCATTGAGCATGTTTGTATAATCATTTGGAACTGATCTTGATCATTCTTGAGCATTGTTTCTGGTTTATATTTCAAATTCACATTTTTGCATTTTTTCCCAGTATTTCAGTCGTTTGTTTTTCTGTTTCAATCGATTGATTATACCAGAACAGAATTTGTTTAGTAAAATCAATCTGTTAACTCTGTTTTTGACTGACTGAAAGTGTACAATTCAGTACTGTTTGCATCCTAACTTGGTGATATATTTGATTTAATAAAAAATGGTTTTTAGCTTGCAAAGATAGCCTAAAGTTTTAACTAGCCAATTCAACCCCCCCTTCTTGGCTTTTCAACCATTTCAAAACTAACAATTGGTATCTAGAGCAAGGTACTTGAAATTTGATCAAGTAAGGTCCTAAATCTATTTTGAACTACTTGAAATGGCTGAAAACAAGTTACCTTTTGGTGAAGGTGCCTCAATTCATAGACCCCCTATGTTTAGTGGCATTAATTAGCAATTTTGGAAAATTAGGATGAAAATCTTTATTGAGTCAATAGATCAAGGGATATGGGATGCAATCATAAATGGACCATATACTCCTAAGCATATTGTTGATGATGTGTAGGTTAATAAGCCATGGACTCAATGGAATGAGGAAGAAAGGAGGAGAGCCCAATATGATTGCAACGCAAAGAATATCCTCACTTTATCTCTCAACATGGATGAGTTTTTTCGTGTTTCACAATGCAAGAGTGCCAAGGAAATGTGGGAGGTTCTTGAAGTGACTCATGAAGGAACCAATGATGTTAAGAGAGCTAGAAAGCATGCCTTGATT
>Ga0214545_1009835_pt1 | contig 14285 bp, 8 predicted proteins | sample CNSS4metaG_FD_160064 | JGI IMG/M metagenome (GOLD analysis project Ga0214545, IMG submission 160064) | Root nodule microbial communities from cowpea collected in UCLA plant growth center, Los Angeles, California, USA - CNSS4 | ecosystem: Host-associated > Plants > Roots > Nodule | place: USA... | reverse complement strand
CTGACTCTATTGTTCTGCCTCTCTCTTTATTTTATAGCCTCCTCTCCACTAGGTTTAAGTGAGACATGGGCTTCTCAAATTTTGGGCCTTTTCTCCACATAGGAAGGGAGCCCAATACCCAACACACTTGATGATGCTTTTGATTCCATTTGAGGTGGAGAGATAAAGTTGGGAAGTTAATTATTACTGTTATTATTATAAAATAAGAAGGAATGTGAAAATTTTCAATTGGGAAAGTTTGGATTAGGTTGTGGGAAGAAGTTGGTGATGATATGACATTTCTTCTGTAGCTGTAGCCGCCCTCCACACAAAACGTTGTGCTATTAGTTAAAACAAATTTTTAATTAATATATTGTTTGAATGATAATGATGGAAAAGATTGACCAAATGTGCCAAAAGAAACCAACCACACACTTATTTTACTCATTATTACAACCACGAATAGTTTATTAATTCTTCTAGTTACTGCCTATTTCTTCTTAATTCCGTCACTAAGATCAGAAATTTTGGTTATTACAACCTCTGAAAATAATATGTTTAGATATTATTGCAAAATAAATTTAGAACAAATATTATCTAAATATATTACAAAAATGAATTAAAAGAACAACACAATCCTAGAAATGAGTACAAAATAAATGTTTTTAAAAGACTTAAATCAAAATTTTACAATTCATTAAATAATTAATTTGAAGAAAAAACTTAAAAAATATATCATAGAGACCAACCAAAATATAAAGCAAAATTTTGTTAAGAAAGATAAAAAAAAACAAAATTTTGTAACAATTATACAAGAAAAAATTTTCTTCTATAGTGGTAACTTATAAAGTAAATCATGTAAACATAACCTAAATTCAAACGCCAAGAATAAAGAAAAGGTGAATGCAGAAATCAGAACATTGAACAAACAATAAACAATTGCAAGGTAGTTAAAAAAAAAGACATCACATTTTGGTTATTATTTTGTCTAGAAACTCATAGTTTGAAGTGGCCATTTGGCCATAGAACAAGAACAATTTCTTAAGCATCAGAAACCCATATCTACAACTTAATTACACAACAATACCACCATCAACCACAACCTAAGCGTATGAAGAGACCCTTTTGGTTGTTTTCCACACGCTCATCCAAAATGGAAATAAAACAACATTCCCAACACTTGAAACCACAAACTTGAACTCTTGAATAATCAAAGAGACCACCATCACTTTCCTTCCACCAGAACCAGTTGGTCTGCACCTTCAGCTTTTTCTTCTTCAGGCACCAACCACTTAGCTCCGCAGTCATGTTCTTGTTCATGCATGTTCATGCTGCAATTCTACGATGTGTCAAACACTGATGTGGGGACTGAACCCCAGAGGAAACAATGATTTGGGTGGCAGAAGAAGTAGGGTTGTTGGAAGAGGGTGAAGGTGCAGAGAATGAAGCTGGTGCTTGAATTGAAAACCTTCCTGAATCACCAGGAAGTCTCATGTATGAGTAAGAAGGGGACTCACAAATCCATGATCCTAAAGGACCCTCTTTCCCAGTACCCTTGTATTGCATTATGGCCTTGTAAACGAAAGGAATCAGACCCTCCATTTTCTATGTGTGCTGGTTTGAGAGAAGACAGAGAGAAAGTGAAGGGTTTTTGGGTTTTGGTTTTTCCCTTTGGGGTGTCTCAAATGAGATGAATGTGACGAGTGGAGAACATGATGAATTCCTAGGGTATAAAAAAGGGTTGGAGAAAAATGATGACGTTGAGAAAGTTGTTTTGGATGAGAGTCCAATTCTTCACGCAAAGCCAGGAAATTTTCAACACAAACTCACACGTATGACCTTGAAAGCTACGTGTGAACCAACACCTGCATATAGCACACAAGTTTTTTCTATTATTACTGTTATCTAGCTGGTTTTGTAGGTTTCTCTTTGATGGGTTTGAGCTTTTGGAACACGATTGGATGGTTTGAGTTTGATGGTGTTTGAAGTTTTGTTTTTATTTTATTAATTCCCTCCCAAACTATTGACGGAGCACTGGTTTCTTCAATGTTTGGTTTTCTCTTTTATATTAATATTATCTATACTCCGTTCGTTGTTTGGATGTTGTTTTTAAAGTAAGGTGCTTCGAAAATTAACAATTTGTTCATTCAACGGCGGCCACTTGTACCTGTGTGATGTTTGAGCATGACATTGGATCTTTACTATTTATCATGTTTTGCATATGAAAATTGATTAATGCATATTCTCATGAAACGCGTCACTTCATGTTTAGGTAAGTGACAAGATTAGAATGTAGGTGCACGAAAAATAAAATGAAATAATCAGTTATAATAAATAGTAAATGAATATATTATAAGCAAAGTGAAGTAACAGGTGAATGCATATCTGAATCTATTATACATATGGATATATACTGCCCTTACCTAACTTTTTTTTTTTTTCAATTTATTTCTATTCTTCTTTGTTTTGATAAAGATGGTTTTTTCCTAGTTACATGCACTCATTCGTATGCTTTAGAGAACAAGAAAAAAGAATAGAGAGAAAACAAAATCCATGGTAATTAAAATATTCACGTTTGGTTTAGTGAATTCGTGATTTACTTTCCAATTATTGAAAAGTAATTGCAATTTTTCATACTCAAGACTATAAATAATTACTTACAAAATGAACTTTACATTCTGTTTGTTCTCATATTTAAAGATTATAATAAGGTCTACTTTTACATGTTCTAAGAAGATTAATTTCTAATAGATTAAGCTATAAAAAAAGTTCCGTTAGGTTATGGGCTTTATGTAGTGTAAATAAAGTTCACTAGGGTTAGCATCTCAATTTATAATAAGTAGTATCTTATAGCTTCAGGCATGATAATCTATATATTTAGATTTATAACTTTGGATTATGCGCATGTTTTCTAGAAAATCTTATAAGCCAAAGTATACCTTACCTGTCTCGTCCCATGCGCACGAGACTAGTCAAAAACAATTCCCACTTTAAGGTTGATTGGGCGCAGGTTTAAGGTCTATCCGCGACCCTTGTGCACTATTTGTTACAGCACGCATGGAGGCCACAGGACAAAATAAGAAACAAAAATGAAGCAAAAATAAAGAGAATATCGTCTCGTTCTTGAAGAGCTTAAATTAAATAATCTTATTGCATCCATTTTATGTTTACTAAAATTTCATTTAGTTAGAGACCAGACTAATTAATAATCTATAAATGGTGGTAAATTTTATTTTATTGAATTGGTTGTGTTGAGTTGAATTAGTTTAAATTTTATTATCTTAATATTATACTATAGAGTCTAATATAGTATCAAAACTATTATGAAATTTAGATTTTTGTCTATCATATCCTCCTTCGATTTCTGTGCTTAATGTCTTGGGTATGAGAAGATGTGTTATAGATTTTACATATGCTAGAAATATCACTACAAAAGAAAAAAATTTAGTGGAGGTCTCAAAAAGTTGATAATAGTGAAGGTTTTTATTTTTATTTTTTGAAGGGGTTTGTGACCTTCGCATATTATATTACATTTTTTCATACTCGTTCACTCCCAAACTAGAAGAATCTGAATTCTCATGAATATCACTCCCACACATGAGAAAACCTAGGTTTTTCCCCAAATTGATTTCGCTTTGCAATTCAGCTCCGTCAGGTCCTCCGTCGTAGTCTTCTCTGTCACGTCCTCTCCATCACGACCTTAGTAGCTCAATGTTATTCAGTCTCCGTCGTAGCCTTCATAGTAACCTCCATCGTAAACTAAATAACAAATCAGTCACTTCGCCATTCAGCTCCGTCATGTCATCTCCATCATAGTAGCTATGTGTCATTATACGTGGTAGTCTAATGCAACGTTGTTTCTCACATGATTGAAATTTTAATGTTGTTCAAAGTCAAAAAGATTAAATCCATTACTTTTGAAATAACGAGTATCCAAATGATTTAAAATTTTAAACCATTTTCAATTTTTCATAATAATATATTTAATCTTAAAATTTATTAAAAAAATTATTTAGAAAACAAATATAAAAATAGAAGTTAGAACTTTATTATATATTTGTTTTTTAACTTTAAGAAGTCTGAGTATATATAAAATTTGTTTTTCCTTTTTTAAATAATTTGAATAAAAAAAACATTTTAATAAAATCCAACTCAAAATTTGGTTACTTGAGAAACAATTTTGAACTGGTTTTGCGATACTGAAAAACTACATTAAAGATAACAATTCGAATTTTAAGAAACTGAATTCTGACGTAAAACAAAGTTATGTTATTCAAGTAAATATTGTGCACAATGTGCTATGTTGGAAAATAACTTCAACCGTCCTATGAATAAAAATTCAAAATAAAAAACATCTTCACAATTAAATAGTTAAATGTAAAAACACTAAATCCTTAAAAGTATTTCTTTACATTTACATATTTAAATACAATAAAAATAATCAAATTTATTTCAAATATCTTAAACTTTTATACTTTTAAAATTATATTTTTATATTTATTCTAAAATAAAATTTCTTAAGTAAATTTCTATACTTTTTCTATTTTCAAAATTTTATAAATTTTAATCAAAATTCTATATTTTGCTATAATTTTAAACTTCTACTTTTAATTTTTTATAAATATTAAAGAAATTTTAATATATATTTTTTTTTATTTAAAAATTTTAAAATGTTTATAGATTTAGTGATGATAATAAAAATGAAAAGAGTCTATTGCAAGAAAAAAAATTTGCATGAATGCAGTCCTCACTCGATTAATTAACAGAAAAGTTAAAATGAGTATGCAATCAATTAAGTCAATAACGGGACCACTTTTCTTATATACAAAACAAAATGAGAAATACGATAGATAATTATATTATTACCATTTCGAATGGATTTTAAAAAATATATTTAATAGTTGAATGATTTAAACGTATATTGCAGTCTAATTTTAGTTTAATCATATTTGAACCACTCAACTCTCAATTAGTTTTATCAACATTTTAGTGACTGATCTAGCGAAGTCATTAAATATATTAAAATTTGATGTGGTGATTGAGAAAAGTTTACCCCCACAAAAGGCTATGCTTAAAGGGACAAATTAAGAAACAATATGATTTCAATTTCTTATTTTATGCAACATTGTGTCCAAACTAAATTCTTATATTATAAGGTTTTACATTCATAATCCATTCACAAGTTCGAAAGCTAGAAGCTTCTTAAAGAGTAAATAAACCGTTCAATCAAGCTGTTTCATATAAACCGTGTCACAACTCAAAAGTCTATATTATAGATAAGTACAAACCAATTTGCCGGCATAAAGAGGCTCAAAGTCAAGCAAAAACATTAATTTTATATTTAATTTAAATTTTTATTTTAGTCAATGATCTAAAAATAAATAAACAAAAGAGATAGTCTAAATATATGAACATTCTTACGTATTACACTTCTTCTCTAATATTCTGTTCATCATAGAGACATTTTATATAACTCAATCAAAATTTATAAAATGTTTGTGATAGATATTAAAACGTTGTTAAGTCAAATAGATTGCTTAATCGTGTTAGCCCATTCATGTTTTATAATCAAATATTATCCATGTCTTTTATCTTTTATATGGGGCATACAGAACGATCCTTAACCATAAAAAATGTTTGTTTTAAAATTTATAGATTAGCAAGTTATATTTTTATTTATTAAAGATCGTGATTAGTCTATAATTTAAAGATATCAGGGATATGTGTTGATCATGATGCAATTTTAGTTTGGATTTCAAATACGGTGTCGTAATTCATAAAAAAAAAAAAGGAGAAAATCTATGTCGTAAGTTGTTGGTTTTGGTTTCGGTCTTAACTTCATAATCTAGTAAACGCATAAAATAATCCATTTAAAATTTGGAACAAGTAATAAGTTCCTGAGAAAAAATAAATTCCTTTCCAAAACAAGTTCTCAACAAAAAACAAAGTTATATCAACATAGTTAAAAATTATAGCATTAAGCCACATAAACATTTAATTATAGTCATTTTTTATTTTTGCAAAAAGTATGGTCAAAATATTAATGAAATTATAGCAATTGTTGATATAGTAAAGTAAACTTCACCCTTAAAAAATTTACGGCTTTTAATTAAGTGCAGCTCTTAATGTTAAAGTGTGTTTCCCTTCTAACTTCATAACAAGTAACTATCTAAATATACTTTACCAAAATGATCACGTTTTTATTATTAAAAAATTAATATATTAGAAGGGGAAAAAATATTTAAAGAATTACTTTTAACATTGATGAATAAATGATGAGATTTTATAGTGTATCAAAAATAAATCCTTAACATTTGCAAATTTTATTCAAATATTCTCTAGCCTACTACATCAATTTTTCAAGGATTAAATTATTTACTCAAGAAAATGCGTTAATTAAACTATACCCCATTGTAACTTGGAAAATTTAATTAGAAGCTATTATTTTCAAACTCCATCTTGTAGGATATTTACTCATTCAAAATAATTAAAACAATCAATGCAATTAAATAGGTTGAACTTGATGCAAGTCCAATGTAGATTAGCCTATAAACTTGATCCTTCTTTATTTTCAACCCTAACAATAAATTACCGACTATAACATTATTTAATGTTACTTAAAAAACGTAATGTTTTTCAACAAACGCAGAAGATGATAAAATTGTTGACGTAATTTTGATAAGCATATTCCTTCATATGAATACCCACTCCACTGTCTCAATCGTATATGAGGTCATGGTTTGCAACTTTTGAAATAATTAAATAAAATATATTTTGAAATAAATGACAAAATATTGAGTAAGAAATTAATGAGATAAACCAAAAAAATAAGGAAAGTCACCGCCCAAGAGTCACCTTTCACTCTCTTATACAAAAAAATTAGATGTTCATTTTATTCTGGAAGATTCAATGCATATAATTTAAACTTTTGCTGGGAATAATTCATTAAGTCCATACTTTTCTCACAGTGATTTTATTAAATAAAACAAATAATCAACCATTCATATATTTAAGTATCCTTTAATTGATAATATTAAAATTATATTTTCAGTCTTGTGTAATAGTAACTCATTAAATTGATTTAAATGAAATGTGACAAGCATGTTCAGATTACTGAATCCATTGTTCGAGAATTAGTCCACTCCTAATAAAGTTTACACTTGTATTGTTTACCTTGAGCATCAGTTACCTAATATAATTATTTCATTTGAATATTTTATAACTTGAGAGCAAGCAAGACGACCAAGCTTCTTCTCTTCTTTTTTTTATTGACTTTATATATATATATATATATATATATATATATATATATATATATATATATATATATATACATCATTCATTGCTAATATTCTTTTCTTGTAAAAAATAATTTATGAGCTGATTTTTATCAACGGGAAGCGAGATATTAATCTTTTTGCAATATTAGGAGTAAATATTTTCTTCCTATAGATATTTATAACATTGAATTATGAGTTCAAACTTTCGCATTAAATCCTCCAAATTGTGTGAAAAAAAAATCCCTAGAGAATAATACGAATGATGGTAAATAAATCCTAGGGGAAGGTTTGTATTCAATAAAAAGCTCTAAAGAGATTAGAGCCACGCTGATATACGCGTTCCTCTCACGTGCAATCCACGTGTGTCAAATTGGTGCGGGCTTACTTGATTCATTTCTTTAGTGCAATCCACTAAAGAAAATAGGCCCATTTTTGCAACCAGTTTGAGTATGATAAAATTTGGGATTTCTTCCTGCAATTCCAAAAACTTCTTTCATATCCCCAACAATTTTTTAAACTTTCATTTTGCCCTTCGTTGAAAAAGTAACATTTTTTTCTCTCTCTATAACTATCTCTAAGTTTTCTTTTTCGTTCATACGTCGACATCCGCATCCAGTATATTATTTTTTTGGGTTAATTATGTTTTTCGTTCCTCAAGTATTATACGATTTTATTTTTAGTCTCCCGACTAATGTTTGCTTAGTTTGCTCCAATTTGATCTCTCATGTTTTAAAATGATTGAAAATGGTCCTCATTTTTTTACAGAGTTAGTTGTGTTTGACACCTAGCTTAACGTTTGCTCCAATTTGGTCTCTCATATTCACCGACAGTCCCATGAGAGGATAAACCAGAACGGCAAATAGAGACAAAGTGGTGGAGGGCTTCTTGGGATTGTTCATTGCCAAAAAAAGGAACCAAAGAGCAGCAGGTTAGTTGTGTTTGGACACATCCTCACCACCACGAAGCCCCAATTCTGAAATTTAAATTTTAGGGTTTCAAATTTCTCACAACCCTTCTTTTATTTCATTTTTTTCATCTTTAATCAACACATGCACAAAACATAAAATTTATTACACAACTTAAAACGGGATCCAGACGTGGCAGTCCGTTTGCCAGGTGTCAAACACAATTAATGTCATCCAAGAACGAGGACCATTTCCAATCGTTTCAAAACATGAGAGACCAAATTGAAGCAAACGTTGATTGGAGAACTAAAAACAAAATCACACAATACTTTAAGGACGAAAAACATACTTAACTATATTTCTTTTAATTTTCTGTTCAAATATTGATATATGATATTGTATTTTTTTTATTACGGAAGTTAATATCTAGTATTTGATTTTTTTACAAATGTCAACATTCAATAATTTATTTTTTTTACTTTTTGCCTCTTACAAAATGTAAAAATATAAATTTTTTTTCATTTACGAATGTCGATATCGGTGTTATAATTTTTTTCATATCTGATTTCCAATTCACTGAACATTTAAAAAAAAAAGTTAACCGGATTTTCACGTCCGAATAACATATGTTACATTACATAAAACTTTTAATTTATATTAATTTAAATATTTACTATATCGTCTATAAATATATATTAAATTAAAATTTGAAAAAATTAAAATATAATCTATTTTATATTAATTTATATAAATTTTAAAAAATTAATATATTAATAATTATTACATCAAAATTATAAAAAATATATTTTTTTAAATATTAACCGAATTTTCACATTTAGTTAACATGTGAAAAATTATGTTATTTTTCAATGTATATTAATTTAAATATTTAATAATTTTTACTAAATTAAAATTAAACAAATGAAATATATTTTACTTTATACTAATTTATATAAATATTTAAAAAATTATTATATCAATATTTTTTACTTTTAATTTAAAAAAAAAAACATTCTTTTAAAAAGTTATTAATCTGGTTTCACATACGATTAACATATGTAAAATTATGTAACATTTGTAATTATATTAATTTAAATATTTACCATATTTTCTTTAACTATTCATTAAATTAAAATTTGAAAAAAATTGAAATATATTTTATTTTATATTAATTTATGTAAAATTTTTATGAATTATTATATTAATAATTATTACTTCAAAATTATAAAATTTATTTTTTAATAAAGTGTTAACCGGATTTTCACATTCGATTATCATATAAAAATTATGTTAATTTTTTTAGCTTAAATATTTAATAATTTTCTTTAAATTAAAATTTAAAAAAAATAAATTTGATTGATATTGTATTAATTTATTTTAATATTTAAAAATTTATTATATTATTATTTCTTATTTCCAATTTAAAAAAAAAACATTGTTTTAAAAAGTTGTTAACCGGATTTGCATCCGTAAATGAATAAATTTAAAAATTAAATTATAAATTAAATTTTTAAAAAGGTAATAATAAAAAAATAAAAATTAAATAAGAAAAATAAATTAAAGAATAAAATAACAAAATAAAAAAGAAATATATATATATATATATAAAATTTTCCGATTAGTTAACCGCATTCGTAAATGAAAAGAAAAAGATAATACTGAATGTTACGACATATATAATGGGAAAACACTTTTAAAAAGTAAATAAAATAATATATATCTCATATAACAAAATTAAATTTTAGGTACATAAAAAAAATTATAAAATCGAATGTTGATATTCAATAACGAATAAAATTTTTTAAAAATCTTAAAATATCGGATAACAACATTCGTATAACAAAAACGGATGACATCCGTTAAAAAAAATTTGGAGGTAGATCAGTGAAAGAGTGTAAAAATGTAAAATGTAATTATTTTTAATTAAGAGACAAAGTGAAAATTTAAATCTTTTTTGGAATTACAGAAGAATTGTTTGGACGTGCTGGAAGAAACGCCTTAAAATTTTCACTAATTCATGGTTACTGAGTAGGGTGGAATAATGGGTGAAAGTGTAAAATGGAGGCGGTGGTCCTGGAGGCGCGTGGTGGGCATTGGAGGCGCGTGTGGGAATGAATGTGGGAAAGAAAGTGGGGGCATTGGGAAGAGGCAAGGGAAATAAAAAAGCAAAAGGAATGCAGAAAGAAAGAGTGAAAGAAACAGTGAGAGGGAGAGTTATGACGTGAGAGGGTATTCAAGTGCCTCTCTTTTTCTGTCGTGTGCCCTTTTGGTCTGTGCCTTATGTTGCACTCAAACTCAACAACACTACACAACAACCTCTCTCCAATAATAACACCACTCTTTAACCTCAACTACGACTTCGACTTCGATTTCGACTTCAATTCCTTTGCCTTGTCTTGCTCTCGGCATTACACAATAGATATCATCACTCTTGTCTTGTGTTTGTTTTGACACTTGAACTAATTTCCCTCCTCTTTCCCTTCCAATCCTCCTAACTTTATATTTGGATGAAACATTTCAACGATGCTTAGAAATTGAAATACTTTATATTTGAATTACTTGTAATTAAATTTTATTCATTTTTTTAAATAATTTGTTTGGATAAAGAAATTAAAATACCTTACATTTCAATTTCTTGTTTGGAAAAAAACATTTGAATTTATTGTGAGATAAAATTTAATTTTAACAATATTTATTTTACGCTTAATAATGTTTTGAGTTCATGATATATTTTGAAACATGCTCGACAACCCAGATGGGTCGGGCAGACCCAACTACACAACCGGATTGGTTAGACCCGACGACTCACCCGAGCTGGATCGGCTGGGAAGCCAAGACAGGCTGGGTGGCCCGATGATCTAGAGGCCTGATGGCCCATACTGCACGATTGTGTCGTTAAGTTCGTTAATATGGCTCGGTCCAACCCGTTTGGGTCATTGGCCCAATGCTCCAGACGGGTCCGATGACCCGAACGAGCCCAACGACCTGGACGGGTCCGAAGACCTGGACGAACCCAATGAGCTGAACGAGCCCGACAATCCGGACGAGGCCGAATACCCGGACCGAAACAAATACCCGGACCGAAACGAATACCCGGACGGGTTCGACGACTAGGATGGGCCCGAGGACCTGGACAGGCCCGAGGATCCGAATGGGCCCGACGACTCGGATGGGCCCGACGACTTACACACGTCCAACGACCCAGACATGCCAGACGACCTAGACAGGTCCGAGACTCGAACGGGCCCGACAACTCGTACGGGCCCTTTCAAACCGTCGGGTTCGTCTGGGTCGTCGGGCCCGTCCAGATAGTCTGGCACGTACGAGTCGTCCGGCCTGTCTGGATCATCGGGACTGTCTGGGTCATCATTCCCGTCCAGGTCATCGGGCTCGTCTGGGTTGTCGAGCCCGTCTAGGTTATCAGGCTTGTCGGGCTCATCCGAGTCATCGGGCATGTTCGCGTCGCCCCACACTTTTGGGTCGTCGGGTACGTCCGAGTCGTCGGGCTCAATGATTTGGAAGGGGTCGTCCGGGTCGTTGGGCTCGTTTGGGTCGTCAGGCCCGTCCAAGTCGTTGGGCTCGTCCGGGTTGTCTGGCCTGTCTAGGTCGTCAGGCTCATCCGGGTCATCGGACCCGTCTGGATCATCGGGCCTGTTTGGGTCGTCAGACCTTTCTGGGTCATCGGGCTCGTTCGGGTCGTCGAGCTCGTCCGGGTCGTCGGGCTTGTCTGAGTCGTCGGGCACGTTAGGGTCGTCAGGCCCGTCTGGGTTGTCGTGCCCGTCTGGATCGTCTAGAATGTGAGGTTGAGTGAGAAGAATTTCAAATTCCACCTATTTTGAGGGTATTTGAATTTCCACTAATTTAGCTGATTGAAATCCTTCAAAAAAATCATTGCATTTGAAATGCTTTTTAATTTCTCTGTCCAAACAAAACATCTCATTACAAAGAAATCTAAATTCTTCAAAAAAATGAATTGCTTCATTAAAATACTCTATCCAAACACACTCTAATTGTATTGTGCAATTTCCTTTACAATATAAAAGAAGCATCGGTGTATGTAAATGGTAGGGCTGAAAAATGCAATTCAAATTTAATATAAAGAATAAATATGAATAATTGGATTTTTAAGATAGAAATCTAAATAGTTGGATTGACGTTTAAATTCAAATCCAAATTTAAAGAAAAATAGTTTGGATATTTATAAACTAGTTCGACTTCAATTTTAAAATTGATATTCTTTTTTAAAATCATTGTTAAACTCACAATAATTTAAAATTACTATATATTTTCCAAGAATAATTTTATAATCAAAATTTTTGGAAGTCTTTCAAGTTTTATAAAATGTGTAAATAATTAATAATTTCAAAAAAAAATCTTTTTTTTTCATTATATGTTAATTTAGAACTATGTAATGGCGGATCATCCTTAGGGGCATGGTCCCCCAATTTTTTTTTTAAATTATATATAATATATATTATATTTATAAAAATTAAATTATGTATATTCTTATTTCTTTTATAAATTATAACATGTTAATAAATAATAAAAATAAAATTAAATAATAAAGAATAAACAATTTTATTGAAATATTTTTTTATGTTTTCTCTCATTATTTTTTGAGGTTTTCACCTATTGTATTTATCTCCTACTCTACAATATTTTTTTTTTTGTTTATGAAAAAAATAAGAAGTTAGACACAAACTCATTTTTTGTGTTCTAATTTCTCATATGTTCTATTCCATTATTGAAAATAGAAAAAGGTAATTCTCCTTTGTCTAAATTGATAGATTAGATTGAACAAATATTTCATGTATGTAATATCTATAACAACATATAAATGGGATTCTCTTTTTTGTGTCCACATTTCAAAATACCAATTTTACCCTTTAAATATAATAATTTATTAAATTTTTAAAAGTTGACTGTTACTTTTACAAACTTTTTATAAAATCGGCTATCTCTGCTTCTTCTCTTCTTCTTTATTTATCAATGGTTATTCTTTCACTTGTTCTGATTTATTTCACTTTATTTTTAAGGCTTAATTACTCGGATCATATCCATTTTGGTTCAAAAATTTCAAAATGGTACCCACTTTGAACTTTGTCTCAATTTAGTACCCAATTTTGATTATTGCATCAATGTAGTACCCTCTGTTAAGTCTTCACAAACGGCGTTAACTACCTTGTCACGTGTCAGCCTCTGGATTTTTTAATTTTTTTTTAATTTTTTTTTAATTTTTAATTTTTTTTTTGAATTTAAAAAAAAAATTGCCACGTGTCAAATCCTTGATGTGACACGTGGCAAGGTATCGCCACGTGTCAAGGTACCTGACAAGTGTCATTGTCTTCATTTCAACTTAGTCCCCACATGTGTCTATTTGTTTCAATTTAGTACCCATATATATTTATTGGTTTCAATTTAGTACCCAATTTATTTGTTTTAATTTTGTCTGAATATTTTTTTTTACAAAATAGAGAAATATTATGTTTCCCTTAAGACCAAATTTATTATTTATATAAATGTTATATTTATATTTGTTATTAAAAATGTCTTACAAATATGTTATTCATGACTTTTACCATTAACTTTAATATAAATTTCAATACTTAATTTTATAACTCATTTTTAGTAACAAATATCAATATCATTTATATAAATAATAAATTTTGTCTTAAAAGAGATACAATATTTCTCCATTTAAAAAAAAAATTGAATAAAATTCAAACAAATAAATTGGGTACTAAATTGAAACAAATAAACATATATGGATACTAAATTGAAACAAATAGACACATGTGGGGACTAAGTTGAAATGAAGACAATGACACTTACCAAGTACCTTGACACGTGGTGATACCTTGCCACGTGTCACTGACAATGCCACGTGTCACATCAAGGATTTGACACGTGGTAATTTTTTTTTAAATTCAAAAAAAAAATTAAAAATTAAAAAAAAATTAAAAAATCCAGAGGCTGACACGTGGCAAGGTAGTTAATGTAACATCCCTAGGGAATATTACTTAAAAATAAATATTAAAATAAATAATTTCATTAAATAGTCATCTCGATAAAAATCCCAACGCGGGAAAATTTTATTTCGTTAACATAGCGCGCCAAAACT
>Ga0214545_1009834_pt1 | contig 14289 bp, 5 predicted proteins | sample CNSS4metaG_FD_160064 | JGI IMG/M metagenome (GOLD analysis project Ga0214545, IMG submission 160064) | Root nodule microbial communities from cowpea collected in UCLA plant growth center, Los Angeles, California, USA - CNSS4 | ecosystem: Host-associated > Plants > Roots > Nodule | place: USA... | reverse complement strand
TAAGGACGTATTTAATGATGTTTTTTTTTTTAAAAAAAAAGTAATGTTATTTTTTTTGTTTTTTGAAAAGTTGAAGTTGATAATTCAACACAAAAAATTAAAAGAAGTTACCTTTTTTTTTTTTTAAGTCACCTCCACTATTGTTTATCTTTGTTTAGTTGTAATATGCAACTTAATTACAATATATTATTTTGACACCAAGATAAGAATCCACAACCCCCTTCACTAATTTTACTCATCACTAATCTTTCAAAAAAAATGTGAGACTAATCATCTAATTCTGTGACGGATAATGATATTTTAATATACGTTTTAGATCATTGATCATTGCATTATACTATTAAAAATATTAAAATAAATAACTGAAGAGTGTTGGAATGATAGTTAAGAGTAGATACAAAAAATAAATTAAAATACTATTATCCTTTTGTGATTTGCAGTACAAAATTAAAAGAAAAAAAATTAAAGAGGAAAAAATTGGGAGGTGAGTACAAAATTAAAAGAAAAAAAAAAGTGAAAATATAAATAGTTTGATTAAAAAAAAATAATAATAAAATTATAGTCCTGTTTGATTGCGAAAGAAAGAAAAAGAAACAAAAAAGTTAAAGTATCATTTAACTTCGTCTCTACTCATACTGTTACATAAATATGACACTATTATATTTATGAAAAGAATTCTACACATATCTGACATTGCAAACAACTCACATTTTACTTAACCCATGCACTTTGATTCCCTCTCTTTATGATGTAGAGTATTTTGTTTCTACCAAATACTGTAAAGTACATGTCACATAAACTACGGATACATAACGATTCTAGGCTCTCATATTTATATTTTCTCTGTTTTTTTTTTTCTTATCAGCGAAAACACGCGTCACAAACATGCGTGTTCGTATATTTGAAAATTTTTAAAAACAATATAAGTTACTATAAATAGTACAATTAAAAAGTAATATGAAGATTATTTTTTAAAATATATTTTAAATTATTTTTTTATCTTAAAAAATATAAATTGAATAAAGCAGTTACGTATATTTCATATATGGAAAACAATAATTGTGTTTAAACAATAATTGACAATGATTAGGAGTTTTAACACTTTCAATCATTAAACAAATATATTTAAAATAGTTTCCATATTTTGACCAAATTATTGTAATACTCATCTTAACGTTAAAAAATTGATTTCCAAGATATAAGTGTTTCTCCATCCCTTTTACTCATAACTACTCCATCAATTTTCTTCACATTTCTCTTATATGAAGACTTTCTGAAACATTCAACCTCTCTCGAATTTAGTTTCAGATTAGTTTTCTGAAATTTCTTATCCTCGTGTTTTACTTTTCATGGATATGTACCTAATTTTACTCATTTGATTTTGATTAGTTTGATCTTATAAATATTAAATGAGGAAATCTTATAAATATTATTTTTTTATCATATCATTCATCTCATATTTTAGATTTAATTTTTTTCCATTTGTATCTTTCCATCCTCCACCTATCTACCATGATTACGGTGAACATTAAATATTTTCCTTCAAAAAATGTTAACATGTAAAAGTTCCCTTAATAGTGAATTGAACATGACAATGAGTAACAATGCATAGGTTGTTACTTAACATCTCGAGAAAGGAAAGAAAATAGAATAAAAGAAATAAAAATGTGAGAAAAGAGATAATATAATAATAAAAAAAAAAACCAAGTGTGAAAGGAGTAGATGTAAATATGATGCAGACATGATTGTTGAAATTAAAGAAAACATTTTTGAACGGTGATCCTTTAAGACGTGAAGAAAACATTTTCCTAAGAAAAACTGTTAGGTCGCCAGCATTAACCAATCTAGTATATTGAGTTGACACTTTTTTAAACCCTCCCCACAGAATCCAATGAAAATTTCTGCATCTCAAACAACTTAATCTGATGGATGCAGCTACTGCTACCAACGGCGTTAGCCATTGACAGCGAAAGATCGTCCACGAATACTTTTTTTTTTTCTCTTTCTAAATAAAACACGTTACCACTGAATTACTGTTATATAAATTCAAATTACTTTTGGTTAAATATTTTTTTGGTCGAAAGATAAGTAATGTCTTGCTGCATTCATAAATTTCTGGTATAAAAACTTAACAGAATTAAGTTTCAAATAGGAAAAAAAAAACAACACAAAAACATAGTTAATCTATTATTTTGTTAAACTCAAAATTGAATATATAAAAATTTCATTAAGAAAAATTGCCGAATATGAGTTAAAAACAAATAGTATGATGTGACGACTAGTTTTGTTAGACGCCACGTATGGTTGGTACCTACCTAAGGGCCGTGACCTATGGCAACTACCTCCTGCCGAAAGGACACCCTAAATAGCTGGTCCTAAAATCTCATCACCATCAATTTCCTAGGGTTCTTTTTTAGATTTTTTTTCAGCAAAATAGTATATATAGATTATATAATGTATTAAATATTTATTCAGATAGTATTTTATTTTTGTCAGTTTAATTTCAAAAATCGAATTGTGAGTTATGTCTTTGAGAAGAAACTAATTGAAGAGTATGTAAAAAATTAATTAAAAAACAAGTTAGAATTTGGTTTATAAATTTAAGTGTACTATGTTGCGTGAAAAAAATCAATGTTTTTTTATAGCAATTCAAAAGTTTCACTTCATCAAGTGATTGTAGTGGGGTGTGATTGTGCCTTGATATGATGGTCATGCACACAGAAGGTAGTATATAAGGCCAAAATGAGGATCAAATTTCCATGACCTTGTCTTCCCCTTTGACAAATTGAATGATCATGTAATCTTAGGTTGATGTTTCAAATGATTATGTTTTGTGGTTGCTTTGCTTTTCTACACCTACTTCAGCCTAAAAAATGTATTGCAACAATTATATTTTTATAGTGTATTTGGATTAAGTGAGGTACTATTTGTAGAGAAGGGGAAGGTGTAGATTGAAGATGTTTATATTTAGGGTTAAATATGTTTTTGGTTCCTCAAGTTTCAGCGAAATTTGGAATTAGTCCCTCATCAAAACTTTTGACCAATTTAGTCCTTCATCTTTCAAAATGCGTGAATTTAGTCCTTTTAACCAAATTTTGTTAAGTTTATCTGACGTTTCGAGCGCATTTCATGATAGTATTTAAGTTAACATTGAAGCAAAAATGTGTCAAACAGTATAAATAATTTAAATACTATCATGAAATGTGTTTGAAATGTCAGATAAACTTAACAAAATTTGGTTAAAAGGACTAAATTCACGCAGTTTGGAAGGTGAAGGACTAAATTGGTCAAAAGTTTTGATGAGGGACTAAACCCAAATTTCGCTCAAACTTGAGGGACCAAAAACATATTTAACCCTTATATTTATATATTGGCATCAATTTGAAGAGGTGAAAAAGAAGTGGAATGTGAGTTTGTTGAGTAGAAAAGATATGAAAGTTTATGAAATTATAATTTTACCTTTCAATTGTATAGCATAAACTTTTTGTCCATTGAATGGTCATTACTTTTGCTCGAACGGAAAAGCATGCATGTAAATAATATGTTATTACAACATATATTAAGGTTTATATTTGATATGACATTTTGTATACTTTAATTTAATTTAATTTATAGTTTGTTTGAATAATTTGAAAATGAATTAATGTTATGGTGAAAATTTGATACAAAAGAAAAAATATTTTATTTTAATTGTAAATAATTTTTAGAAAGTATAACGTTTCTAATTAAAACATAATATACTACTTAATTACATCATCACATTGTTTATAACAAATAACAAAGAGCTTGCAAATATTTACATATGTACAATGTATTTACAATCTTCCAAGAAGTGTTTTTAAATTTTTTTCAAAAGGATAGTATAAACATCACATTTCTCGGAGGAACTACAAACATAAGAATATGTACATACAAATTATTCACTATACCACCTTAAAGAGTTGCAGCCTCACTAATACGTATCATTTTCACTTGTAGATTTTTTGCTCAATATAATATATGATCATCATAGGTGGCTGCACAACACCACAAAAGAAAAGAATAAGTTAGTGAAAATTTAGAAATACTACATAAGACAATATCATCACCAATTCAAAATCCAATAACTCAATCAGTAATCAAATATCTATCATACAACACAACCCTCATGGCTTTACTCCCATACCTTAATCATCACATCACAACACAACGCTCATGCCTTAATCCTCATGGTTTAGCCCTCATGGCTCAGTCATCACAACACAACCCTTATGGCTCAAGCATCGCATAAACATTTGATTATACTTTCGGAAGACTAGTGTATTGAGCAAACTCAAAGACTACACTTGTCATAACTCACTTCCGCCTCTCAAGAGCTATAATTATAGATTCATATATTAGGATCCACAATCCATCCTAAGTATGACCATGGTAAATTTCTCATATCTGTGAGGTCCAATACTTTTCCATAGCGAAGTTCCAAATTGTAGGAACCTCTTTCAACTCTAACAACTAGATATACTCCTCTATGTGAGTCCAATACTAGCATAGTCATGATAGGTTCTATACAAAATCCCTTTCAATACATTACCTAACATCACATCAACAGAGTACTCCTTTCCAAGGAGTCACTACATTCACAACATCTACACAATAATTTCCCCATCACAATAGATTACGGTTCCTGGCCTGGCTTTACATGGCCACTCACCCACAACAAAATTATAGATTATGACTCCTAGGAAGGTAATTTAAATTACACTGAAGAGAACGCTCTCATAGTTAAGAAAAATAGAAGGAGCAAATATAACAACACACAAGTTTTTCCATCTTGTCCCCATTGCAAGAAAAAAGGTCATCAACCCAACTAGTGTTGGTGGAGGCCAGACGTCAAAGGTCACAAATACGGTCAATTGGGACATGTAGGAAAGGTATGCAAATCTCCAAATTCTTAAGAAGATGTTCAAATTGTGGAGGATAAATCAGAGGAGGAACTACTTCTTACAACATCATGTGTCACAACCAATGAATCTACAAAAGATTGGATTATAGATAGTGGTTGCACAAACCACATGACTCATAGAGAACTTTTCAAGGAGCTCAATAAATCAAATATTTCCAAGGTAAGAATTGGGAATGGAGAACAACTTGCTGTGAAAGGTACAAGAACAATTTCAATTAAAATTCATTCAGGTATCAAATTAATTTTTGATGTCTTATATGTTCCTAAGATTACTCAAAATTTGTTAAGTGTAGCTCAAATGTTAGAGAAAGGTTACAAGGTCTCCTTTGAAAATAAAGTTTGTTTTGTGTGATAAAAAATGCTAACAACATATAAGTATTCATAGTCTACACGAAAGACAAAAGATTTGCGTTGGATTTCATGAAGGAGGAATGTGCTACAAATAAAGTGAGTATGAAAGAAAGATCAAAATCAAAAGATAAATACCTCTGGAAGAAAGTAGATGTTCAAGTAAAGAAAGTAGACGGAGGTTCACATTCTAATATTCACAAAAGGTCCAATGTCACTACAATGAAGTCCACACCTGACAAAGAAAAAGAAGATGATGCTGATATAAGAAGAAATATAAAGGATAATGTCAAATTGAAGAAAGATGTGACGCCATGGAAGAAAGAAAAAAACAAAAAATTACAAGCACAACAAGAGAAGAAGATCAAGCATCAAAAGATGGAGAATCTGTTAGAAAAATGATTACTCAAATAATACTAATAATAATAAGAATATAAAATGATATAATAATAATTATTAAGACAATATATAAAATAATGAATATTAATCAGATATCAACAAATATAATAATAATAATAAATAAAAATAAACAAGGAAAAGAATAGAAATATCCTAGGTTGAGACACGCATAACGTTATCCTTAGAGAGAAAACGCCCCTACTGCACAGGGCTAAACAAATATATCAATTCACAATCGATCGAGTGCAGCGAAGGATCTCCGAACTTTATGAACACCATTGTCTTAAAGATAATATAGAGAATAAAGAATAACACTTTTAAAAACTCTAGTGTTTGTTGTCTCTATTTGTTGTGTTTTTTCCCATGCACCTAGGTGGTATTTATAGGTAGATAAAGGAGACAAAGAAGTAAATTGCAATAAGAATATAACCGTTAGCCATTAAAAGCATTAACTCATAAATTAAAGGTCTATAAAAACTTCAATAACAGTAGAAATTTTATTTTTAATTATTTATTTTTTAAATTATATTAAAATATTTCTAACAGAATAAAATATGAAGATATAACATTTAAATAAACAAATATTAAGCAAGGAGGAAGGTTGAGAATATTACTTCATATCTTCTTTTATTTAAATTAGTTTTTAGAAAATATTTCAGTTTTAGAAATTAGTTATTATTTTAGAGTAGGAGTGAGATATTCTAAATATTTTATACTTAGTATTCTAATATATTTTGCTCTATATATAGGATATATCAATAAAATACAACATGTTCTTCCGTATAACATATCACATATATCTTTCATATGTCTCATATCTCTCATATTTTTAAAAGTCATACAAATCAAAACAATACATTATGTTCTTAGAATTTCTATGTTTTCTACCTAACGATTGGATAAACCATTTCATTAACCTTCAGATTAGTATAAACTTTTGAATTTCATTTCTTTTATATTCTGTTTTTATTCTATTTTATGTGTTAAGATGTCATTTGGTGTCTTATTTTGATCATATTTATCATGTAATTTATTAAGGTTTAATTCATGTCATGATTCTTAATGTTTGGTGTAAAAGTATTTATGATCACTAATATTGAAAATACATTAGACCGAACACATATCTTCAATTGTTGTTTTTACGTCAAAAATTTTCATCATTTTCTTTATAACTGTCGTAATAGGGGATGCGATGGCTTTTTCGTAAAATTGGATCCACTTTTTGCATGGATTATTGATAAAACTAATGTAATATGATTCTCGTTGATATTTATTACATTGATTATATTCATAGCCAATGGAAAATTGAAGTTGAGAAACCTTTATGAAAATTGACAAAACTAGTCTATTTATACAATAATCAATGTTACGTGTTTCCTTAAAACATGCTTTTCATTTATGTCGCTTTCATGTTTAAAATTTTCATTTTTTTTCGTCCAAGATGATGGTACAAGATAATAGCTATATTACCGAATTAAAAAAATAATAAATATTTAATTGAAAAATATAAATATTTTTACAACTATGAAATTTTTGTAATAAAGACTTTCAAAAATATTTATATTTAGAAGAGACTTGAAACTTAATTAAGTCTAATAATAATATTATTATAATATATTAATAAATTTTAATTAGATAATTTTATTTTAATATCATATTTTAGTTAGATAATTTAATTTTCAATTTAAAAATAAAATACAATATAATAATAAATTTTAATTAAGCCCCATCCGCAAAGCAATCGGTTAAATGAAATAAATGTAAAAGAAAAATCTAATAAACTTGTAATAAGAAATCACCGAAAAAAATTAGAAAGACAGACAAAAACTAATATTGAAAGTTTTATAAAATTACTATCTTATATATATATATATATATATGATTACTTAATTAAATTTTAATAATTTAAAAGAGAAAGAGGATATGATAGAGACGGGTATTATGGTGGATATGAGGACAAGGATAGGGTGGATATTTACATCCTCATACCCAATTAAAATTCGGTAATTTTTCATATTTATACCCATACTTTATTACTAATATTGCTCTATTAAATTTCTCAAAAAATATTTTATTAGTAATATTGCTCTATTAAATTAATTATAAGTTTATGTTTGGAAATTAAATTGTTATTAGCGTATGTTAATTTTTATTGGTAGTAAAATTGATAATTAATGAGTTAAAACATTTTTTTAGTAAATTATAATTTTGTTTACAATAAAGAGAATGATTAACTATCTTTATTCTCTTATAATCAATTTGGATTATATCTTTTTTTTTACATCCCTTAAATCTCTTGAATCTCATGTTGTCCGTGTGTACCAATTTTTTCATCTTCATTTTTGGTTAGTATGTTTTTTCGTTCTATTTGTGTTGTTGTCATTTTTATTTTGTTTTGGATTTGTATTATAATTAGAAATGTGTTTCTTTTGCCTAGTTTTATTTTTCGGTACTTTTAGATTTACGGTTTCGAGAGTTTTTTTTATCATATATATCGAGGAAAAACTGATTTTTTTTACAAAACTATTAATTAGATTATGATTTAGTCTTTTGATAAACAATAGATTAATTTGAACGTAATTCAAAGTTAAGTTTTCTGTAGAAAGATAATTTAAGTTTAAGAAAAAAAAAGACTTATTATCGAGTTTAGAAGAACAATATTTTTTTAATTCTTTTTATTAATGATTAATTTTAAAATAAACAACTTTGAAAGTTTGTGAAAAAAGTTGAAACTTAAGAACGAAAAAGAAACTTAAAACTCCAAAATACTACAAGTCTACTATCAAATTTATTTTCTTGACAACCAGAACCAAGTTTTATTGATTTAATTCATTTGTTTTATATATTTATCTTTAGTAGTGTTTTATATATTATGATTTTCTACTTCATATAAAAATATATAAATATTTCAACTACAAAATTTGAATCAGTCTATTCAAAAATTTAAAAGAAAAGAAGAATTGAAACTTTATTGCATAATAAAAAGGAGCTATGGACAAAAAAAAAACAAATGTCTTGTGTATTACAGTGTAGATATTTCATTTTTGAAAGATACATGCTTAAACTTTGAAAAATCTTTAAAACATAATAATTTGTTTGATATTTATGGATTTGATTTAATTTCATAATTAAATATCTTAAGAAAATTATATGTTTGGAAAGTGATAAACTAGTTAATATTCTTAAATATATATATATATATATATATATATATATATATATATATATATATATATATATATATATATATATATAAAAAAAATTATTTTTAAAATATATATATAACTTATAGAATACTGTTAACAATTTTAGTGTCAATTGTTTCAGCCAAAAGGAGTTTCTCAAATATAAAAATAATAAAAACTTATTTAAGATCAACAATATTTCAAGAAAAATTAAACGGATTAGTCCTATTATCCATTGAGAAAAAAATGTTAAATGAAATTAATTATGACAATTTAATAAATAATTTTGTGTAAGACCCACTATTTTCTCTAATTTTTATTCTAGGGTCTTTCTTCCTACACCTCCAAAATTTCTTCTACACCTCCAAAATTTCTTTAAATTCCCAAAACACCCTTTGACCATTTAAGGAAATCCGTAGACACCACACCCCCAAAATTATGTCGACTTCAGGAAGACAAAAAAAAAAAAATATATATATATATATATATATATATATATATATATATATATATAATCGACTTCTAGTATATATATTTATATTTTTTTTCATTTTTTCTAAATTTTATGTTTTATTATTTTAATTTAAATTATTTTTTAATTTTATTTTTCAATTTTTTATTTAGCATTTTTATTACTTATTTTTTTTAAAGTAATTTTTTTTAAAATTTATATGTTTTATAATTTTTAATACGTATTTTAAAAAATAAAATAAAATATAAATTAGAAAATATAAATTTAAAAAGAATTAAAAATATTTAAAATTGACTTAATATTTTTATCTCCAGAAGTCAACTTCCGGTAATGTTTTTTGATTTCTGGAAGTCGACTTTTGGAAGTCGACTTCTAGTAATGATTTTTGATTTTTGAAAGTCGACTTCCGGTGATATATTTTGACTTTCGGAAGTCGACTTCCGGTGATATATTTTAACTTTCAGAAGTCGACTTCCGGTGATATATTTTGACTTTCAGAAGTCAACTTCCGGTGATATATTTTGACTTCCGGAAGTCATATATTTTGACTTTCGAAAGTCGACATTCGGAAGTATTTTTGGGGGTGTAATGTCTGTGAGTTTCCTTAAATGGTCAAAGGGTATTTTGGGAATTTAAAGAAATTTTGGAGGTGCAAAAGAAATGCTTGGAGGTGTAGGAAGAAAGACCCTTTATTCTGCCCTAATTTAAAGGAGATGCCCAAATCAGTTGGGTCTAGGGTTGGCCCAAAAGGGGAAACCAGACCCTAAACTGCCCTAACCTTACCAACTCTTCTCATTTTCAGAAATCAGCCGCCTTACTCCTCTCTCCCAAGAACTGTGCTCTGTTAGGGTTTCGAAGTTTAATCAGATTCAAGTTTAGCTCGACCTCGTTTCTGCTGACGTAAGTGTTCTCCAACTCATAGTTTTTCCATCTCAGGTTTAGTTTCCTGGTCATTGTTAGGGTTTCTGTAATAAACCCACTTTTGCTCACTGTTTCCAACTCGCAAATCTAATCCTGGAGCGACTGTGCTCCGTTTAGGGTTTAGGGTTTAGTGCTCTTCTTTGGTAAGTACCCCGGATCTATTATAGCCTTTCTTTTTTTTCTCTTTCCACCTTCTTCCAGTTGGCGTTTTGTTGTGGTTAGGTTCCATTTCTTACTCTCGTTTTGGGTCTTGGGGTTTCCGTTTCAGCTCACCATTGTAGTCCGTAGAACTGTTGTGCCTGGTTGCGTTCCTTGGGTTGCTACTTCTTTTCTCGTGTCTAGAAAAGGTAAGGGGAGCTAGTCTTTTCTGTTTGTAAAATTTTAGTGCTTTTCCATATATTTGTGCATTATTTCGTGAATGGGATGGTTTAAAAGTGAGGTGCTTGTATGTGAATGAACTATTTGGTGGATGTTGTCTGTTTGTGGTGCTGCATGTGTAAAATAGTGGGGGAGAACTGGTGTTCTCGCCTAAACGAGCTCGTCTCGCTCAGGCGAGAATAACAGAGAGCTCGCCCTGGTGCTGCTCTAGTATCTCGCTCAGGCGACCAAAGCTTGTTTTGAGCAACGCGTTGTCTTGCTCAGGCGAGAATGGCTCGCCCAAGAGAGTACTCGAGGAAAGCCAGTGTACTCTGTTTGCCTCCTCGTTTAGGTGAGGGGTTTTATATTTTTGGGCGAACGACGATCTCGCCCAGGCGAGCTGGACTCGCCCAAGCGAGCTGGACTCGCCCAAGCGAGGGCTCGCAGAGTGCCACTGTTCCAGGCCTCGCCTAGGCGAGAAGGCCTAGCTTAAGCGAGACAGTCATTGTAGCTTAGGCGAGGGCTTCTAGCCCAGGCGAGAATAGTGCAGTCTTATGTTTTTGGATTCGTGTTTACCTTGGGTGTGGCTAATTATCTCGAACATGCAAGATTTAGGTCTGATTGCATGAGCTGTATGAGTGGTATGCATTGAAATCTGTATGTGAACATGAGTAATATATGGAAATTTGTATGGTTGGTTGAGAATGTGCATGAGAAATTTATGTTGAGATAACAAGTGGTGGTTATGAGTTACGAAACATGAAATTGGTGTGAGATAGGCGTAATTCCATGAGTCTCGTGGGGAGACTTTATGGTGGTGTGTAGTGTGTATATTAAGATATGGATTCAAGCAAGGACCACATCCCAAAACTCTAAAGGGGTTAGTGAGTCTCATGTAGAGCAAACTGGCCCAAGTGGTGAGAGTAGCAGGAGGCCTTAGTCTATGGCAGGATAATGGCCTTACACGCTTAAAGGCTAACCTTGTGTGTGGTAGGGTGAAACCCATTGGCAATGGCTCTGCAGAGCAGTAGAGGCCACCACAACTGCAAGCGTCCAGTGAATCCGATCTTAGTATATGTATCCGGATAATTGAGTCATAGTGTCCTGTTTGTTTGCTATACCATGATGCTCTATGCCTTCTGTGTTGCATATTTAGACTGTTTAAGTACTTATTCTTTTATACCATGATAAGTTTTAAACTGCACTAGCTTACCCTTGCATTTTTGTGTATGTTCTGTTATGTTTCTCTTTTTGCGATGATCACCTTCTAGTGGGAGTAGATGAGAGAGGTGCGCGAGGTGGATCTGGGGATAGCAGTGGTGCGTCTTAAATTCTCTTGTCTTGATGGCCATGGGGCCTTTTGTAATAGCTGTTTAGTGGCAACCCCTTTTGCCAAACTGTTAACTTACTTTACGTTTTGTTATGGCATGGTGGTATGCCCAATTTTGTTTTCACAGTAAAAATTCTGGATGACTGTAACAGTTACCTCTCCTACGTTTTATGTTCATCTGAGTGCTTCTCATTATTATAATGTTTGTGATGCTTTATATTTAATAGTTTTAATCTATTAAAAATGGGATGTCACAAAAGATGAGAACAATTTATGAAAAACACAATCTATAATGAAATATCTTGATAAATCTTTTTAATCTTTACTCTTTATTATATTTGATTTTATATTTTATTATTTATTAGTATTAATTGTTATGTTTATAAAAAAAATAAAATATTTGATTTAATATTTATAACAAAATAAAATCAAAACTTATATTTATAATAAAAAAATTTAAAATATCTATTGTAAAAAAAAATTCAAAATTTTTGGGGGGGCCAAGGCCCCTCCTTACACTCATAATAATTCGCCGCTGGTCTTGTACTAGCTCTTTCCAGGTAAGAGAAGCTAGATCCTTCTATATGTTCCATGAAATCTACCTGTATTTCGTTTATTTCATGATTGAATGGGCTGTGTGTGAATATGCGCTATTGGGATTGCATGTTTGAACTACTTGGGTGAGCGTGTGTGACTGTTGCACGAGAGAACAGTGATGAGCACTGGTTTTCTCGCCCAAGCGAGCCTGCCTCGGCTAGGCGAGATTAACAGAGGCTCGCCCAGGCTACGTTACGCGAGTCATCGCTCAAGCGACTAACTCTTTTTTTAAGCGAGCGAACGTCTCGCTCCGGCTAGAAGAGTCTCGCCTAAGTGAGAATGCGCGTAAGGTCACTGTTCCTGTAAGTCGAGCTTTCGCCTAGGCGAAAGGAGCTCGCCTGAGCGAGACCTTTCGGCCTGAGTGAGGAGTTGGGCGAGGGTGCTTGACTATTTTGTTGCTCCTCTGTTCTTGGATAGTTGGCACTTGCTTGAATTGAATTGATATGTTAAAAGCATGAGATGAATGATTATGCATGAGTGATATGGTTCATGGATTATGAATGATAGGTTTAGTATGACCTTGGCATGTGATTTAAATGGGATGGTTGGTTATCAAAGTGACATGGTGTCGGTATAAAATTCACTTCTATATTCATGGATTGGGAAGCATGAGTTGGAATGGGTTCAACGTGGAATATGAATGAGGATTGATTATAAAGGTTGGCATGAGATTTATATGTATGATAAATATTACTTGGTTGGTTGAATATGATTGGTTTGTGGTCAGGACGTAATTCCATGAGCCTCTAGGTGAGACCTCATGGTGGTGCTTCAGTGGTCGGGACGTAATTCCATGTCCCCTGTTAGTGGGAGTTCATGGTGGTGCCTCATCTTTATAATTTAGTAAGGATTTAAGGTAATGTTGCATCCTGACGCTCTAAGGAGTCAGTTAGTCTCACATAGAGCGGACTGACTCTTGTGGTGAGAGTAGCAGAAGGCCTGAAGTTCATTAAGGGCTAACCTTGTGTGTGGGGGTTGAGACATTGTAACACTTAGCTCGAGGGTTAGCAGCTCAGTAGAGCAGGGAATCCACCACAAGTGCAAGCATCCGCTGAATCCGACTAAATTATACGTATCTGGATGAGTCATGTCGAGTCTTAGTGTATTGTTTGGAAGGTCATAACATGCTTGGGTGATGTATGTATAATTGACTGTGAAAGTGTATATGATTGCATGATAAAACTATTTATCGGCTCTAGCTTACTCTTCTGTTGTTTGTTGTATGTATTGTATGTGTGGTTTTCTCTTTTGCGATGATCATCAATTTATTGATGTGAGCAGATGTGAGGAACACCCGTGGTCAACAGGGAGGTGATGGTTCCGCTGTGTAGCACACCTAGGTTGGATGCTACTGTGTTGGGCTTTATTATAGGGCTATGGCCCATGTATTGGCTTGTCCTTTAAATTTTCAATTATTTTACTGTTGAACTTTGTATCTTGTTTTGCTTTGGCATCGTTGTGTGCCTTGAATATTGTAAGGAGTAGTGTTTATACTGCAAGACCGCACTATTATGTTATTCGTGTGACATTTCCTTAATTTGGATTATTGATTAAATGGGAAGTTATATTTTGCATCAAAAAAAGTTCAAAAATTAAATTTTAAATAAAAGACTTCATTTTTTAAGTTTGCTTTAGACTTTCCAAATCCGTTGAGTCGCCCATATATATATATATATATATATACATATATATATATATATATATATATATCTATATATATATATATATTATATATATT
>Ga0214545_1009833_pt1 | contig 14293 bp, 6 predicted proteins | sample CNSS4metaG_FD_160064 | JGI IMG/M metagenome (GOLD analysis project Ga0214545, IMG submission 160064) | Root nodule microbial communities from cowpea collected in UCLA plant growth center, Los Angeles, California, USA - CNSS4 | ecosystem: Host-associated > Plants > Roots > Nodule | place: USA... | reverse complement strand
ACCAAATTTTGTTAAGTTTATCTGACATTTCAAGCGCATTTCATGATAGTATTTAAATTATTTATATTGTTTGACACATTTTTGCTTCAATGTTAACTTAAATACTATCATGAAATGCGCTTGAAACATCAGATAAACTTAACAAAATTTGGTTAAAAGGACTAAATTCACGCATTTTGAAAGATGAAGGACTAAATTGGTCAAAAGTTTTGATGAGGGACTAATTCCAAATTTCGCTGAAACTTGAGGGACCAAAAACATATTTAACCCTTTTCTTAAATATTTCACTCCCACTCTCTCTGCACTCTCCGTCGTGAATTTGAATTTTCCTGTCATTTATCTACTATTGCGTGTCATTCAAAAGTCAAAATGCAGAAAAAACAAGCAAACAAACCAAAAAGTAATGTAAGTGGTGCAAGCATCCCTTTAATATAACTTTTGAATGGTGTATTATGTTATGATTCTGAATGTGAATTCAAACTCGGGATATTGTTATTACAAAATTCTAAACATACCTTCACAATCAATTTTTTTTTCTTAAAAAAATCAACCAAGTTAACTAGTTGGAGAGTGATTGAGATGATATAGTTCTACATAAAATGACCTTTTAAAATGTGTATGGTATTACTCAGTTAATTTTTATATTTACTGTGATTGTTTATGGAAAATCTCTAACATAGTTTCAGACTTGAGTGCTTGGAGTAAAAATTTGAGAGTATTCGTGAGTTACCTGAATAGTTTATGAAAGAAGATCATTCTGTGAGAGAATTGGAAGAGATTTTCTTGATAGTAACGAGCATTTGAAATGTTTTTGTGAAATTTGTTGAAGGTGTTAGTATGGAAGGGGTTGAGCTCGGTGCAAGCAATGTGGAATTCAAAGAATGTTGGAACAGAGCAAGAGGTTCACCATACATTATGCGCCTTGCTTTATCTGCAGGTCTTGGAGGTCTTCTATTTGGCTATGACACAGGTAATTTCTTCATCACACACAACCCTTTTCAATTTGCTTGAACAAGTTGGTTTACATCTTCAAATTTTTTTTACCAAATCCTCATACATAGGTGTCATCTCTGGTGCTCTATTGTACATCCGAGACTACTTTGAGGAAGTGGACAAGAAAACATGGCTACAGGTGAATTCTGCTAAGAAGGAATGTATTTTGATCCTCCATTTCTAGATGATTCACTTAATGTTGAATTTTATTGCTTTTGCAGGAAACGATTGTAAGCATGGCTATTGCAGGAGCCATCATTGGTGCTGCATTTGGAGGATGGGTGAATGACAGATTTGGGCGAAAAACGTCGATTTTAATATCTGATGTTTTGTTCCTTGCTGGTGCAATAGTTATGGCTTTTGCTCCATCTCCGTGGTTCCTGATTGCGGGGAGAGTTTTAGTTGGTTTGGGAGTTGGTATGGCATCCATGACTGCACCTCTATACATCTCTGAAGTTTCTCCTCATAACATCAGAGGAGCTCTAGTCTCTGTCAATGGTTTGCTTCTCACAGGAGGACAATTTCTGTCTTTCCTTATCAATTTGGCATTCACCAAGGTATGTAAGAAAATATGAACTGAACTGAAGTGTAAAACTTTTGGATAACGTTGTCAGATCAGAGGGTTCTTAATGGTCAATTTGATGCGTTTCAGGTACCAGGAACCTGGCGATGGATGCTTGGGGTGGCAGGAATTCCTGCTGCGCTTCAGATAGTATTAATGGTGTTCCTCCCTGAGTCACCCAGATGGCTCTACCGTCAGGTATTGCAAATCTTGCTGCCAATCCAGATTGAAATTTTTGTGCACTAACTGTTTGTGAAATTGTTTACATGCATTTAGTGTTCAATAGCATGAACTCAGTGATTGGCATCCATTTGGTATTTCAGGGGAAGGAAGAGGAGGCAAAGAACATCCTCTTGAGAATCTATCGGAAAGACGAAATTGAAGAGGAGATGAGATCAATGGAAGAGTCTGTTCAAGCTGAGAAGGAGGAAAACTTGAAAGGCGAAAAGAATTTTGTGAAAAGATTGAAGGATGCTTTTAGCAATGATGTAGTTCGAAGAGGTCTATATGCTGGCATCGCTGCTCAAGTTGCCCAGCAGTTTGTGGGCATTAACACAATCATGTATTACAGTCCAACCATTGTTCAGTTCGCTGGAATTGCATCAAACTCAACAGCTCTTGCACTTTCTCTCATTACATCTGGCCTCAATGCTTTTGGCACAATCTTGAGTATGGTATTCATTGATAAATATGGAAGGAGAAGACTTATGCTCATTTCCCTGGTTGGAATCATTATTTGCCTCGCCGTTTCAAGTGCTATCTTTTTCGTGGCAGCTAAACATGCTCCTGCAGTTAGTTACCAAGACACCCTCGATTTTCCTCCCAACTCTACATGCTATTCTTATACAAATGCCCCTAATTTCCGTTCCTGGAACTGCATGCAATGTTTGCGTGCAGAATGTGCCTTCTGTGCCAACACCGACAACCAAGTAGGTTCTTCCAACTTCCTCTTATCATATGCTAATACTGTTAGGCCACTCCCATAACTAATTACCCCCAACAAGACCCTCAACTTGCATGTCTTTGTACATCAGAAATTATTACATAATTCAGGACAATTATGATCTAACAAATCAGCATATCTAATAATTTTTTCGAGCTGAACATTGTGCAACCTTGTTTAACCAAAACTGTGTTTGTCTGTATTTGTTGTACAGTATCATCCAGGTGCATGCCTGTCCGCAGAAAAGAGTGTAAGACAAGAGTGTCGTGCAGAGAAAAGAGTATGGTTTTCTATGGGTTGTCCAAGCAAAATTGGAATCCTAGCTGTAGCAGTGCTGGGATTGTATATTATAGCATACTCTCCAGGAATGGGAACAGTGCCTTGGGTTCTGAACTCAGAGATATACCCTTTGAGATACAGGGGTTTGGGTGGAGGTATAGCTGCAGTTTCCAACTGGTGTGCCAATCTCATGATGAGTGAGTCATTCTTAAGCATGACTGAGGCTTTAGGTGCATCCGGCACATTCCTACTTTTTGCTGGGTTCTCCCTCATTGGATTGATAGCAATCTATGCATTAGTGCCTGAAACCAAAGGCCTTGCGTTTGAGGAGGTGGAGAAGTTGCTTCAAGAAGGCTTCAGACCCTACCCGTTTAACAAGAAAAAGAAGGAAATCAAGGAAAAAGTCGAAGATTAGTAGTTGCCATGTCAGAGTAGCTTTAATGATATGTAGGACATCATTTTTCTTGTCTGTTGAAGACATCGCTGTTGCTTCTCTTCTTGCCTCCTGCAAATAATTAATGAAATTGCATTTAATTCATCTTCGAATTCTCTCCAAGAGTGGGGAAGCTTCACTTGGCAATTATGATATTGCCTTTGTTACATCACATGCCTTAGATCGTTGATCCCAAATTTATTTGAGAGCCCCACAACACAGGTCCAAGTTTGTGGACGTAGTTCAATTAGGACTATTTGAGAGCCCCACAACACAGGTTCAATTATAAAATCTGATGTTCCTTAAAATTTAGAAACAGATAAGCAATGTAACAAAAAAGTTAACACGAGCCTTATTAATGAAAAAAAAAAGTTAAAATTTAATTAACAAATATAAAAAAAAATATTTAATAGATGATAGACTTCAAACTTAATTAAACTTTAAATATTTTATTTATCATTAATATAAAAGACATATTTTATGTTTTTATATTTTAAAGAAAATAAAATTTAAAGGTGATTTATTATATATTGTAAATGGAAGGGGTATTAAAAGGTAATAATGAGAATGATGTATACCATGTAGTTGAAATGGGTATATTCGGATAGTTTATTTTTTTAATATAATTAAAAATAAAATAGAAATAGGTCATCAAATAAAAAATTTCCTTTATATTATGATGTTATAAATGTTATCAATATAATTACAATAATAAATGTAGATTATTTTATATTCTACTTTAATATTTTTTTTAAATATAATTTTTATTACTTATAGCAATAGTAAATATTAAATTTTAAATTTTTTAACTATTATATTTACGGTAAACTTTTGTTTTTACCTTATACTCAAATTTGAAATAAAAAATTGTCAATAAAATAATTTAAGAGTATTGTTATTTTTTTTAATTTATACAAAATAATCTAAATGTTTATACTGGACAAATCAAATATTACTGAATATAATTTTTATAAAATTTTTACTTATTTTATATCATGCTCGTTCGAACTGTCACTAGGATTGTCACCAGAATGAACCATGAGAATCAGAGGCGGATCATTTAAAGGGCAGGGAGGGGCCATGACCCCTCCAATATTATTGATTTTTTTTAAAAATTATATGTATATTTTTGAATTTTTTTTAAATTATATGTATATTTTTGATTTTTTTTAATTATATTTATATTTTTTTAATTATTTTAAATTTTTAAATTTTTTAAAAATTATATGTAGTATATTTTAGAAATTAATGAAAATTAAATTGTGTGACTTTTTATTTTTTCTATAAAACACAATCTTTGATCTTAACAAAGTTTGTTAATTTTTGTAGTCTCAATTTGGTTCAGAGTTTTGAAAAAATTGATGCAATTTGGTTATTTTCATTAAATATTTTGAAGCGGATCAAAAGATTTTTCATCAAAATTAACAGTATGATTATATTAGTTACACCAACAAAACAAAACATCCTTATTAACCATTTTAATTTTCAACAAATTGAGACTAAAAAAACATTAGACAACCAACTAGACATTTCTGGACAAATAAAGAAACAAAAGAAATAATTAAACCAAATATTTATTAAGATATTTTTATTTCTTTATCATTGTCTTTCTAATTTTTCACAAATTGTATTCATCTCTCATCCTCATGTGTTTTATTTTTTGTTGTTGAAGAAAAAAAAAATTGGACACAAACTCATTATTTTTTTTTTCTGATTTCTCATGTGTTTTCTTTCTTTCTTGAAAGAAATAAGTAACTTTCTATCGTCTTACCTGATAATAAAAAAATATTAGTTTAAGAGTTATTAACATAATTTTTTATCTTACAAGCCTTTTGTAAATTCATTTTTTTATGAATATATAAGAAAAAAATTATATTCTAATATTATTTTGAAAATAAATATTTATATAGATGAAAAATAAAATAATAAATTTATTTTAAAATGTTAAAAGGAAAGTTATTCGTGAAGATAAAAACATATACGTACTTCTTCATGTATTTTGAAACATTATACTAATTATCTAATCTAATAATCCAATTATTTAGTTTAAGAATTATTTTTTAAAACATTATACTAATAATCTAATTTAATATAAAAAATTATATTATTTTGACTGTTCTAAAACTTTTAGTCATGATCCGCACTTATGAGAATTAACCTCAACTTTTATAAGATCTTTTACCTACTTTATATCATATTCGTTCAAACCGTCACCAAAATAAACTATAAGTTCTAATACCATTGTGAAGTACTTATGAAAAGAGAAATGACGAAGAAAGATACGATATTAATGAATTGTGAATAAACTTATATAATAAATCACACTCCGACCAAAAACTACGAAAATAAATTTATAAATCTCCTATTTATATTTAGTCATTTTTCTCGTATGTAAGACTTGGTACTCACCTTGAACTTCTCACAATAACATGTTAAAAAATCCTAAAAAGAAACACTGAATAAACATAAAACAACATAAAAAGTTATCATGTTTTCTGCTTAAAAGGACGTTCATTGATTGATCAGTTATCTAAACCTTGGTACGATTCGCATCCAAATAAATTGAAAAGTAAAAATAAAAGCATCACTAAATTGGATAAATTACTTTGTATATTTCATAATTTATTTAATATTTAAAAATAATATTTTAATACATTTTTGTAATTCAGCAAAGGGATGCTAAAAGAAAAATGGTTAAATCCTCTAATCTAAATCAAATCAAATTATATTAATTTAATTTTAAAGTAAACTAATTATATATCCAAAGAATAAGATTGAGGCGATTAAATCGTATAACTTTTACTCTGAAAAGCTACAAAAAATAAATAAGATTCGTTTAAAAAAGTAATCATATATCGTATTGTATTAAATTTAAATATTGAAATAGTATACAATAAAAAAAACAACTGGGAAACGTTGAGGCTTGCACTCTTTCTGATCGTGCATATATAAAAAACCCCAATTTGAATATTGAGAAGAAATTGGGTTGATTGCAATAGCCTAGCATGGAAGAAGTAAGAAACGAACAGCAACTAATGGTTTTGCGTAAGAGAAAACACTGCCTCACCTTCGGATGCAAGCATCAACCTAATGTGTACAAAACCTATGGTTATGAGTGAACTAAAGACCAGAACACCGACAGCTGATTAATTCGAAACTGTTACCTGCTGTGACAGCAAATTGATGATTATTAATTTATTATTATAGGCATGATTTGAAAAGGAAGAAAAAAAATAAGATAGAAAATATAAGATGGTATTTAAGGAAAAACGGTACCACAGGTATGAGTAGTCGTAGTCTGTGGGGTTGGCCTGCATGCTGACTGTGGGACACTGATTTGCCATACAGATGCTACTTCATACCACACCGCACATGAAAGCATCAGAATGGAGACCAGCTTTACAACAAGGAGAACCAGCTTCACGGGCCTACAACATCATCACATCACATTACACACGGATCATCATCCTCCAAACACACTTTATCTCATCCTAAATTCACATTATTTCACACCCACCGAACGTTTCTCTCTAACATGGGTGATACGCACCAAGCCATTAGCCACAATCTAAACACCCACTAAGCAACTTCGAAAACGAAAAGAAAGATAAATGCAATACCTTTCTTAATTTAATTTATCAATGTGCCTTTACTCTTCTCAGAAAAGTGCGGCGTAAATCTTTGACAGAACGGATATATCTTTTTCGTAACGTCATAACATGTCTTAGAAAAGGTGCAGTATGAACTTTTCTGGGTTTTGCCGGTAAGCATGAGAGACATAAAAATTCACGCAATAACATGTCAATCTTATGAAGAAAAGACACTGTGTACTTTTTCATACTTGCAGGTAAGCAAGCATGAAATCAAGAAGTTCAAGCTAAGCGAAAGTCATTCGGTTAGAAGTTATATCCCTGTTGGCCCATGAAAGTGACTCACAAAGGGTATTCAGAGAAACGATGAAGGTGATTAATGGCCTACGGCCAGTACAATACATTTAAATGCATCAGACTAACCAAATTTAAAGTTAAAACTCAATGTTCACCAAGATAAAATATGAACACACTAACAGACATATTCCAAGTGGTAGCGTAATACAACCTCAGTATTTTCACTACAAGAGAGGCAAAAACACAAAAAACTGAGCTAGCCTCTATACAAAAACTGAGTTTTTTTTAAAACAACAAAAAAATCTAAAAAAAAAAAAAGGCTAATCAACATAAACTAAGACAACCTCTGGAAACTGGAAACATTACAGATTGGACACGGGAAGGCAAAATCACCAAAGCCTGGATTAAATCATCAAAGGATCAGCCTACTGCTGTGCTGGCTAGCTTCTAACTTAAAAGATCCACACTGTACAAAGTTACAAACCAAAAAAAAATATATGTACAACAACCAGTTACATTATATAATTACCTTCCTATTTATAAACTACTCTCTAAGGACTTGAACAGGACGCTTCATGTCTTGATTCTCTTAAATATCCAAGGAGTGTCTCAGCCTGCAAAACCAACAAGAAACTTCAATAAATAAAGTAATCAAACGAGAAAAATTACAGTCCCTGAGAGGCAAACAACAGAGGAAGAAGGCAAGTTTCTTTAATTAAAATTGTTTTGTCTTCAACCCAATGCTGGTGAAGTCTGCAAAATGCAAAATCCACACTATAAGCACCTAAAACCTTAAGCCCACACACAAAGGCGACTATAAATAGAGAAAAAAAATTTGCATAGTAAGACTAACAGTCCGTTTCCTTTGTTTATGGATGAAAGGGTTGCATATGGACCTTGTATGTTACTTGCGGTTGACCTGTTTATCAGGGAGAACTGGAAGGACACAATGCAACATTTTCTGTGGAAAGCACATATTTTACATCACTTCCCTTAAGGGGAATATACTGCAGTTGATAAAATGCTTTCTGTGTCCTCCTTAGCCGCCATTTCACATACCCCTTCCCTTATATAAATGTTTCAAATAAATCTATTTTTAGATATAGGGTAATAAAATCATTTAACACCACTTTAGTGGTTGATCAAACCAAAAAGAAGAAGAGGAGCGCTCACTTCTATCTGCATTGCACGATACCAAACAAAGGAAGTGATGACTGCGCACACCCCTACTCCGTTCCTCTACAATTTTCACCCACTCCCTTCCCTTTCCTTTTTTTGACGCCAACAGCAGGAATTAAGAGTTGATACATGATTACTTCAACCCTTCTATTGAAATAGTATCCTTTATGATCATCAAATTGTGTAAAACCAACTCTTCTCCTAGACCTTTCTTAATCTAGGTTCTGAAACCAATAACTAATCATACTCTAATAAAAAAATTGGAGAATTTTAAGGATGTTCCGGTATGTATATGCTTTCAAGGGCAAATCTATTCTTATCTTTATTCAGTTAAAACATCACAGCAATTAAACATAACTGAGAAACAACAATACACGGTGGGAGCGAAGGATATAGGAAGCAACAAACAAACATACCTTGTGCTTAGCTCGAACAGAGCCGTTCTGAGAAAGAGCAACGAGAGGAGGAATCCCACCCTCTCTCACAAGCAAACCTCTGTTACTAACACTGTGAGCACAGAGCTGAACAAGAGTCAGAACAGCGAACTCCTTCCCCTTCACCGACCCATCTTCGATCGCTTCCACAAGCGCAGCAATACCACCTTCTTCCACGATCGCCTCTTTTCCCTCTTCAATCCCCGCCAAGCTGTTTAGCACCACCATTGCCTTGTCCGCCATCCCGCTCCCTTCCTCCGCCACCAACTCCACCAGCGGCTTCACTGCCCCTGCGCTCACCGCCCGCTCTTTGTTCTGCCGCACCGAACACAGCTTATACAGCGTCGTCAGTGCGTCCTTCTTCCCTCTGTGGGACCCATTCAGTAGCAGCGAAACCAGCGGCGGTATCGCCCCGCAAGCACCGATCGAGATCTTGTTCTCCTCCACCAACGCAAGACTCATCAGCGCGCAAGCCGCGTTCTGCTTCGAAGTCTCCGTCCCTGTTTTAAGCACGTAAATCAGTGACTTCACCGCACCGGCATTCGTTATCAGAGCCTTGTTCTCCTCCAGAAGAGACAGATTCAGCAACGCCGTCACCGCGTGCTCCTGCGTCCACGGATCGCTGCACCGGAGCAGCGGAACCAGAGCAGGCACCGCACCGGACTCGCCGATAAGAGCGCGGTTGTCCGCTCTGTTCTTCGCCAAGAGCCTCAGCTTCGCCGCCGCCGATCGCTTCACCGCCACGGACGGAGAATGCAGTCCGTCGACGCAGATCTTGACCGTGGGCTGAAGATCCTCCGGCGAGATACTCTCGATTATCTCCGTGGAGAAACTCTCCCGTTGGAGAAACCCTAGGCAAGGCTCTGGCTCAGGTTCGGGCTCGCGATCCCCGTCAACTGCAGGTTCGTAGGAGGATACCGTTGCGAGCCTCTGGAGCTCTCCAGAGATATCGCTGCTACAGGCAGAGAAATCGCTCAAAGCTTGAGAGAGCTCGAGAAGTTGCTCCTCCGTAACGGAAGATTTAACTGACTTGGAGTTTCGCGAGGCGAGTTCCATGAGCGAATCGGTTAGGCTATCGGAGACGCAGGTGGCGTGGTCGCGTCGGAACAATTTGGAGCGCACTGTTCGCATGGACTTGCCGATGCTTCTGTGAGCTTTGTCGGAAACGGAGGAATGGTCATGAGTAGCTTGATCGGAAGTGGAATGCGAATCATTCTCCGCAGAAACCATTGTCGGTCGCAGAATGATAATCGATTGTACTCTTCTTCTTCTTAATACTCCAACTGATTCTGCTTCATTTCCTCACTGGGGAAGTGTGGGAAATTGCATTAATGATATCACCCAAACCAATTATTTATTTCAAAATTAACTAATCAAGAAATTAAAAGCCTGGTTTTCGCTGTGCGTGTTTGCGTTTGGGTTTGGGTTGGTTTTATCCTATCCTACAATCATCACAACGCCGTTCAGATTTGTGTTGCCACCCAGAAGAACCACGTGCTGCTGTTTCCACATCTCGCTTTCCGCACGCTCATTATCGATAAATGCTGAACAAATAAATACACCTATTTTTATTATAATTTTTTTTAAATACTATTTACGTAAACTAATAAAAAAAATTCTATTTCAAACTTCGTAACCAAACATTGGTCAGTTTTCAGGAACCTTTTTCTGTCAAAGTAGCGTTTATTGGTCGCACAGGTCGAAAATGACCCAAAGATGAACACCACTCACCACTCTATAACTCTAGTTTATAGTAGCATTATTTTTCAGGCTAATAAAAAAAAATAAAAACGGCAAGTATTATATTACAGTAATATTCTTACAGTAAAGAGAGACGATGATGAACATTTTTACCTAATGTTGTTTATCTTATGATCTTTATTTGTACGTTCACACCTCGATTTCTTTTTTAAATATTCTAATTGTCTTAAAATCATAAAATTTTATCTTCTAAATTTATATTAATTTAAGTGAAAACTACATCACGGGTCAAATTTATATATTGTTTTAATCGCTAATAAATAATTTAGTCACAATGTAATTTTTAAATGATTTTATTATTATAATTGAAAATACCAATCCAACACCAATATGCTGCCACAGTGTCTGATGTTCTAACGTTACAGTCTTCGGTTATTGAAGCCTATCATCACAGCTGTATAGTTAATTCTGTCAAAACTGACACAATATTTTAATTTATTGTTCAAAAATGATAAAAAATAAAAATAAACAACTACTTTATCATTCACTTTAATAATATATTAATATTTAAATCAGTATATATATTATATTACAATTAAAGTATTAATATATTAGTGTATTTTTTTTTATTTGAATGGTGTTTGACCATATATTTTAGTTTCATTAAAAAAAGTATCCATACATAGTTCATTTAATTAAAAGATGTATTAGAAAGAATGTAGGTTTGCATTAAGCATTAATTGATTAGTGGTGAGTGGCGTTAGTTTTAAAATGTGCTCAACAAAAGAATGCAGAAATATTAAATTGGATATGATGTTTCAGTTGGGTGCTCTAATAGCTAACAGATTTTGCTTGGTCGGGTTAGGTGGGGATTGGTATTTTTTTTATTATTAATAGTAGTAATATGTTGTATCAAAGTGGTGGGTAGTTTCTTAGACAAAATTAATGATTTATCTTGATTTTCAAGTTATATCAACTTTTTATTTTAATCTTTATGTTTTACTTCGTGTTAATTATTCATTGGTGTAAAACTGTTATAAAATGAAAATATAAGAATTAAAACATAAAAAAAGGTAGACTTTTGAAAATTATCATACATGGTTATGTTTCAACTTGTGTGTATCTTGTCTCTTCCCTTTTTCTTCTTTTTCTCTTTTAAGATTTATTTGTACATAAAGACTAAAGAAATGGATGTCTAATTATATTTCGATTTGGGCACGAAAGAATGATAATTGATGAAAATAAAATTATGATCAGTTCCACGAAGGGGATATGTTCACTGTTGATCGGGATATAAATATATTTTTTTAATGACGTTTTTTTTTTAATTTGGCAGAAAACAGATTGAAGTGTTATAACTTTTAAAAGTAAGATCTAACTAAAAAAATGGTAAAAAACTAATTTGAAAGTAATGAAACATAATAAGCTATTAAATCTAATAATAATATATCTATCCCACTCTATTGTATGACAAAATTGACAAAAGGAAAGTCCAAAGATGTAGGCCCTTATGGCTATATGGGTTTTGCTTCCAGCGGCCCATCATTACTAATTGCACCTTCAAGTTAACATTAATATAAAATAAAGGATTAAATATATTTGTGATCCTTTACTTTTTATGAATTTTAAAATTAGTCCATTTTGAAATTTTGGATTAATTTAGTCATTCATCTTTTAAAATACGTGTATTTAGTCCTTTTAATCAAAATTTGTTAGGTTTATTTAATGTTTCGTATGTATTTCAAGATTGTATTTGAGTTGTTTATATTGTTTGACACATTCTTGCTTTAATGTTAAGTCAGATACTATTATAAAACACACTTGAAATATCAAATAAACTTAACAAAATTTAATTAAAAGATTAAATCCACGTATTTCAAAAGAACGATAAAGGACTAAATTGATTTAAAGTTTCAAAATGAACTAATTCCAAAATTCGCCGAAAGTTAGGGAACAAAAACATATTTAACCCTAAAATAAAATATCCTCCCAGTTATACCATACTCTCACCATCCATACAAACATAATATATATATATATATATATATATATATATATATATATATATATATATAAAGTACAATATTAACCCTATCTATACTCGTAAACCACAATGGTATTATGTGTTCATTGCTCACGCCAATTCTTTCTTTCTGTGAATAATTATTTTCCCTCGATGCACCTCCATACATTTCAATTTGCATTTGAATAAACTTATTTTTATTTATCTTTTTTTTTCTCCTCCAGTTCCTCATGCCGTCTTTCCTACACCTTGTTTATGTCACCCTTCATCTTCTTTCTTCTATTAAAAATACAATTCAGAATATAAATGTATTTAAAATAATGTATTCTGGAATGTAAGTTTTATATTTTAAATTATGTAAAATACAAAAATTAATATTTCAGATCATGTACTGTGGAATACAATTTGAATTTCAAAATAAAAAATCTAAACTAAAAGGTGTATGATCGGAACTTTCGTATATGAAAGTGCATGAAGCAGACTTCCTTTTGTATTTATTGACTGTTTCACAATAGTATAGCCCAGCCCATGTATCATAAATAAAGCCCAATAGTAATGTTATTTTAACAATAAAAAATGAAAATGAAAATAAAATTGGTTATGCAGCTCTGCTTTCTTTTGCCTTGTTAATTCAGGTTTGGATAGATTAAAATTTAAGTTTGTAAAGGAAAATTAAGGCGACAAATAAGTTATGATCAAATTAAACAGTTATAAAATATCTATAAAAAAATAAAACATTGGAATATTAAATTTATATTGTTCTATTATTTTGTTTTATTTTTAAAAAAGCATGGTGAAATGATGTTAAAAATTTCATATTAATTAAAGATAAGAATAATTTAGATTATATATATTAATGTAAATATTATCTTATAAATTAATTTTGTTAATTTTGTAGATTCAGTTAAACTTAAATTTTAATTCTTCGTGAACAAGATTAAGAAAATCTTAATTTAGAAGTGAAAATTTTAATTTTTCTTTTCTTCTCTTCTGAAATTATTATTACAAAATTATTTGAACAAAAAAGTGTATGCACAATACTTTGCAACCAACGACCTCGTTCTATTATTATATATGTAAGTATTATTATACGTATGTATATAAATCTCATTTTATAAATTGATTTTATAATTAAATTTAAATTTTTCTTGTTAATAAATAAATAAATAAATAAATTAGTTTAGAAGTGGAAATTTTAGTTTTCCTTCCCTTCTTTTTCCGAAATTTCAATTACAAAACTACTTTAACAGAAAAGTGCCTGCACAATATTTTGCAACCAACAACCTTGTTTGAACTTTCCATTATTATTTTATATAACAACCATTTCATCTTACCTAATGACTTCATAATGTATCTATGAATGTGGATATTTAATAATATTTTGAATGTGTAAGTGAGTTTTAAATTCTGAGTTGTTCATAATCTACATCGTCAACTTCAATCCAGTGTAAAATCGAATACCACTTATTGTTAATGATTAATGATTGTATATTATTTTAATAAAATGGGTTAACTTTATTAAGTTAATTATATAAATGAATAAATATGTCAGCTCTAGACTCCTTACAAAGGGAATTTAATCTCTAAAACTAAAGCTTGTTTAAAATGATGCGAAATATATAGGTATAGTCTATTTATACAGTAGTATTTTATTTAAATTATGCAATTACATGTAATTTATTTAAAATTATTAATATATTGTGAATAACCTTTTCTATTTATTTCATTTATTGTTTAATGTTACTCCTGTTGGGTCATATATATATATATATATATATATATATATATATATATATATATATATATATATATATATATATATTATAAATATAAATATATAAAAAAAATTTTATATTTAT
>Ga0214545_1009830_pt1 | contig 14294 bp, 7 predicted proteins | sample CNSS4metaG_FD_160064 | JGI IMG/M metagenome (GOLD analysis project Ga0214545, IMG submission 160064) | Root nodule microbial communities from cowpea collected in UCLA plant growth center, Los Angeles, California, USA - CNSS4 | ecosystem: Host-associated > Plants > Roots > Nodule | place: USA... | reverse complement strand
GAAAGGTTAACCCATGACACCAACAAAAGCAAATATCCAAAACCCATCCACATTTCCTGCATAATCTTTCAGCATGTAGAAAGCGAAGTTTCTTCCAGTATATCAGATCAGCAGTCAGAAGTAAAAGAGAGCCTACATTGATTTGTCTATAATATAATAATTCACTGCCTAAATTCAGAACCCACACTTACATAACATAGAGAATAATTGAGAAAATAATCAACCAAAAACATACATACCAGAGTTCTTATGAACAGCCACAAAAAGGTTAAGCTCACTATGGTGGTCAAAGCAGAAAATATTGTTGCAGATATGAATCGTGTGATTAGAAATGTAATTGGGAAAGGTAGAGCCAATCTGGCCACGGCTGATCTCAATTTGCTGAACCAAACCATCTGACGTAACAACAGAGAACCTGCACCTCAAAAGTGCAACATTTCAAACTGACATTCCATCTCCTACGCCAAGTAGTTCTCAATAAAAATTGTTTTGAAACAATTACAGAACGGCCATACTTTCGAGATCGGCAACAAAATAATCACGTTTCCCATTCCTTGAATGGTATATAAAAACACAGAAAAAGAAAAGAAACTTACAAGTAAGACTCGCTTGTATCCAAATCCACATCAGAAAATAGGGAAATAATTGGAGAAGAGACTTTCAGATTTTTCTTCGAGATTTCTGCGACAACTACGCCGCTGAATTTGATAAAATAGAGTGTATCAGAGTCGTCAGCAACTCCAAGAACTTCTTCATCTTCAGACCAAGTTCCTAAACTAAACGTACCAAGACTAGGACCTAACGAACCAATTGCTTATCAGAATCTAATTGCGTTTCAACTATCCAGTACAAAACAAATTTCAGACAGAAATTAAATAAACAAATAAATAAATCTCACTGGTGAAAATGGCGCATGGATTTTGATAGTCGTCCTCTTTACTAAGAATCGTTATCCGATTTCCCGCGGCAACTGCGACGTGTTTGGCTGTGGCGGAAACGAACAGCGACACCAATCTTCTGAGTCTCTTCGGTTGCTTGTATTCGGTCCATTTATCCTTGAGTTGGCTCACACCTTCAGGAAGAAACATTAGTTGGATCCAAACAACAAGCGTTGATCAGGATTGAACGAAGTCAAACAGAAGGCGAGAGTTACCTCGAGAAGAAAGCAAGGAGAAGAAGGTAGCCTTGGTGCTTTCGTTTGCCTGAAATGGAAGAATGGTGAACGGAAGCGACGGAATTAGAGTGCGAATATGAAGAGAAGAAAGAAAAGAGGAAGAAGAGTGTGACCTGTTGTTGGAGATGGAGACGGTCTTGGTGTTGATGAGGGTAATTGGAAGCGTGATGTCGCGTCTCGTAGAGCACCACCTCCATGTGGAAACCGTTGTTCCTGTGTCTTCTCCAAAACCCCGCACCTCAAAAACTGCACCGCATTCGAGTAACAAAGCCGGAGATAGCTGACTTCCGTCTTCCGTTTCCGTTCATTCCCATTTCTCGATCATCGTCATTTTTTGTACGGGTATGCGTATTGGGCCACCGCTCTGCAGATCCCATCTAAGCCCATTTCTTCCTGTAATTTGAACCTGCACCCCCCCTAAAATACAATTTTTTTAAAAATATAAAATAAAAAAAATGCATGAATTATATAATTTCAGAATACAATTTTTCGTTATCCTCATCTGAGCATGTCGATTGAATAAATAAGTAATTAATGGTGATAAGGTAAAAAACCATTAACCAAAGCCAAACACGATTACCATTCACCTTTGGACTAAAAGAATCCCATGTGTTGTGTTGTGTGCACTTAGGAATCTATTTTAATCATGTTGAGCTAAATTAGTGTTTTGTTAACACACAATATATTTTTATTGAGTGTTAATGATTAATGAATCAACATATTAAGATCCTTTTATAATATTTATCTACTAACAATTACTTTTCATATAAAAATGCGTATGTGTGTTATTTTTTTAATATTAAAAGTAAATATAAATATTTTTTAAAATTTTATTATAATTTTTATTTATTTATTTTGTAGGTAATTTTTATATTAAATATACTTATTTATTTTAAAAAATAATAATTATAAATAAATAAAAATAGTTAAATCTAACAAAACGGTTAATTAAAATATAAAAATAATAAAATAAATGTTTAATTCAAAAAATAGTTATTTATTAAAGACTAAAATTGGAAATTAGGGAAAAATCATAGCAAAATCAACAAATCCCAAATGACTACACAATCTAGAATTGCCTTAACATAAATTAAGGCAAAACACTCCCCAATAGGGCAAGATCACAAATGGCAAAATGCTTCAAATGAGGGAAAGATCGCGAAATATAAGGTTTAATAAGCGAACTTGTTCATGGTGGTCACTGTTATCCCTCGCTTGTGTCGCGTTTGACTTTTAGCGGTGGCTCGCATCTGACTACTAACGATGACTCGCATTTGCGACGGTGCTCTTAGCTCGAGTCTGACTTGTGGTGAAGGCTAGCATTTGACTCGTCAACAAGATGGAGTCGTGGTAATGGGAAGGAATTGGAAGTTTTGGTAGTGAGTATTAGTGAAACGAGAGTCCGAGAGAGGAGGAGATAAGACGAGAGTCATGATCTGAGTGAAAGATGAAAATGAAATAAGATGGCTCCCTTCTATGCAATACAACAACAACACTACATTATTTTTAAACTCGAAAAGGGTTGTGGACTGACCTAATGGGTTAACGATTTGGCAAGTCAAGCTAGATCGGGTTTGTGAGTTCAAATTTCTATCTCAACCCGACTTTTTGGGGCGAGCTAGCAAACTGGCTTGTTGGACCTAACTCATTCTAAAGGCTCATTGTTATCATTTTCTAATGTTTAGAAAGTATAGGAGTAACTAACTTCCTAATCACGAGATTGGACGTGATGTATCTTAACTCTTTTTTATTTATGTTACTCAATATTTTTTTTTTGGTTAAATATGTTTTTGGTCCCTCAAGTCTTAGTGAATTTTGGAAATAGTTCCTCTTCGAAACTTTATATCAATTTAGTCCTTCATCTTTAGAAATGTGTGGATTTAATCCCTCTTACCAAATTTTTTTAAGTTTATTTGACATTTTAAATGCATTTTATGATAATATTTGAGTTAGCATTAAAGCGAAAATGTGTCAAACGGTGTAAACAATGCAAATACTATCATGACATGCGCTTGAAACGTCAGATAAACTTAACAAAATTTGGTTAAAAGGACTAAATTCATGTATTTTTAAAGATAAAGGACTAAATTGGTTGAAAGTTTTGAAGAATGACTAATTTCAAATTTCACTAAAACTTGAGGGATCAAAAACATATTTAACCCTTTTTTCTATTGAAAAAATAAAAAGAATAAAGAAAAGAAACAAAATTAGAAAATCAAAAAAGAATAAAGAATAAACAATGGCCTTATTGAAAATGGGAGCGAGCTCCAAGAGTCAGTTGGAAAAAACAGTAGCATGCTCGGGTGGTTGCGCGAAGGAGATTCTAGGGAAGCACCGCAATTTTGGGAGGCTTCGACGAAGATGGCAGTAGTGGCGTAAGGTTCGACAATGCATAATTTCGGGGAGGGGGGTTACGCGACAATCCTTACCAGGGATGACCTAGTCCGACGATGAAACCAAAAAATGTAGGGTTCATGCAAGTGCGAGAAACTCGTTAAAGGTGAGAAGAAGTTGACCAGAAGCTCGTGGCAACCATAATGGAGCTCCCGCCGTTGACATTGTCATTGGACGAAACTCGCCAATTTTTGAAATGGGGACGAGTTGAAACTAGTGGTTGAGGGTGAGTCGATGCGAAGGAGGCCCAACCAAGGGTTTATAGAGGTTGGGTATGACAACCCTCACCGACGATGACTCAACTTAGAGACAAAACCACTAGGAAGGAGATTCTAGGGAAGCACCGCAATTTTGGGAGGCTTCGACGAAGATGGCAGTAGTGGCGTAAGGTTCGACAATGCATAATTTCGGGGAGGGGGGTTACGCGACAATCCTTACCAGGGATGACCTAGTCCGACGATGAAACCAAAAAATGTAGGGTTCATGCAAGTGCGAGAAACTCGTTAAAGGTGAGAAGAAGTTGACCAGAAGCTCGTGGCAACCATAATGGAGCTCCCGCCGTTGACATTGTCATTGGACGAAACTCGCCAATTTTTGAAATGGGGACGAGTTGAAACTAGTGGTTGAGGGTGAGTCGATGCGAAGGAGGCCCAACCAAGGGTTTATAGAGGTTGGGTATGACAACCCTCACCGACGATGACTCAACTTAGAGACAAAACCAATGAGGTTGAGCGAGGAAGAAGAGACGCCTTCTCTTTGTGTGATGAAGTTATGATGTTTGGAATTTTTTGTGGTTGTTGTGTGTTGGTTCAAAAATGAAAAAGGAAAAGCATGTGGAATAAGAATTGGGAAGGAAGAAAAAATTAAAGATGGAAGGCAGTCTGTTGTGCCCACTTCGAGAAGTTGTGTGTATGCAGAGGTGTCAATTTGGCCCTTAGCCCATGGGCCAACCCTGACCCCCTCTTCATTAAGCCCCTTTTAGGGGGCCCCGAAATGAGGGGACCAAACAAAAGCCTCAGCCTCCAAAGCCCCTCTCCAATGGGTTAGGGTCAGGGCTAAGGTGGGTTAGGCCCCCTAAAAATACTACATTAAGCCAAAGTCAAAGATTAAGTCGAGCAACCCGGATGAGTCATAAGACCCAGACAAGCTCGACGAGTCGGGCAAGCCCGATCACCCAGACAGGTTTGAAGACCCAAACAGGCCTGATGACCTAGACGGGCCCAATGACCAAGACAGGTACGACGATCCGGATGGGTCCATAAACCCGGAAAAATTTGATGGGCCCGACAACTCGGATGGGTCTAAAGACTCGGACGGGCCAAACTACCCGGACAATCTAGAGTGGTCAAACCACCCAGACGGGCCCGACAACCCTCACGAACTTGACGACCCAAACTGGTCCATCAATCCATCTAAGTTGTCATTCTCGTTAGACTAGTTCGGTCATCGAGCTCGTTCGTATTGTTAGGACCGTTTGAGTCGTTAAGCACGTTTGGATCGTTAGGCTCGTCCGAGTTGTCGGACCATTTCAGGTCATCGGGTCCGTTTGGATCATCAGACTCGTCTGAGTTGTCGAGCCTGTATATATCGTCAGGACCGTTAGAGTCGTGGAATCCATTTGTATTGTCGAGACTGTTAGAGTCGTGGGGCTCATTCGGATCATGGGGCCCATTCGGGTCTTGGTCCTATTCAGGTCGTCGGACTCGTACTGGTCATTGAGTTCGTTTTGATCATCGGGCCCGTCCGAGTTGTCGGGTCCATCCGGGTCATCGTGTCCTTCTGGATCGTCAGGTCCGTTTGGGTCGTCAAGCCCGTCTAGGTCATTGGGTCCGTCTGGATCATTGGGCACGTCCAAGTTGTTGGGCCCGCTCGGCCAATCCGGGTCGTTGAACACGTCTAAGTTGTCGAAAAGTTTAATAATATATTTTAAAAAATAATATAATTTTTGTGTTTAAGTAGAAAACTTATGGGTTGGTCTTGACCCACATGGCTTTTGTGGGTTTTTGACCATGTGGACTTTTTTATGGGTTTTTTTTTTCAATGTGAGCTTTTTAAGCCCTAGCCCACATGGGCCATGGCTAAGCCCTGTGGGCCAGGCCAAATTGACACCTCTATGTTTATGAATGGAGATAAATATGAGTTGATGATGGGAGAAGGAGAGAAGAAAATTTGTTGAGGGTCTGGTATGTTTTGTGTGTGTTTTTTTTGTTGAAAAAAAGTTAGTTGACACCATTTGACAACTTTTATAAAGAGATACAATAGTATATAAAAAATAACTTTTGTATCTAAAATATATGAAAACAAACACCTTTGGAAAATACCCTTATACCCATATCTAATTTTTCAACACCTGTCCAATTTTGTGGTTTTTTTGTCATTTTTCTCTTTTCATCCCTTTTAACTTTTCCCGCTCAATTAAATATTCATCTTTTGGGATTCTGGCTTACGTCTTCTCCTCCATTTTTTTAAATCTTCCGTCTTCTCCTCCCTCCTAAACCCACTTCTTGCTCTTCCATTTTTTGGTTCCGAGAGATTCAACTTTTGTTTTTCCCAGATTCAACCGTCGTCTTCTCCTTCCTCTTAAACCCCCTTGCTCCTCCATTTTTTGGTTCCGAGATTCAACTTTTATTTTTCCCAGATCCACATCGTCTTCTCCTTCCTCCTAAACCCCCTTCTTGCTCCTCCATTTTTTGGTTCCAAGATTCAACTTTTGTTTTTTCCCAAATTCAACCGTCGTCTTCTGCTTCCTCTTAAACCCCCTTCTTACTCCTCCATTTTTTTGTTCCGAGATTCAACTTTTGTTTTTCCCAGATTCACGTTGTCTTCTCCTTCCTCCTAAACCCCCTTCTTGCTCCTCCAGTTTTTGGTTTCGAGATTTAACTTTTGTTTTTCCCAGATTCAACCGTTGAAATTTTTGGGTTAATTTACTGGAAACTTTTGGTTTTGAATTTTTTTAGGTTTGGGACTTTCTTTTTTTTTTTCAGATTCAGCAGTTGAAATTTTTGTGTTAATTTTTTGGGAATTTAGGTTTTGATTTTTTCAGGTTTGGAGAAACAAGGTTTGGAGGTAAGGATTTAAGGTGGTTTGTAAAAAGGAATTAAAAAAGATTCAATTTTTAGTCTTTTTGTTTGCTTTTTATGCTTAAAATACTTCTCATTTTCTCCTTTTTCTAAACTTTTGTAGTTGCCGTTGACTGAGGAGATTGTTGAAGTATTTTTCAGGTTTGGGACTGTTGTTTTTTCTCAGATTCAATCGTTGAAATTTTGGTGTTTATTTTTTGGGAACTTTTGGTTTTGAATTTTTCAGGTTTGGAGAAACAAGGCTTGGAGGTACGGATTTAAGGTGATTTGTAGAAGGGAATTAAAAAAGATTCGATTTTTAGTCATTTTTTTATGTTTCAAATGCTTCTCATTTTTTCCTTTTTCTAATCTTTTGTAGCCACCATTGACATATGGGATTGTTGAAGTATTTTTCAGGTTTGGGACTGTTGTTTTTTCTCAGATTCAATCGTTGAAATTTTGGTGTTTATTTTTTGGGAACTTTTGGTTTTGAATTTTTCAGATTTGGAGAAACAAGGCTTGGAGGTAAGGATTTAAGGTGGTTTGTAAAAAGGAATTGAAAAAGATTTGAACTTATTTCATGGTTTTGTAGGTTTTCTTTAAAGAAGTTCTCCATATCAAAAAGAGTTATGATATTGTCTATTCAAAGCTCTATATGAATTAGAGGATTTTTTTTCTAATGTTTATGAGAATTCTGGACTAGAGTTAATGATGTTTTAGTAAAGAGGTTGTGGGAATTGTGAATTGCTTTCTGCAGATGCTGTGTTGGTGATTTAGTATTCCATCTATGCCTTTCATCTATGCCTAATTTGTGAGTTCAGTGCAAAAGGAATTAGCAACCCAAGAAGGATTCTAATATTGTCTTTTAATATTGCAGGAAGTTGCATTATTGACTGATGAAAGATTTTCAGGAGGTTCACATGGATTTGTGGTTGGCCATATATGTCCTGAAGCACAAGTTAATTGAATATTTTTTATAATCAGATGCATTGTGTGTGAAATGTTTTATCTTAAGTTGTTAGCCCAAATGCTTGACATAATTAGTCCCTACACTTAATTATTAGTAAAGGAATGTTTACCACCGGTAATAATTTGTGTGTATGCTAAAATCTTTGTTAACTTTGTTCAGCTCATAAAGAACCACCCTGGTTTGGTTAGTCTCTCATAACCGTGATTGGCAAAAGTGTGTGTTCTTGAGATTCTTAGCAGTAGTGTTAAGATTGTAAACAAAATATCAAATTATTAAGGGAATTTGTGAGGAAACTGACGACACTGGAGTGAGAAAGAAATATTTCTAAGCAATGCCAACGATAGTATATTCTGCAGTGCTCTATTTTCAAGGGACCAGAGAAGTGGCTTTGGCAATCTTTTGAAGTGATTATTCACACTTTTGCAATTCATTCAGGGGATGCAATTGTAGTGTGTTTGTGTACTTAGAAAAAAATTATACTTCTAAAACCATTTAGGTCTGCCTTTTGGTATCAAACTTTGTTCTTTGCAAACTCAGTTTAATTCCAATATTCAAGCTATTTAATTATATTGGGTGTAATAGTAGTATGTTGGATTTCAAATGTTGAAGAATAAATTGTAATGCTTTACTGTAATTATGTGCAATTATAATTTTGATGTTTTAATCAGGACTACAAAGGTAGAATGCTTTAGAAACCTACGTAAGACTACGAACATAAATTTTTTTTCAATTATTTTCTCTTAATAAATAAATTCTTGAAATTGTTCTTTTAGTAACGATAATAATTTTACTAGCTTTATTGATTTTATAGGAAGGTGGTCCTGTTGGCTTGATTAAAAATGGAGACACAATCAATGTTGACGTCCAAAACAGGAGAATTGATGTTTTGGTATCAGATGAGGAGATGGAGGCACGCAGAAAAAAGTGGATTGCTCCTCCATATAAAGCTAACCAAGGAGCACTATAGAAGGTATGTGGCTTGAAATTCTTGGAAGGAAAAAAACTAGACGTAACTTTATGTGGGGCTCGATACATTTCAATCCATATCTCGATACGTTACTCTCTGGTCCTCCTATTTTCAGCTGTTACACTCTATTTTTATTGGTTGTGGGTACATTTATCCTAAGTCAGATTTTCTAAGCTTGTGTCGCTGCGGTCAAACACTTAATTAGATGATCAAAAGTGTATTTCTAAGAACCTTCAAAGGACTAAAGAATAACAAATGAGAAATATTGGGATAGGAAATTGCATTTCTTTTCCTTTTTTAATTAGATGATCAAAAGTGTATTTGTTGTTTTGCTCTAGATAAATTTAAATATGCACATCGGCACATTTTATACAATTATCTACACTTTTGTCAGTATTTTTTTCTTCCCAGTGTTTCTAATCCTATATTGTTTGTTCTATTCCAATATATTAAAAATGTGAAATCTGCTTCTAGCAGATGCGTGACGGATGAGTAGAAAGACATATTTCCAGAGCAAAAGCTGATTGTGTATGCCTTGATAGCGTTTTAATGAGAAGTGAAATTTTGTATCTTAAGCTTCCAGAACAGATTGGCTAAAGTTGAATTAGCAGTTGATTAATTAGATTTTCTAGAGCTACCCTCTTCTTTGTTGTTTATAGCCTTCCGACATAGGAACTGTTATTTTTAAATGATAGAAAATAGGAGTTTCATTGCATTGGCAACTACAAATAAGGTTTTAAAGTGTCATAACAGTACGATGTGAAGCTTGATTAAATCAATGAAAATGTTGAGAGTTTATGCCATTGTATCTGCCCATTGATGGTACATTTGGTGCCAACATGCATCTAGGAAAGTGTTGTGGAACAAAGTTCACTGGAAAAATTATGGGACTTGCATCCCTTCCATGTGAGTTATTTTTTCAGAATGAAATGATATGATATGATGATTCTTTCTCAACAGAGCATGTACCATAATTATATATTCATTGCAGTCATAATGAGATGAATTGATTTCTCAAATCAAGTCCCTAAGAGGTGATAGTATACAATTTTAGAGTATTGTGGATGAAAAAATAAAAGAGATTGAACCTTTGCAACAAGCATTTGGTTCATACTAATTTTAAATATTTTGTAACGACGTCAATAATAATATATTGTCTTTTAGCAAATCAATAAATGGCTTTTAAGTTTTTTCATATATGTGGATAAAGCTATTGTAACTTACTCATGTTTATGTGTTGTTGTCTTCGACATTCTGAAATAAATTATTGAAATGTTACTATGATTTTAAAACACATGATAGTATTGTACCAGTGGCCTCAGTTTTGATTCTCTTACAAACATATTCAACATTTTTCTTGCATTACTGGTCTACTGGATATGTTGTACACTTTGAACTTCATTTTCGTAGTAATTTTATTGATTTTATTTTGTACGGGAGCAAAATTCACAATATACCTACATCTTATTTTAAGAACGATCTTTATATAAACATTTTAATTTAATATAATATATAACTAATTTTAGTTTCTCTGTTAGTACTATTATTTCTGATTTTATATATCAATATATTTTAATATCTTTGTATGTGTTTGTCGATATCTAAATGTGTTTCTATTTATAAATTTTAACATTAATTTCATGTTATTTTTATTTTCTACGGGACCATATTTCGATTATGTGCATATTTTCTATATAATCATATTATTATTTGAATTAATATGAGCAGTAATAGTAGTAACATTATTATTATTGAGATTATTATTATTATTATTATTATTATTAGTAGTAATGTTAGTACTATTATTTTTTATTTTATATATCAATATATTTTAATATCTTTGTATGTGTTTGTTGATATCTACATATGTTTCTATTTATAAATTTTTAACATTAATTTCATGCTATTTTTATTTTCTACGGGATCATATTTTGATAATGTGCATATTTTCTACATGATCATATTATTATTTGAAGTAGTAACATTGTTATTATTGAGATTATTAGTAGTAGTAGTAATGTTAGTACTATTATCTTTGATTTTATATATCAATATATTTAATATTTTTATATGTGTTTGTCGATATCTACATGTGTTTCTATTTATAAATTTTAACATTTTTATTTTTATTTTCTACATGACCATATCCGTGCATACACATTTTATTTTAATATAACATACAAGCATCTACATATTTACATAATTTAACATCAATCTCATGTTTTGTATTTATTTTGTACGAGACCATATTATACATTATGTGTGCATTTTACCTTAACAAAAACATGTGTATATGTATTTCATTCTAATATAATATACATGTATTTATTCCTACATGTGTTTTTATTTAAAAATTTTAATATCAATTTCATGTTGTATTTATTTTGTACGGGATATTATTACACAATATACTTACATTTTATTTTAACAACGACCATGTATATACATTTTGTTTTAATATAGTATATAACTCAAAAATATAATTTAAATTTTAATCATGTAACTTTATTATACTAATTAATTATCAATTTTATAATTTAAAATAAATAAAATCATATTTTATTATTATTATTAATATAATCTATGATTATTATTAATATAACAATAATTATATTAATTATATAATACTAAAATATAATTATATAAATAAATAATTCATTCAAATATAATAATTATTATATTAATTTTTTTTATCCAAATAAAAAAAATAAAAAAAACGAAGGCACGGGTCTCGTACTAGTAAGTAAGTAAAAGTGTACTCTCTTAATATAAAAATTATTAATATCTGTATTTTAAATGATTAAGTAACATTTAGCATTAAAAAGCGAATTATCAAGTAGTATTTAAATATTTAAAATTGATTAATGTTCTTTTGGTAAAGTTTGATGTTAAAATTTTATATTTTAAAATGAAATTTTAACTTAGGAAAGAACAAATTCAATTCCTTGGGTCAAAATAAAAAATTTATAATATACAATACTTCAAATTGAAATCCATGTCCATGTCTTGAATCATGCCCACGGAATTAGGTAAATATATGAATACCAAAACTACGTGCAACATTGACCAATTATAGAAAAAAGGAAAATGAAGATTATTATGAAGGTTCCTTGCACACACAATGAAAATATTGAAAGATAAAATGGAACACTCATCGTGTTTCTTCACTTGTATAAAACTATAAACAAATTTGGACATGTCGGTCCAATAGAGTCTACCATTTTCATTAAAATATGCATTTACATTTATTGTTGACTATTGTGTATACAACTAACCAAATCTTCCACCTTCATTAAACAATGCATTTATCCACTTTAATGTTTGGGTGTTATTTAAGAGTCTTTTGATGTGACAAAAAAGTTCAACTACACCCATTTGAACGCATTTTATAATAGGCAATTTTTAAAGTAAAGATTTGTGTTTCTACACCATTTAGAGTAATCAATTTTTTAGTTATGGTTGAGGTAAAAAGTAACTTATATATTTGTAAAAATAAAAGAGTTTTTAATATATTTTAAAATATTAAGCTCCATCAATATATTTTAAAATTTGTTAGAAGTCTCACATCGTCTCGACTGGTGATAAAGTCAAGTTAGAATATATAAGTGAATACAAATTTCATTTTACATGATAGTCTTATAGGGTTGTGTTAGAATTAAAGTCTATTTTTTAGGAAAATGATACTTTGATAAAGTTTTTTTTGACAAACTTTGACAAAATTCGTGTGGGTCTGACATTTTAATCATTTCAACCTTATGTGCACAAAAAGAAAATTTAATTTTAGTACTCCAACGTCAATTTTTTCAACAAAATCTTTGTTAAATAACATTTTTGTAATTTTTAACATGGTACGAGGATTATTATTAAAGTTCATCTCAATGAGATTTGTTGTCAGTTTGTTAGACATATAGTTTTAGACATTATCGGACTACACATTAATGTCTAGTCTCATGCTCGATATATACATACATACATACGTGGATGGAAATCTTACGTTACAAGTTAAATTTAAAGTTTACCTTTTAACAAAACCTCAAAAGACAACATAAAAATTTTAACAACAAAAATTTGATTAGAAAACCACATCCGAAAAATCCCCACAGCCAAAAGAAAATAAAATAAAATTCCTCTTATCAAAGTTTTAATCTATTTAAATTCAGCCACCAAAAACCATCTTGAAATCATGAAGAAAATATTGAAAATTGTAAAGAGACTTAAGAGATTTATTTTAAAAAATAAATAAAGGATGATTTTTAAAGAATGAAGAATAAAATGTTTAATGTTTAATTATATATTTTGAAAGGAATAAATTATATTAAATTAAACTTTAAATATTTATTTTTACTTTTCAAACATCTGAACACGCGAATTTAAATCACATATCTGCTGGATATTAAAATTAAAAGTATGGTATTTCTGGACTTGAATATACACATCGTACATTTTTCACATTGTTCATGAGTTAGAAACCTTTAAAATTAGTGTTTTCTACCTAACAAGAATGCATAATTTTCATCATCATGAAAATCATACAAAGCCAAAACTTGGGTTTATATTAAACCAAGTTTTTAATATAATAAAATAATAAAGAGTACACAAGCCTCCAAAGACTTTGGCAAGTATTACATATATTAGTGATAAATATACCAGGAAGACTTGTAATCCTAAACAACTAAAAAAATTGCTTCAAAACATAAGAGAAGAAATTTGTTTAGGGTTTAAAAAACGTATACTTCATTTTTACAAATAATATAACACAATTTTAATCCTTAAAATTTACAATTTAAGATATTTAATCAAAATTTAAAGTATATAAATCACGATTAAAATATGTTTCTAGTATTTAATTTACCTTTACAAAATCAATATATAAAGTAATATTTACATTTCAATTATTTATTGGGATTTGATTATATTAATAATTAATATAAGATACCCATTAAATTTAACAAAGATGATCGAAACAAAAATATTTCACACTTACTTTATATTAAAGAGTGACTACTAATAAATTGTTGATGTAAGTGTTAGCAAGCTCACTTTCTTCATTTAAGATATCAAAATCAAGATTTAGAAGTAGAAAAATGTGATTGGAATCAAATTATTCAATAGAAATTAGTTATTAAGGGAATAAAAATTTTGTATCACTAATATGGTTAACAAGGTGATCAATATTATGACTTTTGAAGAGGGGTGACAAAATAAGCTAGTACGGATTGTTTTGGCCCGTTCTATCGTTGATCAGCCAAAAACATGTCGGGTTAGACTGAACCACCATTATAAAATGGGTTGGACACTGCAATCCATCTCGTCTCAAGACAAGTCGATAAACTAGCAGGTTGGCCCGTCAATTTTTATTTTTTTTAATTTTAATTTTAATTTTCTTTTAACTTTTTAAAATTTTTGTTTATGAATTTTTTTATATACAAATTTGTTTATATAAATAGAATTTTTTTAATTAATTTTAATTTTTAAGCATAAAAAATAGAAATAAAAAAAAAACAAATTGGCGGTCCAAGATGGACTAAGCCGCCAATTTGGCGGGATAGACAAGCCAAACCATAGCAGGTTGACGGGTTGAAAACTTAAACCCAATCCGCCCTTTTCTTTATGGTCTGACAGGCTTGATCCAGTTTAACATGTCTACTTTTGAATGAATTTTAGATAAAAACTAACTTATTTTTCAACATATACTCCCCTCACCTAATACCATATATATATATATATATA
>Ga0214545_1009821_pt1 | contig 14308 bp, 9 predicted proteins | sample CNSS4metaG_FD_160064 | JGI IMG/M metagenome (GOLD analysis project Ga0214545, IMG submission 160064) | Root nodule microbial communities from cowpea collected in UCLA plant growth center, Los Angeles, California, USA - CNSS4 | ecosystem: Host-associated > Plants > Roots > Nodule | place: USA... | reverse complement strand
TATATATATGTATGTATGCGTGCGTTTTATTGTTTTTAATATTAAATATTTTTGAATTTTATTTATTTTTCTTAATATATTATATAAAATAATAATTATTAAGGTGTTCCAAAGTGAGAAGTATATTTAGATTCTTAAAGGAAAATCAAGGAGTACTTAACCCCAAAGGATCCAATATAGTTTAAGTACTAAAAATATTCTTTAATATGTTTTTGCAAGCATGCCTTGCAGCAAGAAATTTGTGTAGTATCTTGACAAGGGTTGCTCAAGAGATATGACTAGTGACTTGGATAAATTTAATAAAAATTCTCTAAAAGTCAATGGGGATATAATCTAATGAGATATTATCGGTCTTTAATAAACGTCTATCATTTCTATACCCTTTAAGTGAGATCAATGATCGATTTTTGCTGCACGAGTGTCTACTTGTCCCTCCGACTACAGGCCACCACCTGATAGTTCACACGTGGGAATAACTTTGCCACAACATCTCACTATGACACCAAGTGAAGCTCCCCAAAACAAACATAAGTTTGTAGTTGTTCTTAGACTACCAAAACTCTATCAAAAGGCACTGAAGAGGGCAACCACCCGAAACCTCGACGTACGAGCCATAACTTGCACACTTCATTGGACTTCCTAAACCTCCAGGCTGCAACCTAGAGTGGTCACGTGTTATTGTAGTGATTTTACTAAACAAGTACTTACAAGTAATACAAACTGAATCAAATTTAAGGAAATTGAAGCAGTTGAAATGTATGATTCTACACAAAGTTACGGTCATCCATGGAGCAACCACCCAATACTAAAATCCATTCATTTTGATCGAATAGTATATAACTATCCACACGCTGGATTCTCATATAGTTAAAATGATAACAGAATGATCATTTAAGTATTAGATATAGTAAAATAAAAAACTTTGCATATATAGTTTTTCATGTTATTTCTAACATATATAAAATATGTGTATTTAATCAGACTACACCAGCAGTTAGTGATACATTTTTGAAGTAATGCGACAAATATGCCACATGAAAAAGGCGAGTTCCACTTGACCCATAAAACAGATGCCCATCCAATGTTGCTTCATTTTGGTTTCATATTATCTTATTTATGACATACTTTATTGAGATCTCATTCAATTTCAGGTGGTTGAGATTCTTCTAGAACTGAATCATTAATTATATCAAACAAATCTTTTAGGATTTCCACCTTTTCAATTAGGTCATCTTGCATTTTAGCTCCTTTTCTCATTTGAGACTTTTTTTTCTTTGGAAACATTTGTTCTTTTTTTTCATTAATAACACAAACATTTAATATAATAATGCGTGTAACAAATTTAATCAATGTTTTGGTTCTATTAAAATTTTATTAGGTATTTTAATCTGAAATATATACAATTATAGTACGTGTCAACATCCAATTTCGTCCGGGTAACAATGATAAAAATAATAAACAAAAAAATTAAATTAATTAATTAAAGTTCAATTGAGAAAAATAAATAAATAAATAATTAATAAAAGAAAAGAAAAGGGTAAAAAAAATATGTTTTAGTTTGAGAAAAAAATAAATATCTATGTTTATTTTATTATTATTATTATATATATATATATATATATATTAATTTAGTTTAGTTTTATTTATTTATTTGGGTTTATTATTTTTATTATTACATTATTTTTCTTTCTATTATTGTCGTTCCATTTTTGTTTTACGTCTCTAATTCTAGTTTAATAAAAAAAGAAAAAAAAAAAGAAAAGGAAAAAGGAAAGAAAGAGGTAACGTGAGGTCTCTCTGTTATCAAACCCATACTTGCTATGCTATCATGGTTTTGTATTGGGAATGACCTGTAACATGGTCATGATGGATGAAGGAGCAGGAAACAACATCTGCTCTCAACCTTATCCCAAATTTTGAGATTGGAAGGTGCATATAGTTACATAATAAAAAGGGGAGATTCATATGCTCATAGAGCTAGAATATATTGCATTACAGAGCGTAAGAACAACAGAGGGGAGCCATTTGATCAGGGAACTTTCGTTTGACAATAGAGACTGCAAGAGGTAAGTTTTCCATCCGAATACTTGAATGTTTGAGATGAAACTGATGATGTTGTGTTGTGCTTGAGAATGAATAAAATGTAGTTGTGTATATTGAATTTTGCGTGTCATTTATTTGGCTTATTGAATCTACATACATTACTACATTATCATTGTTTGAATCCTCCATTATCACCCTCGACTGAACCCTTCGACCCTCACCATCACCATACTGCCAAACCAGAATCCAAACACACAGAACACCATAAATAGTTATGTTTTATGGAACACACCCACACGTAGCTGCCATTTTCGTTCTCGGTTTTTCTCCACTCCATTCACCAAAAACAGCCCATCCCATACGATCACCAACAGGCATCATCACCTTCGCCTGCGCGTTCTGCCTGCACAAATACACATAAACACCTAATTCCTCCATTGTCATTTTCACACCCAACCACAAGAACAGAGAATAGAAACCCAAATTCCAGTGCCAAACACTTAAGCCTCACATACCTTAATCATCCATATCTAATCATATCGGAGAGATGAGCAAAGGAGTAGAAACCCTCGCTGGCGAGGCCGTCGGCGATTTAGAGCTTTAAACGGAAGACGTGCTAACGGCAGCGACCTTGGGTGTCGCACAGAGGCTGTTCGAGACGATATGCGAAGAGAAAGCAAAGGCCGAGCATTCCTGGGTTCTCGACGACGACGCCCCTAAGAATAGGATTTCGCCGGTGATGTCTCCGACGGCAGTGAGACGATGCAGTGGCCACGGGTATGGCAGTTCTTGGCTTCTGAGTGAGGAGCAGACGCACCCCAGCGGCTCCTAGCACGGGCATCGATCTCGCGAGAGAGAAGGAGAGAAGGGTTGGCTTCCGGCGTCGATGGTGACGGCTCCGGTGATGAACAACATGGCCGGCGACGACTTTGGCTGACGGAGATCGCGTGGCAGCTGGTTCTTGGTTGGCCATAGGACTATTTCACATGAGAGGGGAGTGAAGGGTGACGGCGTCGCTGGTGAAGCCTCCGGCGGAGGTCGTTGGTGGCGGTTAAAAGGCAGACGCGCGTCCAGGCCTGGAGTTGTGTTGGTGGTGTCGAGAAGAAGAGATGCCATGGTGAGGGGAAGAAGCTTTAGCTTCTGTTAGGGTTTTCTGAAAAAGAAAAAGGGGCTGCAGGCCTTGAACTCTATTACCACGCGTACCCCCTTTTTACCTCATCCACCCCTCATATGCTATGTTATGTTTCGTCCTTTCTTTTCTTCGTGTACACCCCATTTTTAATCCCTGCACCTCCATTTTGTGTTTGATTAGCACACCCCTTTATTTACTGCACGCACCCCACCTGTTACTTCATACACCTCCCACATGTGATACTCATGCACCCTAATATCTTTGTCTAGTGTTTTCGGGCTTGTTGTATTTACTTTGTGCACCCCCACTGATCACTCATGTACCCTATATTTTGTTTTCCACTTTTATCCTTCTTAGTTAAATTTCATCTTTTTAATTATTTATTTATTATTATTATTATTATTTATTTTTTTAAATAATATTTAAAAATTATAAAAATTACAAATATAGAAAAAAAATAAAAAAATGTTCTCTTTCATTTTATGGTGTCTGTCCGGTCTCTCGCACCGTGTGACACTTATTTCCTAAAATTACCAAAAATAGTTTTCTTTCTCTTTTAGTGTCTGTCCGACCGCTCGTGTCGTATGACACATATTTTCAACTAATTCAAAAATACCAAAAAATACAAAATTTTCAAAATATAAAAGTATCAATATTTTCAAACAAAAAATGTCGTTTTTAAGAACTACGTGATCCTTGTCAACTGTGAGATACGTAGGAGCAAGGCCAGTCCTTGTCAGGTTCACCTCTAAAAAATCAAATTTTTTTCTCAACTGTTTCTCAAGTATCTTTTCAAGAACTACGTAACCCTAATTTTTCACTTTAAATGAGAATACGTAGGACCAAGGTCAATCTTTGTCGGGCCCAAAAAATTATAAAAAAAATATTTTTGTTTCTCTTTAGCATTTTTGTCTTATTATTTCTTGGGGGGGGGGGGGGGAATTAACATTTTGAAAACCACATCAACTTTGCTTTTTTAATTAAAGGTACTGTAGGATGCTAACACCTTCCCTACGCGTAACCGACTCCCGGATCCAAAAATCTGGTTTTTCGCAGACTTGCTTTATTTTTATGGTTTTCCATAGTTTTCCAAAAATAATTGTGGTGGCGACTCCAATCTCTTTTTAAACCCGTTTTATTTTTTCGGTTCGCCTTCCCGTCGCGATTTCGGTTGCGATAGTACGTTTTCTTTGTCGTAATTTTTTGTTATTTTATTAAAATTAATTAATTGATCTAGCTAGTAAGGAAGCATATACGAGTATGTATACAAGTATATACTAGATAGAGATGAGAATGAGAAAAAAAGTTTGATTTCGTTAGATTTAGATATAAGGATGAAGATGAATTTTATCTTTAGGAATTAGTATAACATGATGAAACTCGTTTTCGCTTTGCCCCGTTGCCATCTTTACCCCTAACACGTATTTAAAATATTTAAAGAATAATTCTGATGTATTATTTCAAAGAATAAGGTACTACAAGAGTGCTATAATTCCTAATCTGTTAAAGGAATAGGTGCACAGATTTGCTCACAGAGATAATAATGCCTAAATTATAGCTAATGTAATATTTGACATATCTTAACACCCCCACTCAAGTTGGTGCATGGATATCACACATTCCCAACTTGAATAGAGACTCATTAAACACTCTGCTTGACACTCCTTTAGTGAGAACATCAACCAACTGCAATTCTGATCTTACAAAAGGAAAGGAAATTATTCCAGCTTCAAGTTTCTCTTTAATGAAATGTCTATCAATCTCCACATGCTTTCTTCTATCATGTTGCACCCGATTGTGAGCAATTGTTATAGCCGACGTGTATTATCACAATACAAACTCATAGTTTCATTTTGTTTAAAGCCCAAATCTGATAGCACATTTTTAATTCACAAAAGTTCACAAACACCTAGTGTCATGCCTCTGAATTCTTCTTTAGCACTGGATCTTGCTACTACAGGCTGCTTTTTACTTCTCCAAGTTACAAGATTCCCTCCTACAAAAGTAAAGTATCTAGAGGTAGATCTTCCATCATCTTTTGAACTTGCCCAATCTGCATCAGTGTACCCTTCTACTTTTAAGTTTCCATGATTTGAGAACAAAATCTCTTTTCCAGGAGTGGACTTTAAATATCTCAAAATCCTCTCAACAACATCCATATGAAGCTTTCATTGGTCATGCATAAATTGGCTAACAATATTCACTACATATGTAATATCTGGACGTGTATGAGACAAATAAAGTAATTTTCCTAGCAGCCTTTGGTATCTCCCTTTGTTTATGTTTGCTGAATTGAGCATTGAAAGAGTTTATGATTCTATTCAATTGGTGTATCAACTAGTTTACTCCCAAGCAGTCCAGTTTCTGATAGTAAATCAATAGTATATTTTCTTTGACATAGAAAAATACCATGTTTTGATCTAGCTACTTCAATACCCAAAAAATATTTGAGGTTTCCAAGTTGTTTCATCTCAAATTCAAATGCAAGGTATTGTTGTAAACTGGAAATCTCATCTTAGTCATTTCCTGTAACAATCATGTCATCTACATATATAATCAAAGGTGTAATTCTTCTTTTTCCTCTCTTTAAAAATAAGGTGTGATCAGAGTTACTAGCTCTATAGCCAAAAGCCTTCATAAACTTGGTAAACCTTCCAAACCATGCTCTTGGGGATTGTTTTAATCCATATAGAGCCTTCTTTAATTTGCAAACCTTCCTTCCAATTGAATTTGTCATACCTGGTGGAGAATCCATATAAATTTCTTCTGAAATTTCTCCATGTAGGAAAGGATTTTTCACATCAAATTGTAGAAGAGGCCAATCTTGGTTTGCTGCTAGTGACAGAAGTATTCTCACACTATTGAGCTTGGCTACTGGTGCGAACATTTCTTGGTAATCTACACCATAAGATTGAGTGTAACCTTTAGCCACAAGTCATGCTTTATACCTCTCAATAGTTCCATCAGCTTTATGCTTAATTGTAAATACCTATTTACAACTCACAGTCTTCTTCCCTCTTGGTAAGGACACAAGATCCAAGTGTTATTTTTTTCTAAAGTTGTCATCTCATCAACCATTGTTGTAGTCCATCTAGGATTTGCCAAAGCTTCCTATATATTACTAGGAATAGAAATTGAAGATAATTGAGATACAAATGATGCATATGATTGGGATAACCTGTGAGATGACACATATTTACTAATGGGATATTTAACTTTGGCTTGGAGGTCTGGTTCATATTTAGTTGGAGGTTGACCACGGTTAGAACGGGGTGGAAGATTATACTGGACAGTAGTAGACTCAATGTTTGGTGTGTTGGTGGTCTCATGCAGACCAGAATCAATTTCAGGATCGGTTTCGTCTAAATTAGTATTATCAAGGGTAGGATAAAGAGAAAGAATTTCATGATTAGTTTCAACTACACTAGTATTATCAGAGATAGGATCAGAAGGTACCTCTGAAGAGTCAAGTCGAACTTGTGGAGAAGATTGAGCCAATTGGTTAGGATCAGAAGACACTGTATTATCCAAAGGAGAAGTTTCCATATTTAGGATTGGCTCAGTTCTGTAGAATGATCCTCACATGATAATTTATCTTTATAGTGTAATTTTATATCTAGGATATCAAACATACTAACATCATGATTATGCACTTCATTTTCATTGTCGCCCTGAAGTGTAGAATCAACTTAAAAAAAACTAAGCTCATTAAATGTCACATCCATAGAGATATAAAATTTATTTGATGGTGGATGGTAAGCACAATAGCCTTTTTGTGTTGATCCATACCCAACAAAAACACATTTTAAAGCTCGTTCTTCAAGTTTTGTACGTTGATGTGGGTGTAAGTGAACATATATAACACATCCAAAAATATGAGGCGGTAAAGAGACTATGGAAGGAAGGATACAATGACCACACAACACATTTAAAGGCCTTCGAAAGTTAAGCACACTAGAAAGTGTTCGATTAATCAAATAAACTGCAAATCTCATAGCCTCACCCCATAAATGAGATAGGACATTACCATCTATCAAAAGTGATCTTGTCACCTCTAATATATGTCTATTTTTTCTCTCAGCCACCCCATTTTGTTGTGGTGAATAAGGACATGTAGTTTGATGTAAGATGCCTTTGGAGTTCATGAACTCGATTAACTTAGTCTTAAAATATTCCCATCCATTGTCTAATTGAATGACCTTAATGTGTGTATTAAATTGAGTAACTATCATATGATGAAAGGAACGAAAAACATTACACACATCACTTTTATGTTTAAGCAAATACACCCAAGTTACCCGAGTACAATCATCAACAAACTGATAAACCATTTTTTCCCATTATGTGTAGATTGTGGGGCAGACCCCAAACATCTGTGTGGATTAATGAAAGAGGAAAATATTTCTTTTATTGCTTAAAGGAAACACATCACGATGACTTTTTTCCATTATAGAGGTTTCACAAATAAAATCAGAAATATTGCATTTATGAAATAGTGATGGAAATAATTTTTTTAGATAACCAAAAGAGGGATGTCCCAATCTTCTATGCCATAACCAAATTTCCTTTTTGTTTTTATCGTGTATGTGTTCATTCGCAAGACAAGCCAACGTTCCTTTATTGGTTCGTTGTGAGACATTTTCAAGATAATATTGTCATTCTCTCTCTACCACTGCCAATCTTCTCCTTGGAATGGATGTTCTGGAAAAAACAATGGGTTGGATAAAATAAGGCATCACAATAATGTGATTTGGTTAACTTGCTGACAAAGAGAAGATTACAATTCAATGTCGGAACAAATAAAACATCAAAGATTGATAAGGAGGGAGAGAGGGATATAGTACCTACACCTTCAATAGGAGATGAGATCCCATTGGCATTAATAATAGCAGTTTTAGAACAATTAGGGGAAAAATTATTAAATTTATGTGGATCACAAGTCATATGATCGGTAGCACCTAAATCAATTATCCAATCACCACCCCTAGTAACAACAAAAAGATTAAGAGCAGAGTTAGATATACTTGACTTGCTCACAAATCCGGCAACAATATAACTATGACACTTGGGAATACCTTCTTGCATATGGGTAGCAGCGGAAGTCCCAAAATCAAGTTTCTCCGATTGATTTTTATCGGAAGGAGCCATCAAAAATATTCAAATAAAGAAGCACCGCTTCCTATATTGTAGAGGATGTCGGTGTTTGACTCTGATACCATATAGAAAAGATTTAAAGAATAATTATGATGTATTATTTCAAAGAATAGGGTACCATATATATACATACAAGAGTGTTATAATTCCTCATCTATTAAAGGAATGAGTGCATATATTTGCTCACAGAGATAATAATGCCTAAATTATAGCTAATACAATATTTGACATATCTTAACAACACGCACAAAATAATGAATACAATTTTATATTTTTCTTACTCATAATATAAAGTAGAGTCTTATTTACAACCGATGCTAAAATAGCATTGACTAGACCACACAATTAACTAATATATTTTTACATTTTTCCATCTAATGTGGAGTTAGCGTCGTTCGATCGACTATGATAATGTCTTTGTAAGACCCGCATAATTTAATTAATTAATTAAATAATTAATTAATAAATGCGGGTGGGAAGATCATTTATGACATTAATTTTTGATTGGTATGATGTGGAAAAGTACTAGCTCAAATGGTTGAGAGTACTTTAATAGTCAAGAAGACTTGGGTTCGAGTTCTAAGTATGCCATTTTTGTGTTATTTAATTATTATTGTTTTAATAATTTGATTGTGCATGTCAATTAAGAATATAATATTTGAATTATATTAGTTGGCATCAATTATGAAGTTGTTGAATGGTTGGGTATTTATTTGACAATTGCATGGTTGTGTGTTCAAGCCTTGGAAAACTTAAATTAAACTTTATTTTTGCTAAACTGAGTTTTTGGAGTGTTTGGTGCTGTGTGAGGGAGCATAGGAGCCAATTGGTGAAAGTGCTAAGAAGACTTTTGTTGCCTTAAAGAAGAACTTTGGATTTCGCAAGGAAAATAGCAAGGAAACTAGGTTAGGGGAGCTGAATCACGTTCTATCTAAATTTGTATGCGTAATTGTATGAATATAGAATGTGTATGTATGGTTTTTGTTAAAATTGCATTGAAATCTACGTTTTTGGAATTTTTCCAGAAACCACCTAGCGGGCTACTCATAGCCGCTAGGCGGCACATGCCAGTTCAGTGTATTTCTAGATTAAACCAATGATAAGGTTTTTGATAGGGTTTGGTGTGATGGCAAAGTGATTATAAGATTTTCTTTAAGATAGGAGCATAAGATGATGAGTTGGCTTGGGTATGTTTATAAGCCATGAAAAGGGAAGGATGAGAGCGAGCTTAGTGAGAGACGCAGGTACTGCTTAGAGTAAGGTACGAAATATATTAACTAGTAATAGCAATTTGGCTAGACTGGAATTTCAAGTATGGATCTCAATAAAGTTAAATATGAAACTGTTGAATTTGGGAAACCAAATGGTGGAAGAAACCTTAGGAATTATCCAAACTCGTAAGTCATGACATGACACTATAAACTTGGTGAGTTTTACTTTGGGTGCTAGAAGTCTATTGGAAAATCTAAGTTAGAGAACATAAAATAGAAGACACTGTTGTACTGATACAGCACCTGGTGAGAGCGGGAATCCGCCAGGTGGTCTGGGAGCTGGCAGCGCCTAGCGATACGTGTCCCCCGCCAGGCGATTTTATTACTGCAACTTGGAGTTGTTGATTTCATAGGTGTGATCTACAAGGCTTTTAGTGATGCTTTAAAGGTGGGATTGTTGGTGTTCCTTGAGTTGTGGCTCGGAACATATCCCTTGAGTTGTGGCTCAGGATATGGGTTAAGCACGTGGTATTCCTTGAGTTGTGGCTCAGAATAGCATCTCTTGAGTTATGGCTCGGGATGGCGGATGAACACGAGGGACCCTTGAGTTGTGGCTCGGGTTGGTGAGTGTTGCCGGTGTGAGTGTGCTGGTTGTGGCCAGTACGGATGGGTCCAGATAGATTGCCCTCCTCAGTAGTTGACTGACGAGTTTGGTAGTCTTGGGTCGTTGCGAACTATGTTCATATTTGGGAACTCCACTTGGCGTTACGGTGTATGATCTGTAACATGGTTTCCCGCACGTGCTCTATCGGTTGTGGCCGATAGGTATGACAACAGGTCATCTTGAAGTAATCACTAGAAGAGGTAGAACACGAAAGTTATGGTTGTGGCCATGGTACATATTATTCTATGGATGTTTTGACCTGTTTAAATAAATATGTGTTATATCGGATGTGTTATTTTATATGTTATATTTGTTAAGCTCACCTTATCTGCTTGTGATTGGCGATGATCGTGTATGCAGTACACGAGAGCAGATGTTGTTGATGCAGGTGGCTCTGGTGAAGCTTAGCTGCGGAGAGAGGATAGATCGGGAAAACTTATGTTTATTTTCTTTGGTTTTGAAATAAGTTGTAAACCCTTATGGGTATTATTATAACCATTTGTTTTGGTGATTATGGATTTGAACATTGGTTGGTTATTTACTAAATTTTTAAATTTTCCCGCGTTTTGGGAAAAGGAGGTATTATTAAATGCAGTATATTTGAATTTATTTTTTTTATTTTATTAAATCTGTAATATCCTTTTGGGATGTTACAGTCTTAAAGTGAGAGGACACTATATTTTTGTTGCTAATCCATGCATTCTTGTAGTGATTACATTTAATTTTATTTATAAATTAACTACATTCTATTATTTCTCTTTGTAAATAATATATTGGATAAAAAAACACTTCCATCAATTATGGTTACAAAGAGAGTCGTTGGTAGAGACACGTGTGATGTAATTTACAGTGTAGGTCACCCTTATTATACATTTAGTCATAATTTTTATATTTAATCAAATAAGAAGAATATACTACACAAATAAAATAGTATAGGAAGAGATCATTTATTTTTATATGACATAACCATATTAACCATCTCTAAAGTGAAAAATTTGATTCTCATGAAGTTAGCATTAAGTAGAATTATTAATAGAGTGGAATAAAAAGTAAAAATTAATGTTTGGATGAATTGGGCTATGTGTGGTGTGGTGCTTAAATAGGGTGAAAGAGTGGTGGTTAGTAATCCATTATTGTTTTTTTCTTTGCAAGGAAGAGAAGAAAAGAAGAGAAGGCAAAAGCAAAATGGGTTTGAAGATGAGGAATATAAAGGTTAATAACATAGTTTTGTTGGAAATGATTTGCATTGGTTTGGTATTGTGTTCAAGTAGAGATATTGAGAACAATGTGAAAATAAGAGGGGTTGCTTTGCTCCATTAACTCTGGGCATTGTGAAGATAATGATCTTTGTAACGAAAAGTGCTTGAATGCTTCCTATCTTCGTGATGGCAAATGCAAGTACAAGACTTGTTGTAGAATATAAAACATGTCTTTTTTTCTTGCCATTTATAACACGTAAGCATCTCTTATTATATTAATGTGTCTTTTCTTTTTCTCTCTCACTGTCTTTATTTTATTTTATCAAAAACTAAACACAATGTTTAATCTGATTTATTTGCATTCCAACACAATGTTTAATCTGATTAATGTTTGAGTTACAAAAGCTTTCATGAAATTACATAAAATTTAGAAGAATGGGAAAAGCAAATGAGGATCGTGGTTGATTTGCTCAAACAACGAGGGGCATTGCACTGATAATAATGCTTGTAACAAGTTATGCTTCAATGTTTATAGAAAGAAAATTAAATCTATGAAATAAAAATATATGGTAAAAGCTTCACTAGGATTGGATTTCCTACATGAAATAAAGATGAAACCACTAACAATAAATTTATAATTCCTAACTTTAGCATTCACACCACTATGTAAAAAGCCCTTAGTAACCAGTGGCGGATCTTGACCAACATTGTTGGGGGAGCCAAAATAATACATCCAAAATTTATACATTTAATTATTGGCATTAATACCGTAAAAATGAATATATAACTTAGTATAACAGTAAGCTACATCATTAGCGGGGAATCAAACCACACTTAAAAAAAACAATCGATGATAATCAAACCACACTTAAAATCCAATTATAAGAAACACAAAGTATAATCAATTTTCTTCTATGTTCATAAAATAAAAAATTAATATACAATAGACTCATTAAATAAATTATTAAACTAATATTTCACTATCAAGTGAGACAAAAGATAATTACCTTCTTCTTTATTTCTTCGAGAATAGAAGAGAAAAACTAAGATATGAGAGCAAAAATAATAGATCTTTTTCTCTTGAGAAACAAAAGAAAATAGACATATAATGGAACCACAATTAAAATATGATTATAAAAAACACATAGTACAATACTTTTTCTTCTATGTTCATAAAATAAAAAAATAATATAAAAGAGGTTCATTAAATAAATTATTAAACTAATATTTCACCATCAAGTGAGACGAAAGAATTACCTTCTTCTTTTCTTCCTCGAGAATGGAAGAGAACAAAGGAGAAATAAGAGCAAAAATAAAATATTTTTTTCTTTTCAGATACAAAAGAAACGAAAACAAATAAGAATGAAAGATGAGAACAATTTGTGAGAAACTCAAACTATAATGAAAAAAAATAATAAAAATATCTTGATAAATCTTTTCATTCTTTATTATGTATGGTTTTATATTTTATTATTTATTACCATTAATTATTATTTTTATAAAAGAAAAGAATATTTGATTTAATATTTATAATAAAAAAAATCAAAATACATAATATTTATTATAAAAAAAATTTAAATACCTATCATAAAAAAAATTTCTAAATTTTGGGGGGGCCATGGCCCTCCCCTGCCACCATTATCCTCCGCCACTATTAGCGACAAGTTTAAACTTTAATAAGAATCCTAATGTCTTAGACCACTAAGCCTAAGAGAACAACCACATGTGAATGCTATTATGAGTATACTCTAGATTTTTAATGTACCTCATGCAATAAGTTTAAGATGATGACAATGGTAGTCACAAATTAACATTACTACTAAATGAAATAACATAGAAAAAGTAAAAGTACTTAAATAAAGTAAAAGAAACTGAATTACCTCCTATTAGGGCCTGGTCCGCAAGCCCGCAGAAAAAACGCGGGGCGGGCCAGGGTAGTGAGCCCGCAGACCCGCAATTAGGTACTTTAATTTGAAATATATACAATTACAATACGTTTTCTTTTTCGTAATTTTTTATTATTTTATTAAAATTAATTAATTGATATAGCTAGTAAGGAAGCATATACGTGTACGTATACAAGTATATACTAGATAGAGATGAGAATGAGAAAAAAGTTTGATTTCGTTGGATTTAGATATAAGGATTAAGATGAATTTTATCTTTAGGAATTAGTATAACATGATGAAACTCGTTTCCGCTTTGCCCCGTTGCCATCTTTACACCTAACTCGCACAAAATAATGAATACAATTTTATATTTTTCTTACTCATAATATAGAGTAAGTCTTAATTACAACTGATGCTAAAATAGCATCGACTAGACCACACAATTAACTAATATATTTTTACATTTTTCTATGTAATGTGGAGTTAGCGTCGTCCGATCGACTCTAATAATGTCTTAAAGTGAGAGGACACTATGTTTTTGTTGCTAATCCATGCATTCTTGTAGTGATTACATTTAATTTTATTTATAAAATGACTACATTCTATTACTTCTCTTTGTAAATAATATATTGGATAAAAAAAACACTTCCATCAATTACGGTTACAAAGAGAGTCGTTGGTAGAGACACATAGTGATGTAATTTATAATGTAGGTCAACCTTATTATACTTTTAGTCATAATTTTTATATTTAATCAAAAAAGAAGAATATACTACACAAATAAAATAGTATAGGAAGAGATCATTTATTTTTATATGACATAACCATATTAACCATCTTTAAAGTGAAAAATTCGATTCTCATGAAGTTAACATTAAGTAGAATTATCAATAGAGTGGAATAAAAAGTAAAAATCAATGTTTGGATGAATTGGGCTATGTGTGGTGTGGTGCTTAAATAAGGTGGAAGAGTGGTGGTTAGTAATCCATTATTGCTTTTCACTTTGCAAGGTAGAG